>TARA_R110002072_G_scaffold302754_1_pt1 | contig 18442 bp, 24 predicted proteins | sample TARA_R110002072 | Tara Oceans TARA_R110002072 (sample SAMEA4397118) | marine metagenome | biome: Polar Biome; feature: [SRF] surface water layer (ENVO:00010504); material: water (ENVO:00002006), including particulate matter (ENVO:01000060) such as... | depth 5 m | reverse complement strand
TTCTCCGAAAGTTTTGCCCTCCGGTAAACCCGGGGCGGTTCAGGACCATGAGAGCCGAAAGCCACAATGCGCCGCGGCCTCCGGTTTCGAAATGTCCTGTAGTCGATTTGGTCCGTTCAAGTGCGATAAGTCGGCGTTCGATTTCAACCTTGGCGGCTTTGGCTTCTTCCGTCGAAATCAATCCGCGTTCGGCGTCTTTGTCTATCTCCCGCAACTGATCGACATGGACTGTAACTGCGCTCGCAATCCTATCTGCCGCGACCGCCTCAGACCTACGCAGCGGATCGAGCATAATGATTACTGTCAGCGCCGCGAGACCTGCGAAAAGGACCCAGATCATCACACCCTTTCCTTTTTCTCGGAAGCAAGGATTTCGGCGACGATACGTTTTTCATCATCGTCGAGCTCGTTCACAACCTTTGTGCCGCCGCTCTTTCGAAGTATCCCAATTACACCGATGCCGCCAATCAGCATAAGAGCCGCCGGAGCCAGCCAAAGCACATAGATTTCCGGTTTGAATGGCGGTTTCAATAGTACGTAATCGCCAAAGCGCGCGCGGATATAGTCGATGACTTCCTCGTCAGTATCGCCGGTTGTAAGACGTTCCCGGACCAATAGCCGCAGATCGCGCGCCACACCGGCGTTTGAATTGTCGATGTTCTCGCTCCGGCAAACCAAACATCGCAATACTTTGGATATTCCGCGGGCGCGCGCCTCAAGTACGGGGTCGTCCAGAACCTCGTCTGGTTCAACGGCTCCGGCGGCGAATGGCAGCGTTGCCAGTATCGCCGCGGCGACCAAATTCTTCCAGTTCATATTGGTTACTCCGCCGGTGTTGCGGCAATCTTGCTCTTTATGGCGCGACGTGGTGCGCCGACGCGCAGACGCCTGTCGGAAAGGGACAAGCCGCCCCCAAAAATCATCATGATCGACCCCATCCAGATGAAGAATACGAGGGGTTCGTACAGAATCCGGAGCGTCCATGCGCCCTGGTCTGACGCCGTTTCGGATGCGGGTTCGGCCAGGGACGCATAAAGATCGCCCGCCAGGGTAGAGCGGATCGCCGACTCGGTGGTCCTGCTCTGTGCCACCGGATAGCTGCGCCGCTCGGGATAGAGCGTCGTGACGAATTCACCCTCCCGGCTGACTGTCAGTGTCCCGCGATCGGCGACATAGTTTGGTCCTCGGACCTGCTCGACACCGTCGAACCGAACGTCAAAACCTGCGATTTCGATGATGGAGCCCGGTTGTACAAATACGATCTCTTCCGATTTCCAGGCGCTAGAGCCGACGAAGCCGAACATCGCAATTGCAAGCCCGACATGTGCCATCGTCATCCCGTGGGACGCGCGCGGTAAGTTCCGGGCGCGACGTATGGATTCGGACATTGGCACATCAAGAAGCCTGATCCGAACCGTCCATTCCCGCAGCGTCGCCAGCAGCAGCCAGATGGCGATCGCAACCGACAGATAGGCAAGAACGGGCCCGCCCCTAAGAACGTACCAAGTGGCCAGACCGGCCAGCCCCATCAGCACCGCTATGAAACGAAGCCGCTGGAAGACCCCCTTGAGATCGGTGCGCTTCCACGACAGGAACGGCCCGATGCCCATCATCACCACCAGCGGCAGCATAATCGGAATGAAGGTCGCGTTGAAGAACGGCGGTCCGACCGAGATCTTGTCACCGGTAACCGCCTCCAAAACCAGCGGATAGAGCGTTCCGAACAATACTGTTGCAGTCGCAGTCGCCAGTAGCAGGTTGTTAACCAGCAGACCGGCTTCGCGGCTGATCGGCGTAAACAAGCCGCCGCCCTCCATCGCAGGTGCGCGCCAGGCATAAAGCGTTAGCGAACCGCCAATGGTAATCGCCAGCAGGCCGAGGATATAGAGGCCGCGTTCAGGATCGACGGCGAAGGCATGGACGGAAGTCAGAAGGCCGGACCGCACGATGAACGTGCCCAGCAGCGAAAGCGAAAACGTGAGGATCGCCAGCAGAATGGTCCAACTCTTGAAGGCGCCGCGCTTTTCGGTGACGATCGCCGAGTGCAGAAGCGCCGTGCCAAGAAGCCAAGGCATAAAGCTCACGTTCTCGACGGGGTCCCAGAACCACCAACCGCCCCAGCCCAGTTCGTAATAGGCCCACCACGATCCGAGCGCGATTCCCGCCGTCAGGCTCATCCAGGCGACCAATGTCCACGGCCGCACCCAACGGGCCCAGGCGGCATCAACCCTGCCCTCAATCAGCGCTGCCACAGCAAAGGAAAACACGATCGAAAAGCCGACATAGCCGAAATAGAGCAGCGGCGGATGCATTGCGAGACCGAGATCCTGCAGGAGCGGGTTCAGATCATTGCCGTCCAGAGGTGGCGGAAACACCCGCGCGAACGGATTCGAGGTCAGGAGCAGGAACGACAGGAAGCCCGTGCTGATCCACGCCTGCACCGACAGCGTTCGAGCCTTCAACGCATCCGGTATGTTGGACCCGAACAACGCGACGCCCGCACCGAATATCGCCAAGATAAGAACCCAGAGCAGGAGGGACCCCTCATGACTGCCCCAAGTCCCGGCGACCTTGAAGAGCATGGGTTTGAGCGAATTGGAATTCTCGACAACGTTCAACACCGTGAAATCGCTCACAACGAAAGATCGCATCAGTGCCACAAAGGATATGCCGATCAGGACCAGTTGCGCTATGGATGAACTGCGCGCGCTGCGCATCCAGAGCAAGTTGCCGCGAGCCGCGCCAAGCATGGGCAGAATGCTCTGCACCAGTGCAGCGGCAAGCGCGAGAGCGAGCGCAAATTGTCCTGTCTCGGGTATCATCGATGTTTCCTTGGTTTCTGGACACTCCTATTCATCTGCTACGGCCTCTCCCAGAGGGGAAGGTCAATAGCTGATGCGCCTGAAGTAAGCTGCGGCGCGGTGCAGATCGGTTTGAAGTGGCGAAGTGCGCATTTTCTCTTGACCTTCCAGCGATGGAAGTTGGTTAGATTGGCGCTCTCTAAAAAACGATCTGGCGAGCGGTATTCTGACAGATATAGAGGCATAGAGTAGGAGCCAAAACTTGATGTCCAGCCAACTGAACGTCGAGATTTCTCGATTTCGCAGCCTACGCCTGCCATATGTGAGGCGATATCCGTTAAAGCTTGCGCCATTTCTATTGCTCGCGGGCTGTGGATTAGCTTTTGAGGATTGCCCTCTTGACCAGCCGGGCTTTGCGGTGTCGCGAAACCTCCAGGAAATCCTTCCGACGGGTTGCGAGGCCGTAGAACCCGGACCGAGTGTTACGCGACTTGCTTGTGCGGATGGACGTGTCGGTTACGCTTTTCCGCCATCAACTACGCTGCAACTTGAAAGTGCCGATTAGCACGTCTTGAGTTGCTACACAGAAACCTCAAGGCGGAATTGTATTGTCGAAGCGGCACCTCTCTGCAAGAATTGTGGTTGAGATGTATTTAGGCTGATCGGAAAGTTTTCATCAAAGTTAGTTCGCTAGCGCTAGATTGCAGGTCAGTTTCGGAACAAGAGCCACATCATGATAGCGTCCCGAGACCGATCCCAGCGTGGAATAAAACCCGGTACCAATTGCTGGTAAGTCCGATATTGTTCTCCGAATTCTTCCAACATTCTCTTCTCTTCTCTTCGCGGCGCGCAAGTAAAACGTACGCAAGCACGATTATAGGAAACAGAGACACAGAGAAGACCGTCGGCCAATGAACGACACCCTCTCCGAACAATATCAAGAATAGCCCAAGGTATTGAGGGTGCCGGACAAGGCTATACAGACGGTCGGTCGCAAGCACTTTGGAATGTCGAGCAGCATAAAGCTGGCGCCAGCCTTTAACGACCAGCACTACCCCCATAATTACGAAGGCGTAACCTGCGATCATGGCCAGCACCATTGCCATGTCTCCAATACCCAACAAACTTGACCACAAGTTGGCGCTTAGATTGTCATTATCGATTCCCAGGAGCCGTACGGCTGCATAGACAGTTAGCGGAAAACCATACATTTCTGCATAGAGAGCGATTATAAAGGCCTGTACTGTACCTGCGCTTGCCCACTCGCGCCAATTATCGGGCGCGAAGTACCGATAAAGCACCCAGGATGCGATAATAATTGCGATGACAGCAAGCTGCCATGCTCCAGAATAGCCAATTTCATGCATCATTGCGGAATCCAACATTATAGATGCGCTCGCCTAAAACCGGGGCGAGCGAAATAGGAACCTTGCATGGCCTGATGTCGATGGCGCCTACCCAGAAGTCTTCGTGGGCGGTATGTGTCAAGCCGGAGCACGTCTTCACACCACGACTTAACTCTGTAGTTGCGGAGTTTGGCTCAAACATCAGCCGATGCGCCCGAGAATGGGAAATGCATCGAGCATCCAATACGATAATGCGCTCAGCTGTCCCGTCATCATCGCAATCCCCATCAGGATCATGACGATGCCGGCCGCTTGGTGGAGCCGCCGACTAACACGACCGATGGCGCGCAGCCGACCGGCAATCCGGTCCGTGAACCCCGCCACGATGAGAAACGGTATGCCAAGCCCGGCAGAGTAGACCGCAAGAAGCAGCATGCCTTCACCGATCGTCGCACTTGCTGCACTGGCCGTAAGGATCGCTCCAAGAATGGGCCCGATACAGGGTGTCCAGCCGAAGCCGAACGCAAGGCCGAGTACGTAGGAGGCCGCCGGTTGACCGCCGGGAATGTCGAGATTGAAACGAAAGTCACGTTCCATGACCGATAGCCGTGTCGCACCTATCATGAACAGTCCGAACAGGATAATGATCGCGCCGCCAATGAGGTTCAGCTCGTATCGCCAACTCAGCAGGGCCTGACCAAGTGCCGTCGCCGAAGCGCCAAGTGCGATAAATATGGTCGAAAAACCCAGAACAAAGCAGAGGCTCAACCACACGGCACGCGCCGTTGAGGAAGACGCCACGCCGCCCTGTGTGGCCGTGCGCCCCGCAACGTACGAGACATACCCCGGAACCAACGGAAGGACGCAGGGCGAAACAAATGAGATAGCTCCAGCCAGAAGAGCCGCGGTCAAACCGAGGAGCGAGATGTCTACCATGCGCCGGACTCCGCCCCGAAGAGCCTGCGCAGCGGAAGTCTGATTGCAGCCCAATAGGCAAGCGATGGAACGAATATCCATTGCAGGAAAGGTGTAAGGCCCGCATCCAGCACGGGGATTACCGGCATGATATCACGATAGGCCCAAGCAGCCCGGATCACGATGTTCAGATATTCACTGAATACCGTGTAGGAGACCCCTAAGACCACAGCCAACAGCAAGACTGCTCCGGCCCGTGCTGTCGGCCATGCGTGCCCGCCGACAAGGAACAAGGCAAGCAACAGCGTACTCATGGCGATCAAGAGATCACCGCCGGTACAATGAACGACTGCAAAGGCAATCTCACTCCAGCTTCCTTCTACCCAGATCGTATAGAGCGGGATGTGGGCAATTTCCCAGATCAGATGTCCGGCTGCGGAATAGATGATGTACCGACGAATGACGGATAGCCAGCTCGGATCGGGAATGTCGTATGGGGTTGTATTTGCTGTCATGCTTCTTGGTTCAATTCTGCTTTAATGCTCGTTTGTCAGTCCATTGACGTAGAGGATCATGTTGATATGGCGAAACGCTGCCCCCTCAAAGATCGCGGCATGTCGGTTGCCGCGTGCGATCACGTGGACCAAGGGCACTACAGAAGCATCCGGCGATAAAGCACGATATTGCGCAATCACCGGTTCGATCGATGATGGCGGACGAGCGACAATCACATTTTCGGCAGTTTCTCCAAATGCCGGATCTTCTGCATCACTCACGATCAGAAATGTCACCATACTCAGCATGGGCGATGAATTTATACCGTCTCTTACTTTGGCCAGAAGTGCCTGCTGCTCAGCGCAGGGCGCCCCGCAATCGGTCGGAACGAAGCTGAGGACGATGACCTGATCCGAAAGGCTACTGAGATCAAAGAGGGCACCATCCGGTCCAAGAAGTTCCAGGGTTGGCGCATTGCCAAGATCAACCGCTTTAAAAGCAGGTTCCTTCTGTTCCATTACTTCGTCGAGGCGATCACCGGGGTGGTCAGCGAAAGCCGGCACGGCGACAAAAGCGAGTATCAGCGCTAGAATCTTTCGCATGGTCATTCCTTTTCTGGTCCACTGGCGCCTGGTCCAAGTACCGGGACGCTGATCTCGATCTTGGCACCTGACGCGAATGTCAGGGTGAGGGGCAGGACGGTGCCCTCTTCGAGTTTTTCGGTGAGGGCCATCAGCATCAGATGCATCCCTCCGGGCGCGAGTGTGACCGTTTCGCCAGACGGCAATTTCAGAGCCTCGATCGCGGACATACGACTTACACCGTTTGCATCGGTTTCAACGCCGTGAACGGTGACATGCCCGGCAATAGGGGTGGTGATGCCTATCAGTTGATCGTCCTCATCGCTTCGAAGCGTGAGATAAGCCGCTGCCGGGCGCGAGGCGAGGATGCTGGCGCGGGCCCATCCGTCACTGATCGTAACATCGGCCTGTGCAGTCATCGGCCACATTGTCAGCGCGGCCAAAGGTATCATTTGTCTCATTCGTCCTGCCCAACTCTTCACAGTTTTTCAAGTATATCTTGCGCCAACACTTCCGGCGGTTGGCCACCTTCCTGATAGACTGCCTCGAACGCACCGTCTGGGCGCATGAGGTAGACGTATCCGCCGTGCGCCATGAAATAACCGTCAGGTGCGGAATCGTCCTCGGTGCGCTCGTACCATGTTCGAAAGTTCGTCGCGGCCTCTGCGACCTGAACTTCGGTGCCTGTCAGTCCGATCAGACGCGGATGAAAAACCGATACATATTCTGCCATGACCGGCACCGTATCGCGCTCCGGATCGACCGTGATGAAGATCGGTGCCACTTTGACTGCATCGTCACCGAGCAAGTCGATGACGCTGGCCATGTAGGCCAGAGTGGTGGGGCAAATATCGGGGCAGTTAGTGAAGCCGAAGAAAACCATTTGCCAGCGATCTGAATAATCAGCCTGGGTCACGTCTTGTCCGGTATGGTCCGTGAGGGAAAATTCGGACCGAATAGCGGCCTCGCCTGAATATCGGACATTCTTCGATCCGTTTCCAAGATACATTTCCAGGCCGGAGTATATCGCAACCCCAGCCAGTGCCGTGAACGCCGCCGCCCATAGAATGGACCTCAGGAGCTGGGATTTTGGCGGGGTTTCATGTGGCTCAGTCGGCATTTTCAGCCTCCGAAATCAATGCCTGGAGATCCGCCTTTTCCAGCAATCCCGGGACGAGAGTTTTGCCGATCAGAAACGTCGGCGTTCCCGAGATTCCAAGTTCGGCGGCGGCCTGGTGGGATGCTTCGATATGGGCAGTGATATCTGCAGCCTTCATGTCGGCCTGTAGACGGGCATAATCCAAACCTGCCTGTTCGGCGGCGCGCTGGATCATCACCGAATTCGCCCGGGGTTGGGCCATTAGCGCTTCGTGAAACGAGGCAAAGCCATCTTGCTTGAGTGCGGCCAGTGACGCGCGCGCTGCAAGCTCGGAATCCGGACCGAGAATTGGCCATTCGCGCATTATGATGCGGAGTTCGGGGTTGTCCTTGATCAATTCGAACAGGATCGGGGCGGCGGCGCGACAATAGGGGCAATTATAATCGAAGAACTCGATAAGAACGAGTTCCCCATCCGGGTTGCCCATAACACCAGCGTTTGTGTCGGACTGCAGGAGATCGCTCACGCGTTCGATGGCGGCAATTTGTTCCGCTTGGGCCTCTGCCTGTGCCTCCTCCTGGAAAGCCAGAAGCGTCTCCATCAGAACGCCCGGATTCTCGCGGATCGTTTGCAGGATCAAGGTCCTGATGGCCTCCTCCTCCGTCTGGTTGAGAGGCGTGGATTGTTGGGCCGCTGCAATAAAGGGCACGGACATCACTGCCCAGACAGAAATCACAAGGAGCCGAACGGCTGATTTAGGTGACATGCATTTTCTCCGCGTCGCATCGCCGGGGGCGGTCACCCCCGGCGATGACTACTCAGCCCTTGTCCGTTGAAGGGGTGGTTTCATCCATGGAATCGTTCATCTTTTCCATCATCTCGGTGCAGGCCTTCATCATCGGGCCCATTTCCTGCATCATTTTCATCATCGGCATCATGCCTTCCATGCTCGACATATCGCCGTTCATCATGTTGCCGGTCATGCCGCTCTCGCCGTCTATCATCTGGCCGGACGAATCGGTGTTGTCCTGGGCAGCCACACCGGTTGCCAAGAGGGTAGCTACGGCTGCGGCAATGGTCAGTTTGTTAATCGGTTTCATCAGTTTCTCCTTAAGGTTTTTTTGGAAGTGGTCGGGTTCAGTCCCTCGGCAGGCTCGCCTCTGTGGGTGAGCTTTTATTGTCGCATGATTTTGATTTGCACATCGCGCAAGCGCCCAGCCCACACATGACAGCGCAAGGCGCCAAGGCCAGGATAAGCGGGGCGGCCCCTATGGCCGCCAGCCAACCCCAGTTCAGGTAGAAAGCAGCGCCCACGACCGCCATTAACGCGAGGATCAAAAAACGGCGGTTGGACATCAGCCCTTGCAACGTCAGACGGTTTGAGCCGTCGGGAATTTGTGTGTCAGACATAGATCATTTCTCCTTTTCATCGATGATTGATTGAATTTGGTCCGTAACTTCGGGGCTGTTCCACTCGGCCGGCCCAACCAAGCGGCCCCGTTCCTTGCCGTCGCGGTCAATCAGGATCGTCGTCGGCAGACCAAGCGCTCCGAAGGCGAGCATCGCGCGGGTGCTGTCCGCGAGATACATTCCGAGGTGCTGGATGCCGATTTCGTCGTAAAAGCGGCGCACGACTTTGAGCCCCGCCCGATCGATCGAAAGCGGCAACACGTGAAAATCATCTCCACCAAGCCGGGCTTGAAGCGCATCAAGCGTGGGCATTTCTTCGCGACATGGCACACACCAGGTTGCCCAGATGTTTAGGAGCACGACCCTGCCTCGGAAATCCTCCAGGGTAAGGTCGCGCCCCGCGCCGTCCACGAAAGGCGGAGACAACATTTCCCGCGGTGTGTCGTGAAGCGGCATCAGCGGTCGTGCTTGGGCCGGTCCCGCGAGGCCAAACGCCGCCATCCCAGCCATTAATTCGCGCCGTTTCATGATCCAGCTCCTTCCTGAAGGCGCCGCACCACGGGAAGAATGTCTTCCTCCAGAGAGCGGCGGTTGAAGGGGCCAATGTGCTTGTAGGCGATCCGGCCATCGGCATCGATTACGAAGGTTTCCGGAAGTCCGTAAACGCCCCAGTCGATAGACACGCGCCCGGAACGGTCGGCACCGATCCGCGTGTAAGGGTTGCCGAGCTCAGTCAGAAATCCCAATGCCTCTTCGGGACGGTCCTTGTAGTTGATGCCGAATATGGCGACTTCATCCCGGGCGGCCAACTCGTTGAGCAAGGGCATCTCGACCCGGCACGGCACGCACCAGGACGCCCAGACATTGACAATGGACACTTGCCCTTTCAGGTCGCCAGTCGAGAGGCCGTCTGATCGCCCTTCTATTGGCGGCAGATCGAATTCGGGAACCGATTTGCCGATAAGTGCTGATGGCAGACGGTCATCATTGTTGAAGAGACCCCAGTAGAATCCAGCGCCGATGAGAGCGAAGATCGCGACCGGCAACATGCTCAGAAGCCGACCTTTGTTCCGACGTGGTTCCTCTGCGGCGCTCATAGCTCACCTTTATCGTTCGCTGAGACTTCCGCCTGAAATTCGCGCTGGCGGTCCGGCCAGGTACTCTTGATATAGGTGAGCACGTCCGCGATCTCGTCATCGGTCAGGATGCCTTCGAAGGCCGGCATGTCACTTTCGTAGCCCGGAACCACCGCCCCGACGCCACCTTTCGTCACGATGAACAGGTTTCGGTCCGAGTGGTGCCATGTGTGGCCGGTCTCATCATGCGGCGGGGCGGGCATCCGGCCGTTGTCGAGCCGACGCTTCCAGTCGGGCTGACCTTCGAGGTCGGCACCATGGCAGGACGCGCAACTCTCAGCGTAGATCTGCTTTCCTGCCTCGAGGTCTGCCGCAGTGACAGGTTCGCCAAGGAAGATAAGCTCGCCAACTGGCGAATTATCGGATGCCGATTGCGCCAGCACGGCAAAACCGATTGCCGCAGCGATCACCCCCGCAAGCGGCAAAATGACGTAAGGCTTCATCTCGCCCCCCGAATGTATTTTACCAAAGCGACCAGGCTCAGCACGAGGACGGTAACAAGCAGCAACAAAACTAGACCGCCGCCGAACATCATGGTGCCCATCATCGAACCGCTCATCATACTCATACACTCACTCATCGGAATAAACGGAAATGCCGCCCTCACCGAATGCATAGGTCTTGAGTGTCCCGGATTTCACCCGCGCCATCCCTGGGGCGTTTGCGGGCATTCCCGGCAAGGTAATGCCAGCGATTTCTGGCTGCTCATTCACCAGGCGTTCGAGGATTTCAACGGGGACCAGACCGCTCACGAAGTAGCCTTCGATCTTGGCCAGATGGCAACCTAGCCCCTCCTTTGGGACACCCACAGAGATCGACGTCTTGTCGAAGTTGCGATCATCAATTCGCGTGACCGTATAGCCGTTACCCTCAAGATAATCGGCATAAGCGTCACAACATCCGCAGCCTGGATCTCGCCAGATCGTGATCTGTTTGGCGGTGCCTTCCGGTGTGGAAACAGGGGTTGTCGTGCCAGACACAGGTGCTTCCTCTTCGGAATTTTGCGCCCACGTAAGTGTCGTGAGAGCACCGGCTCCAACAATCCCGCCGGCAATAAGGCCAAGTATGGTTCTTCTCTGCATCATTCTCTCCTTCATCCGGCCGCGGTCGCGGTCCATGTAGCGCCGCCGTCGTGGCTGAGTTTCACTTCACCGCCGATGATCGCGGCAATATATGTTTCATCGTCGGGATGAACGGCGATGGCCGAGGCGGCCTCTTGGGCGGCCTGACGCCAGACAACACCGCCATCCGCCGAGGTCCAAATGCCCGAGGGAAGCGCGGCATAAAGCCGATCCGGTACCGAGGGGCTGCTTGCCAGCGACAAAACCGGACGGCCTTCGGGCAGCGGGTTTTCAGGGGGCTGCACGTCGCCTGAGACCAAAGCATCCATCGCGTTTCCGGACTGCACATCCTGCCAGCGGCAGAAGCAGTCGGGCACGCGCGTGAGGCCCAATTCTGTGCCCGCATAGATCCAGATGCCGCCCATACCGGTCTCCAGATCGACCGAAACGAGAGTCAGTGGATCACGCTCGGCTTCGTCGAGCCAAGGTCGGTCCATCGCGAGCGCCCATGTGTCCCCGGCGTCCTCGCTTTTGTAGAGACCGTCGCCACGGATCGCCGCGTAGATTAGATCGGGGTCTCGTGACCCAATTGCAATGGCAGTGACACCACCAGCGGGAAGTCCGGCTTTGCCGTTTCGCCAAGTGGCACCGCCATCGCCCGATATCGCCACGCCGCCCGTGGACAGCCCGGCAACCACCAACCCCGGCCGGTTGCGGTGGGTCGCCAGGGCAAGAACCTGTCCGGGAACTTCCCGACGGGCCCAGCTTGCGCCGCCATCGGCACTAGCGCGCAGGGTCCGACCGCCGACCAGGACGGTGTCGCCGTCGAAGGCCATCGCGCCCGTTTCGCCATCGCTCGCGGCCAGCGCGAATCGCGGCACCACTGCAATGGTTCCCAGGCCCAGCATCCCGGCAAGAACTGTGCGCCGGTTCGGCTCGGTGATCATCTCAATCGTTTTCATCATGCTCTCTCCTCTTCTCATGCGACACGGATCACACCCATCATCCCGGCCGCCTGGTGCTCGAGGATGTGGCAATGGAACATCCAGTCGCCCGGATTGTCGGCGACCAGCGCAATCTCGACGCGCTCGCGGGGTGCGATCAAAACCGTGTCCTGCCATTCGCGATATGCGGTCGGCTTTCCATCGCGGCTGAGGACGCGGAAGGAATGTCCGTGCAGGTGGATCGGGTGGCTGAACGCCGTCGCGTTGGTCATCTCGAGGACATGGCTCTTGCCACGTTCGAGGGTCAGGAAGGGGTCCAGCATCGGGCCTTCGGCAGCGACCCCGTTGACGAACCACATGCCGCCGCCGGTCATCATTCCGCCCATCATGCCGCGCGACGGCTCGAGGCCCAAGTCGCGCTGGACCATCGCGCCCATCATGCCGCCCGTGAACAGGATCTCGTGGCGTTGGGCCGCTGCGACATTGGGCTCGGCCAGCGGATTGTCAGGCAGGGCGATATCCCAGTCGGGCGGCCCGTCGCGCAGCGCCGTGTCGCCATAGACCACATCCAGCAAGCGATACTCGTTGTCGCGATAAGCCCGATCGACTACCTGCGCCCTTGTTCTGGGCGCGGCAGGGCAATCGAGCATCACATCCGCGCGCATCGCCGGGCCCAGAACCACGACTCCATCCGGCGGCGTGTGGGGCTCGACCGGCTGACCATCGAGCGCGATGACGCGCAGCCCGAGGCCTCCAAAATCCAGCGCGAAGAAGCGGGCGTTGGCGACATTAATCAAACGTAGCCGGATGCGTTCGCCTTGCCGCACGCCGAAGTCCCCGGAGACCTGACCGTTGATCGTCACCGTGTTGCCCAGTCGGCCCGCATGGCTCATGTCCATCGGTCCGGCGAAATCGTCGGAGATCGTACCATTCCGGTTCAACCGCCAATCGTCCAGCACCCAGGTCACATCGCGATCGACCTGCGGCGGGTTTGGTTCTTCGATAACGAGCGGTCCGTAGAGCCCGCGTCCGACCTGCTCGAAACTGCGCTGGTGCGGGTGATACCAAAAAGTTCCGGCATCGATCGCATCGAACTCGTAAGTGAAGGTCTCTCCGGGGGCGATCGGCACCTGCGTAAGATACGCGACCCCGTCCATTGCATTGGGCAGGCGCAGCCCGTGCCAATGGACGGTGGTTTCCTCGTCGAGCCCGTTTGTGACGTCGATGCGCAGGCGCTCGCCCTGTCGCACCCGCAATTCCGGGCCAGGAACCTGGCTGTTATAAGCCCAGGCAGGCGTTTCGGCGCGGGGAACAGGCGTCAGGCGCGCAAGGCCTGGTGCCGCGTTCAGCGCAAAACTGCGGGTCTGCGGCGCGGCCAGCCCGGATGTGCCAATCGCCGTGGCCGCCGCGCCGCCTGCCAGTGAAGAGGCCAGAAACGAGCGGCGTGTGAAAGCCGGTTTGAACTTTGATGACATGGACGAACGCTCTCTGATCATGTGAAGAACCACCGAAGCTGCGCTACGGAAACGGTTCGATAGATCCCCGTGACCAAGCCAATGGGCTTGGTCGACAGGTAGAGACACACCAAACGCGGTTAAGCGCCGTGTGTCAGATCAGAGATAGATTCGAGGTGGTAGTTTGGCCGGAGGCCCGGAAAGGCCCTGCATTCCCTGTTCTGCCATTGGCGCACGCACCACAGAGGCGAAGGCCGAGAAACCGTGCTCAGAACGGGCCTCAATCGCAGTCAGCCCAGCAACATTGCAAACAAAGCTGCAAACAGTTGTGTCCAGTCCTGCTTCTTGATCGTCGCAAGCCGCACAACTCCCATCGGTGCTCGCATCGACATCAGCATTGATCATTGCTGAAGCCATAGCGGCCGAGTTCGCCGAATGCGCGACTGCGCTGGTGGCAAAGGCCACGAGCGATAGAAGACATAGTATGCGGGCGACAAATTTCATAAGTTCTACTTAGTTATGACCAGATCAGTTTTCCAGCGAAATCTTGTCGCGCTTTTGTGAACTCGCATGGATCGGCTGATTTTCGCGGCCGGCCACCCTGCGCGGTTCCAAGTCATCAACCAGCATGTATTCCACTTGCTGGCTGAACTGGCCGCGCTCCATAAGACTGTGCAAGACCGTGGCGAGCGCGTCCAACTCGGCAATTTTCTGATCGACCTGGGCGACGAAATCTGACGCAATCGTTCGCTTGTCCGAGATCGCCAGACCGCGCTTCTCATACAGCGCGAGCAACGTCCGGCACGCTTCAATACTGAACCCGACTGAACGCGCACGTCCAACGAAGGCAAGACTATAAATGTCACGCTGGCTGAACTCGCGATATCCACACTTGCTGCGCGCGGGGGTCACCAGCCCGATATCTTCATAGTACCGGATGGTCTTTGCAGGTACTCCACTGCGCTCGGAAACATCGCCGATGTTCATTGCGTCCACCTCCAGTTCAGCTGCAATCTCGTCTGATTCGGACCATGCCGCATGCACCCACTGGAAGGTCAAGACAAAGTCGAATGTCCACCAGATAAGTTTAGAGGGCCTTATACAATGAAGCGGTCCCAGCTACCGTAATGCTCCCGGCTCCGGCGCCCGCGCGGTAGGCTGAGCACGATCAAGGCGATGCCGGAAACCATGCCAATAAGGCTGCCGGCGACCGTTCCGCCCGCAAGGAACAGCGGCGCTACGATCAGCCACAGACCGAACACGATGTTGAGGAACCGCAGCGGGCGCGCCACCTCAGCCCAGGCGATGACTGCCGTGGTCAGGACCAGTGCACCCACCAGGTGATCACTACCCGCCAGCGGCATAGCGTTGCCGAATATGGCGCGGCTAATCATGAGAAAGGCACCGATCCCGGCGCTGAGCGCCAATGTCCACGGAACCGTCACACCTCTTGCGCTCTGGCGGAAAATGTCTGCAGGCCGGGCGTCGAAGCTCATCTCTCCCCCCGTCGACGATCCGGGCAAGGCATCGCCCCGGAAGAAGACGCGCCAGAACGGGCGGCCCCGGCGCGTGTTCCAGACCATGAACTGGACCATGGCCACGATCTCGTCCAGCGAGAACGGGATCATGATCAGCATCGCCAATGCGGCCAGCAGACAGATCGTGCAATAGGTGCCGATGGCGATCGGCTGGATGATGATGAAATAGATGCTGACAACCCCGAGCGGCCCCACCACGATCCCGAACAGCGCCACCATCCATGGCATGGTGCGCCAGCGCAACCGGCTGCCCATCACCCCCATCAGAATCTCGAACACGTAGGTCATGGCACCTAGGCCCCCGTCCGCGACCGGCCATGCCTTAGAGACATCCGATGTGATGATGTACTCGGTTCCGTTGAGCGCCGAGGGGGACGAGAAGAACGGCTCCCACACGCTATCGATATGGCCGAGCTGATATGCCGAGAGGATGCGCGACAGGATGAAGCCCACCACCCCAAGCGCGATGATAGGTAGGCGCTGGACATAGGTCGAAGGACAATAGGTCCAGCCGGGGGGGATATCACCGTCGTCCATCATGCCTTCGCGGGACATTCCCGGCATCATCGGAATAAGGATCGTCAAAGCGATAACCAGCGCGCCGATCAGCGTGTCGTTGGCATAGACCGCCGCATCCGGTGTCCAGAACACCAACGGTGCCCCGAGAAGCCAGACGCCGAGCGCCGCATTGGCCCATTGCGCCCAGCCGTTGCCGGGCCTTAACGACAGCGCGGCGAAAAACATGATGGCCAGCCCGGTGAACACATTATTCCACGCCGTCATCCAACTGCGTGTCGCGGCATCCCAAAGGCCGCGGTCCTCGGTGATGCGTTGGATCGCGGCGCTGAAGTGCGTCTGGTCGAACGTGCCGAACACCGACGGCGCGGTGGCCAGCCACAAGCCAAGCGCCATGACCAGCCAATGTACCCAGAGCATCGAGAAGTGCATCTGCCGCATATGGGCATCATGTTTACGTTCGGCTTCATCTGCCTCCGCCGGGGACGGACTATCGTCCTCAGTCTCTTTAGCCGCCTCAATTGCGACCTTCTCGGCCGAGACCCTGGCAGCGTTCAGGCCGTTCTCTTCGTACCAGCCGTGGGGGTCCTCCTTGAGGTTCGCCAAGATGCGCGGCACGTCATCGCGCAAGGCATGCTTCGGCTTCCAATCCAACTCCTTGCGGGCGCGGCTGAGGTCCAACTCGTAATGATCGTTCGAGATATCGACCATCCAGGCGCGGATGAAGGCGTCTTCACCAAATACTTTGTTCTCAGTCCAGGCACCCAGTTTGGCCAGTCTCGGCGGCACGTTCCACGTGATCCAGTCCTCGCCGTGCAGCTCGCGCCCGATCAGGCGCTGTAATTCGCCAAAGGGGATCGGCTCGGCCTCGCCCAGCAGCACGGGAAAGGTGTCCGGCAGGTCGGTGCGCCGGTCGACGACACGCTCCACTGCGTCAAGTAGATCGTCAATATGCAGAAAGACCTGCCCCCGCTGCAAATCGCCTGGATATACCTTGCCGCTGAACCGCTTTTCGTAGATCCGGGCAATCTGATGGGCGAGGAAAGTCGAATGTCCTTCGTCGTCGTAGATGCCTGCCGGGCGCAGCAAGACGTGTTTTTCGTCTGTCTTCTCTTCGCGCAGCATCGCCTCGGTTCGCACCTTCGAGGCACGATAGGGCAGCTTCGGAGCAAGCGGGTCGTCTTCCGAGATCGGCCTGCCCGGCTCTGTCGGCGCGTGCGCCAGCATCGTCGAGGCGAAAACGAACTGTTCGAGATCGAATTCCTGCAAACCCTTCAGAAGCCGTTTGGTGCCCTCCACCGTCACCGCTTCGTAGGCTGAATTCTCCTCTCCCGTCAGATCGAAATAGGCGGCGAGATGGACGCAAGAGGCGATCTTGTCGCCGTACGCATGACGGATCCGCTTCAGCGCCTTATCGACGCTCTGCTGGTCGGTGATGTCGAAACAGACGCATTCCGCGAGATGCGGCGGATGCGGTGGTGTGAAACGATCCAGACCAACGACAGTGTATTTTTCGCTCAAGCGCCGGGTCACGGCTGCGCCAAGATAGCCGCTCGATCCGGTTACCAGAACTACCGGTTTTGCAGTCCTATCTTGATTGGTTTCCATCGCTAACTCCGCGCTATCGCCGCAGATATTTGATCAACGCCGCTACAAGAAGGATCAGTACAACAACGATCAGTAGCCAAACCAGTCCCATCCCGAGCATCATGCCGCCACCCATCATAGTCAACATCCTTCCTTTCAAACTCATTCTCTTTTCTAACGAGTGGGAACCAAAATAGGTTCCGACAGCCGCAAAAGAACATCTATTCTGCCACGAGCACGAAGGTCACGTGTACGAATTCTGCACTGAACGGTGTTGCAGGGGGTTTGCAGTTGCGCCTTCCGAATTCGTCGAAGCCGTCGATCCCGTTGCGGCATGTCCGTTGACAGCGCGACTGCCCGGCGGTGTCGCGCAATGCCGAAGAGCCGCACTATTCTTGCTCTGCCCGCTGCAAGGCAGAGTTTGATGCGGCACCTTAAATCTTTCTGAATGGGACTCCAATGCCTGAGCCCATCCCAACAGACACGATTTAGACCTGTCGAATGCATACTGTGATCGAACAGGTTGGCTCCAGTGATTCCCAATCTTCAGGATGGCTCTCGAGCCGAAAGGCGTATCGCAAGCAACGGGCCAAAAATTCCCAAATACCATCAGCAACTACGGTAAATCAGATGCCCCAGTTGCGCACAGGTCCGCAGTCCAAGTGAACAAATCCGGATTGAGAATACCGTCCTACACCGCCGGAGGATACGGCATTGGCTGCACGGAACATCTGATCAACGCTACGTGATTTCAAACGCAGATCAGCCGCTTCCCCGAACAGGTGGCGGGAGTTCCGTGCGACGCCGCTCGACCGGCGGCGAAGCATTTCGTTGGTTTCGGGTGAACGGTATCCCGAGATGAGAGAATAAGGCTCATCAGTGTCCAGCAATGAATACGCAGCAGCCATGATGTCAAGCACGCGCGGGTCAATGTTGATTTTGCTGTCGTTCCGCCAGTCCCGCATGAAAAAGGAGATTTCAGCAAGCGCCTCAGATATGTAATCTCCATCGATCCAATATACGGTGTCGATGCCCTCTCCAGTCCTGGTCGAATACATTCGTAGACGGCGAACATCACCTGAGCTGCGAAGTGCTCCGAGAGCGTTGGCATAGAGTGGAGCCGGAAAGAGTACGGCGGTGGAGCAGGCGCAAAGCAATGCTCGTCGGGTGATCACCCGGGAATGTCCAGATTTCATGAAAAAAGCTTCCGTCACTATCCAGCAGCGCCCACCAGAGCGGTGGGCGTTTCAGCTGATCATGGCGTCCCCTAGGGCAGAGACTAAATTGACGAAGATGCCAAGCCAAGACGTCCCAGGCTAAACATAAGATATCAGAGCTGGATCGGCAAAAATCTGCCAGTTTGCGCTTTTCTACAAGTTCATCCGAACCGGAAAGGCGTCCTTATGCCCGATTGGCGACCGCGTTCGCCGAGCGCGACTTGTGCCGCGCAGACACGCGACCTATGTTGCGGCACAATGGAGCTTTTTCGCCGTCATCTTTTTTGCCTACTGCGGCCCTTGCTGCTCGCTATGCTGGTCATTGCGGGGCCGATGGTTTCT
>TARA_R110002072_G_scaffold208527_3_pt1 | contig 18456 bp, 15 predicted proteins | sample TARA_R110002072 | Tara Oceans TARA_R110002072 (sample SAMEA4397118) | marine metagenome | biome: Polar Biome; feature: [SRF] surface water layer (ENVO:00010504); material: water (ENVO:00002006), including particulate matter (ENVO:01000060) such as... | depth 5 m | reverse complement strand
CCAAAAAGTCGTAATTTTGCGGTTTTTCGTAGTTTTCGAACACATATTTGGTGATTCTGTTGCGAATATCACAGTATTCAAGCAAAAATGGCCTTGGAACAAGGTCAAAAAAACAATTCTCGTTCATATTAATCTTTGCCAATATAAACGAACGGTAAAAAGCCTTCAGTTTAGCCTCTACAACTGCCCAATCGTCAACTAGGGCATTTGGGCAAACGTCATTAAGGCTCCGATTTCCGCAGAATATACTAGCGTACTCCACGTTGCCTTCTTCAAGATATTCCGCATACTTCCACGTTCTTTCGAGACCTGTGGGCAGGTCTTGGAAATAGAGTTTCCCATTTTTGTACACTCCTACACATTCGCCCTTATCGTCGAGCGTCTGAAAATACATTTGTCCCCCAAATATTAATAAACCAAGAATTTACTCTTTTTGAATGCCGCCCTTAATTCCTTTATTATATCAGGTACTAAGTCTGGCGTTTCCTTAAGTTCTAATTTCCTTTTTTCATGTGCTGTTGAGCCACCCAGATTGGAGTAACCCTTAAACCTATCATCAATATAACGCAATCCACGCTCTGTGTCAACTAAAAAGTACAAATCAATCGCTTTTTTTATTATTTGCTCCGCAGTCTGCTTAGAATACCGCAGCTTACTTTCTTCATTTTTGATCAAAATAAATTGTCGAAGCCAAAAATCATCACCGTAATTAGAAGAAATCCACTCTGGTGTGGCTGTATCGAGCACGACCTTTCTAGATTTTATTTCTCCGTTTACTATCTCGTCGTATCTATTATTTGTGTTAGCCCGGGCGTATACGTTGTAGGCGATGGTTAGCTTACTCTTAAATAATTCAAACTCATCAAAATAAGCAACATTAAAATATGTCCCCAACAAGGCCTCAAGATCTGTTGCCCATGATTTTCTGCCAATCACATACTCCATCATCTCTGGGGATCCGACATCGGCGATTAGGCGCCATGGCGCGTTTTTGTCGATCAGAAAGCCCCGTTTTGAGGCCTCCACACGATAGCAGCCGAAACCCGGATCAGACATGAACTTATCATATTTATCTTCGTCCTTGGAGTGGTCCAAATTTGCTATCTCTATGCACAGACCAGAGTCAAGGGGAGAATTGAGACGAGATGTGGCAAAAGCCGATTTTGTATATGGTATATTTTTACTGTATTCTAATAAAAATTCCAAATAGATTGAAATAAAGGTATCAAAAGACTGGATTTCCTTCTTTCGCTTGGGATTGATGAAGAACTTTATGAAATTGTTATAAATCTTACTGTGGTGTTTATCGAACCTCACCTCAAAATCAGAGTATCCCTGTGCCGGTACTATACCAACATTTTGATCAGAGAAAAACTCACTATCAGGAGATATTTCTCCCTTTTTGATCTTCAACTGGAATTCTCGCTGAAGGTCACGGAACGCGTCGGCCACGAAATCCAGCACATAGATGGGACGGTTGGTGCGGGGGGCATTCACCCTCTCCATGTACTTCTTTTTGGCGCTGATTGCGGAGGAAACGGTATTCACCCTGCCATACAAAAGGTTCTCAACAAACCAAAAGTTTTTTGTCGAGGCCGGGAATATGTTAGGGGTTCCATCATATTCAAAAGCATATGCTGAGTATAGGGTCCTTTGTTCAAAGACCTCTTTTGTACCAGACTTGTTTGTTGCTTTAAATGACATGGTGGCCTCCTTATTCTCCGCCCTGTGGCGGTTCACATTCTGCCGGGTCAGATGGCTGGAATGGACTTCGGGGTGATCCCGATCCGTTGTTGTCCCAACGGGCTACGACACTGGTTGTAAACGATTTATCTATGATATTGGTTACCTTAATTATAAAGTGATAGCCGCCTAAACCCATAATATTTGAAACTGATCCCCCTCTTGTGGGTAGACCCAGCGAGGTTCCGAAGCCCAAAGGGTTCAGGAAAACATATGTGCCCGGGAAAAACAACGTATTTCCTAACATTTCTAGGTTAACGTCATAAACATTAGATAAATTGACGAGCGGGTTATACTGGTTTGATTGAATTCTAGATTCTCTTAAGTATGGTGCATCAGTTTTACGAAATTGCGCCGAATGTAGTATTCCTTTATGGATCTTCAAGTGATGGATTCCCCTCTTCGCGTCTTCTTCTTCATCGCCTTCCAAGTCCCACGGAATAAGGTTCTCGGCGAAGAGAAGCAAATAATGATTTTGGCTCTCTAGGGTGCCATTGATTTGAAGTTCGTTGGCGTTTATAAAATCACCTTTTTGCTCTCCGGTGATGAGGTCGACGTCCTCTACTACATTAATAAACGGGAGTTTTATGGTGCCCGTTACGAGGTCATAAGCCGCGGGGTTTGATCTAGACAGTAGAGGATCTTTAACGAGGAGTTTTGTATCGTCTTCTCCAGTTTCTTTTGGAAGTGTGATGAAAGCCGTTCGAAGTCGTGAGGGTGTGTTCCCTAGCGGGTGTCCGTTATAAGTAAAACACTCTGATCCCATGGCCGCCAAAACCAGTTGACTGGTCACGTCTCTGACGAAATCTAATAAAGGATAGGTTCTTTTTCGAGTAGCCACAACATTTTTATACCAAAAATCTACAAAGCTATTGATAGAGATCGGCATATCAGCCAAGTTTATCATAGTTGCGGTTGCTCCGTTATAAAACTCATAGGGCCCCAGAATAACCTTTATCCGGTTACGCAGTTCAAGAGAAAAGTTACTGTCCGGAGAGCCTTTGGGCCGGCCAAGGGCACGGTGCGCTGCAATTTCAATCAGGTCTCCCAAATAAAAGAAGTGTACATCAACAATATCTGTTTCTGGATCATACAGAGGAGTTATCTCTTTGAGGGAATCCAAGATCGAGCCTTCGGTGAGGTCGCCGACGTTCGAGACCTGATTGGTGCCGGACGCGTCATCTCCCTTAAAGGCGGCTAATGAATCTGGGTTTGATGTGCCTACTGCCTCGCTAATCATTTTCTCAATTGCTATTGGCTCTGCGACACCGGTAGCAAAATCAAGTAATGTATCAGAAGGTATTTCAATGCCGAAAATTCGGCCCGGTGTAGAGAACTTATAGTCTAAGCCAGTTAAGCTATGGCTGGTTTCGTCGTGCCTTTGGACGTTAAGCCTATCCGAGAATTTAGATTGGTCTTTTGACCAATGAAGAAGGTTGGACAAAATATCTTGTACGTCCTCCTTCCGTGCAGCTTCAAGCGCTCGCGAAAGCTCAGTCATCTTGGTATCTACCTTTTCTTGGTCGCACTCCTTCTTAGCGGTCAATATAGCGTTATTTATCTGGTCTAGTGTAGTATTGGTTTCCCAACTCTTAAGGACACAGGCCTGTGGCTGTGTTAACAGGGCTTCCATGCGTGCGCGGTAGTTCAGCGTAAGTGAAAACACACCGATATCGCTTACGTCAAAATGGTGGTCCACCAAAGTGAGCCATAAGGGTATTTTTTGTGTTTCTGTTGATGATGCAAGTGCAGCGAGCTTAGGTTCGCCACGGAAATTGCATGAATTCCAACCCACAACGGCCTTGATTTCAAAAAATTCTGGCCTGTATTGGTCTTCATACCCTTTTGCCTCTCGCGTTGCGGCAACGAAGCTATCTTGTTCCTGCCCATATCCCAGCAAGTCTAACAAACTATAAGCAAACGGCCCGGAGTCTTTAAGGCCGCTAGCGGATCTCACTTTTGACAATTGGTTAAAGTCTTGGAAGGTTAATCTCAGGGTTGCCTTGATATCGTTTCTTACGGTCGCCGGGTTGGAACCTATAAATTCCCACTCGAAACTTTCCCACGCATAGCCGGTAAGAGGGGCTTCCGGGAACATTTGTGTGGGTATGTCGTCACGTTGCTTAAAGTTGCCGCCGGCAGATGTTTCCACAAAGGTTTTCCCATCAGCGCGGTTGGCATCAATGAGGTCCTCCTTAGCCATATTTTCAAAAACTATGGGTATCTCATCATGATAACTGATCTTTGTGGGTTGGTTGGTTTCTTCATCTTTCTCAACCTGATATAAAACCTTATATAGGCGGAAATACGGCATTAATTCGCTGGCTTGCCCCGGCTCTATATTGACAAAATTGGATGCATTCTTTTGATTAAAAAATCTATTCAGGAACTCACTTGGCGGGCCGTCGACACAATCGACATAGGCATATGGCCTTTTGTACACCCGGTGCAAGTCTGCTAAAGGTTTTGTGGCCGCGGCTAAGAAACACTGCTCGGACCAACGGAGTCGATTGTGCTGTTGGCCAGCGGTTTCAATCTCAATATTGGGGTCGTAAGAAGTTAGGTCGTCCGGTTTAGCTTTGGCACGGCTGAGCATAAGGTTGGCCAGTTCGCTGGCCAGTCCGCCGGCGTTGGCTTCGACGGCTCGCTCAAAGGCCTCTACATCTTCATCGTCAAACTCATCCCCGGGATACGAGCCGGCCGCGGCGGCTCCAACCGAATGTAATTCGTCAAAGTGAGCGTCGTGAATGCCACTGGCGTCGTAGGCCGACGGCTCACCAGTTGGCTTACCGGCTAAAGCAGGAGGATCATAATCATCAGGGTAAACAGGGGCGGCGAAATAATCTTCGACTGTTCCTTGGGTTTCATTATACCAGTCTTGGTAGCCATTCTCCCCCTCAATATAAGAATATACCTGATCCGGGTCGGCTGTACTCTGCCCATCTGTTGTGGTGCTAGCGCCCGGCGCAAACGCGTCGTTGATCGCGTCTTCGACGTCTTGCGAAAACGACCAGCTATTATTACCACTGGAGTCGGTTTTTTCGCCGGCTTCCAATATCTCCTTTATCTTAGTATCAAAATAATCTTGTTGTAGTTTGTTGTCGTCTAAATAGCCCAAGTTAATTAACCCCTATAATATCGAAGAATCTTCTCTAGTGGAAGCGGGATGTAAACGGTATCTCCCAGCTTAATATGTGTCTCTGTGGGCCTCTGGTTATACCAAGCTATGAGCCACCACAATTCTGAGTCTCCATAGTGCTCGTTTGCTAACTTCCAATATTTATCCCCGGATTTCCACACATGCCGGATAATAGTCAGGGAGCGGCGCTGTTGGGCGGTTAACTGTGGAATTGTTGGTGTGGTGTAATGAGTTAAACTCTTGACACCTCTAGCCTCTATAAATTCCTCATATACTTTTTCAGAATTATTCTTTTTCTTTCTGCCGTTATATCTAATGCCCATCTTTAACTCCTATTATAATCCCGCGGGGGGATTGGGATTCGTATCGGAGACGGGCGATTCTTCAGTTTCTTCCAGCCCGGTCTCAAAGGATGTTGCACCCGTTGCCGTGTTAACTTGTTCGCCAAACGGGAAGTTTGCCGCGGTTCCCCATGAGGTGCCACCTTCGGCACCACCTTCCCAGCCAAAGGTGTGTAGTTCATCGAATATAACCCTATACTCACAACTCAGATTAATGAGTTTGGGGTATATGATGCCCGGGGCGACGTCGAATACTCCTTGTTCCAAATCTGGCTGGAAAGTAAACCCCGATGGGAATCCTTTCAGCCCATTCTCCCCGCCTGATGATTGAGTCCCGCCGGCGCTTAAACCTGTGTTGTGGATCAAATTCATCATACTTAAAAACCAAACCGGGTTTGTGCCTTCGATTCTGCCCTCGTTGATTCTCGGGTATAGCATGCGAGCGAACATAGAACACTTATTCAGGTTGATCTTCGCCTCTTCCGGACTATAAGATGGGAGGGCCCAAGATAATGATATAGAGCGATGTACAGCGTTAAACGTATATTGTTTGTTTATCCGGCGAACTAGTTCTTTTTCTTCCCAGCTATTAGTCCAACTCTCACTATATTGAGTTAGAAAAGCTTTGAAAGCCAGAGTTGTTTTAGTCCACTGGTGATAGAACGCTATTTGTTGAAGTTTCTCGTTAAATAAAGAGTCTGTTGCATCGGCCATTTAAATTTCCTCCTAAACTGTGTCATACTCAGATACGACCAGCGTGCGTTGCAGGCGCTCTTTGTTAATATTGAGATTGATATCCATTGGTTGTTTCACTATCGTCCGTGGAGCCTGCTGGCGGGCCATGGCGAACATGGTGCCTAAGTTTGGATCAAAAGAGCGATTTGCGCGGGAGGCCAATTGGTCATATTCTTCCACAAACTTTGTAGATACCTCTATTTGGCTTTTTGGCACGGAATTCATTGCATAAGCTAGCTGTCCAAAAGAATTGGTTACGCGGTTTAACTGTTCTGATTCGGAGCCGAGTCTCCCGAAGCTCACCGCGAGTCTGTCGATTTTACCGGGCATCTGGTCTAATGATTCAGCGAAGGTAGGTGAATTTCGCTTTTCATTCATAATATAATGCCATGAACCAAAGGCTGCGGCGGCGGCGCTGACCGCGGTGGCGATGAGGCCGAGGGGGCCGAGGACCATAGATAGCTGTGACACCATAAGAGTGAAAGATAAAGCCAGCATTGTTATTCGGAGGGTAACTAGGGCTGCGATTATGCCTCTAATCACCGGCATCATCTCCTGCCCTGCTTCAAGCCATGCCTTAACGGAACCAATGAGCGGGCCAAATTCAATTGCAACCATTCTCATAATCTGTGCGAATTCCTGCTGGATTGTATTAAAGGCCTTAGTCTGATCGGCTAGCCTTTCGATTTCGCGGCCGCTTTTTTGAGTGGCACCGGAAACAAGATCAAATCTTCCGCGCATGACTAGGGCCAACTCGTTAACATCTTGTAATCCCATCCCTTCGGTTATCGCAAGGCGCTCGTAATATGTTAACTGCTCAAAAGATTTTCCGGCTTGCTGGACAGCGCCTGCAAGCATCTGCATTCTCTCGACTGGGCTGGTCGTCATGACCATCTGCATCGTATTTAAGAAAGGGCCGCCTAAGATTGCGTTCAAATGCCCAACAGATTCAGCGGCAGAATCAAATTTATCAAATTTCGAAGTATATTGTACGAGCCTATTAACCTCAAGGCCAGTTTGTTTTGCTACAATAGCTAGCTGCTTGTAAACTTGTGTAGCCCGTGAGCCAAACTTGATAAGCTGTGGACCGACGTTAACCCATCCATCCAGCATCCTTGTGGTGCTTATTTCCGATTGTTGAGCAAACAGCATCAATTCCCTATTAATGGCCGCGGCCTGCGGGCCAGTCTGACCCATACTCATGGTCAAGAGTTCGAAACTTGATGCCTGTGTTTCAGCCGATATACCCATCTTTGTAAGAAGGGAGGTGGTCTCCAACACTATCTCTCTTGTATCTTTCGTCATTCTAGAGAAAGCAGATGTGTTACCATAGAGGGCGCCCATGCTTTGGGAAACTTCTTGTGCTGTAACACCGAGGTGTTTTAACCGACTTTCCATAGGTTGGATTTGGGTGGCAAAGCGTTGCAGGGCACCTGTTGCTCGAACGAAGCCCACGGTGCCGTCGTCAATCGCGGTGTACAGCCGCCTTGATGATTCAAGCACGGCGCCGAAAGCTAAGGTTCCTGCCTCTTGAAGTTTTAGGATCACTTGTCCTTGGAATTCGGCTTGGTTGGTGAGCGCGCCCATCTGAGCCTTGGTTTCTTTTATGGCGTTCGTGAAGCCGCCCGTATGGAGGCGAATCTCATTGAAGGACGCGATGGTGTTTGTACGCCACTGGTTGTTAATACCCATCATCCCGCGGATATTGTTGGTAATTGCATCATATGATGAGCCTAGTTTGTTGGCGCTAGCAATGATGCGGTTAAGACCGACAAGCTGCGCTTCTAGACTACTAACCGCAGCAGATCCAGCACCTTGGGTTTGCTTAGTTAGTTCTATCTCGATTTGAAGAAGCTCTCTTCTTGCTGCCAAGAGTCTTCTATTCCGGTTTATAGCCTCTTCGTCTAAGCCAGTCTGCTGGAGGGATTGTTTTATATTGTCGGCGTTTTGCTGTGCTAGCTGTTGGGCTAGCCTAAGTTGTCCTTCTGTTTTGTCTTCTGGCATATCTTACACCCCCTTATTCGAATGGCCACCGGAGTCCGGTGGTCCTTTCAAACGAATTGATTGCATTCTTAAGCTCCGATTGGGTCCGAAAAGTCCTAGGGTCATCTAAACCATACTGCTTAAGAGCATCCATATATCTTTTTTCACCACTTATAGCTCTTGTAAATGCCGTGACGTCCGAGTGGTTACCTTTTATATTGAAGGAAGGTACGCTGGTGTCCCCAAACATCCTTTTCATGATGTTTTTAACAAGAAAACCAAAAGTGGCCAGAAAACTCTCGTTCAATCGTTCAGCTTTTAACTGATTCAGGTCTACCGTAACATTATTTAGCTTATCTTCATTTAATTTCATTTAAAAGGCCTCCATATCAGTAATAATTAGTAAATACATACAAATAAGGCCGAAGATTAACTCCGGCCTGTGTCATTTGATTTCATGGCCTTTTCCATAGCCTTGTTTTCGTCTTCCTTCTGTTTAACTAGTCTCTCCAAAAACCATCTTCGAATCTTTATCGGAAGATTATAGGCTTCAGTAAAGCTCCAGCCACCATGATATTTTAATAAGAAAAATTCTTCGTAAACAGAAGCAATATATTTATTGTTTAGGCCAAAAAAACTCGGCCGTGAAGGGCACATCTACCTCCTGATCCCATCCACAGGTATCGCAAGCGAAGGACTGTTTCATATCGATATTGGGAACGATTTTCTGGTAATTGGTTCGAAGAAACCTAGAGTCTCTAGCTGGCATACTGTTGATGTACGATCTAATTTTGCTGGTGGACGAATCACCATCAACTGATGCTATGATTCGCGCAAACTGGTCCGTCAAGGTGCTTTCTGGCAGTCCTTTTTTCTTGTTTATGGCGGATTGGCTGACCAAATAGTTTTCATCTTTCCCCGTCATCAACGTAATTTCCAGAGTCACTTTGCTGATTGGCATATCTACCATAAAAGTGCCGCTCTCAGTCGCTGTAAACCCGAATTCTTCGTATTCGTCTCCACAGTAAGGTTCTAGATCGTCTAAACGAAATGTGTTCTGCGATATACTATAACAATTGGGGCAAGTAACATTAACATCGTAATCCTCACCGTAACCGGTGATGCGTGCTGCAACCATTAGGGCGTTCTTGTCCCCAATCAGCAAGGAGTCCAGTTGTATACTCTTGTCTATAATTATATTTTGTAAAAACCGTTCAACAGCTATCCCTTTCTTCATTAGGGCCGAGGATGATAAAATATCCTCGTCCTTAGCTGTCATGTGACGAATTTCAACCTCCTCCTTATTATGACAAGGGTGCCCTTCGGGGTAATACCTACCTTTCGATGGCAAACACACTATCTCTGTGGGAGTGGTGAAAGAAAACTTGTTTTCTTTCGTGCTAGGAGGAGGACTTGTGTCTGACACCCTCAACCCCAAGCGGTCTTCATTATTTCTTGACAATATACACCTCTACTTAATTAATTGTCGTTTTTAGCTTGTTGATGTCTCAGTCGCGAAAATCGGATCACCGGATTGCGGGCCGGTTCCGGAACTAATGGGGCCATGGATCCTGCAAGTGGCCCAATCATAGCGAATCTCTATCGAAACATTCGAAAGGGCATCCGACTCGTAATCTAAGTCTGAGAAATTTATATTCTTGATCCACGCATTGTGGAGTTCCCACTTTTCGATGGTGACTCCGGCAGCATCAATCTGGTTAATTTCTACTATCCCAAGCTCGCTAGTAGCTGTTGATTTAGAAATTGTCTGGAGGTCGTCGGGTGAGCCGGGTGGCTTGTAACCAGAGGTTTCCAAGTATTTCGAGAATGTTGCTGCGGCGTCAGGAGAGAAAGGGTCGACCAAGGTTACGTTAATGGTTGACCACGACACTCGGCCGGGGTAATAGAAAGTATGATTTAGGTAAGTGTGGTTAGCCTCGGACACGCTGATCGTTGGCTTAGCAACGGATTTAATAAACCACTTCGTGTCCACTCCCATATTTGGAAGTGGCAATATACATGTAAACCTATATGCTCTTTTAGGATCTGCGAGTCCAGCGTCTGCCCAGAATGCCATTTATATTTTCTCCTTAATCATTAGTAATTAGTTTAGTACAAAAAAAGTTCTCATTAATCATCAAATGATGCGCCATGGCGTGAAATGATGAAATCAATCGCGATGAATTCAATTGCCCTAGCAGGTTTGATGAAAATCTTAGCGTACAAGATGTTCCTGTCAATCAAATCTGCCGTAGTGGTAGTCTCATCAAGAACAATCTTGTATTCCACGACACCAAATCTAGATTTAACACTCTTCAGGAAATTATCCGCCTTAGAAGTAAATCTAGACCACGTTACTGGAACGTTCTGATCAAACAGAACTGTTGCTGCAATGCGAGAGATTTCTTTCTTAACATGAATCATGAGGCGCCGGACGTTAATTCTATCAAGAGCCGAAGGCGTAGACTGAAGAGTCTTTTGCCCGAATATTACGATGCCCTCAGAAGGGAATCTTGCAATTGGGTTGATATTGGATTCGTACAGTTTGTCACGGTTAGCCTTGGAAAGGCGTTCCGAGACCGATATCACAGGTACGCCGGCGGAGCCTTCTGTCAAGCCGCCGCGGGTGAAACCAGCGGGTGCGAACCAAAGTTCGGATTTAGCTTGTGAAGAGCCGTAAGTGCCCAACGCGACGACGGAAGGGGGCGCCCAAAGGAGGCGATCAGTAGCCGTATCGAGAATCTGAATCCATGGATAATAAGTGCAGGCGTAACTATTGTTGACGTCTCGGTTTTGGGTGTTGGTAACAATTGTATCCAAAGTACCGAGGTTTGAAGAATAGGAATTAGTATTCTCTGTATGTGGAATAAACACGTCGGCCAAGTCAACGATAGCTAAGGCGTCGGCGCGGGTTCGTGCGGTCGTCATAAGCTCGTCTGTTAAGTCGTCGTTGACAATACCGGGCATAGCCATCAAGTTGCACTCGACAACATCGGGATCTGCTACTGTGCGGATTGCTCTCCACACACTGTTCCAAGCATAGTTAGTACGCTGATTGGTTGTTCCGACTGTCCAACGCTTGTTCGCGAATGGTTCCGCTTCTGTTACGTCAAGCCCATCGGAACCACCGTACATAGGTGCCCAGAATCGGTTAATTTTGTGAGTATCAACAACTTTCTTCCAACTTGAAGAAATCGCCGAAATTGATGTTCCGTCCTTCCGGGAGCCGGAACGATGGAATGCTACTCCGGAACCGTCCAGCTTAATATCATCAAGCGAGAATACCCAAGAATACTGTGACCCACGAGGCAGACCAGAATTAGGATTAGTAAGCTCATCGAATCGGCCGACGACCGTAGAGTCAAAGGGTAATCCTCTTAAATAATCTGTATAACCGGGATCGAAAACGTCTGACTGGCTAGTTTCTGTGGTGTTAACTCCCCAATAAGCCATTTCGTTGCCCGGTCCGGACCCGGCGCCGTCGGTTGAGGCGGAGCGGATACCAACCCTTGGCCACTGCCAAGATGAAGTGAATTCGTTAACGTGCCCCGCGACCGAAACTCCGCCTGCATGGTGGTGTACCATCAGAACGGGATGCAAGCCTTCGCTGCCCGAATCGTGGGCGCCGGCAGAACTTGCAGTTGCATAACTTTTAAAGTTTACTTCGCCGTCGGTCGCTTTAGGAATCGGGTTCTCCGGATTCGTTGACATTGACAGCCAAGTTTTGCCGACAGGTTCGATGGCCGCGCCGGCAAGGGCGGACGGACCGGTACCACTAACGAATAGGAAAGATACAGGAACGACTGGGCCCGTGAAACCGAATGGGATCAAGCCCTTGTTGGAGGTCGTTTCCAAGGATGCATTCATTTCCACCCTAATGTATCTTGACATATTTGCATATTGGCCTAAATTAAGCTGTTTGTCTAATGTATAGCTCCAAGAAACACTTCTGTCCCCTATTCTCTTCGCAATGTAGTTTGGAGAACTGGGGTTTAGATCACAATTGGTGTATCTTTCTAGTGCTGCGGATTTCGCATCGGTGTCTTTGGTGGAGGCGTGATACACTGCGACTGTAAAGCTCCCATAAGGTCTAGATTTTTGAAGACTTGGCTTAATATCCTCAATGGCTATCTTGAGATTGTGAGCCCATGATCCGTGATCGAGTGCTTCAAATCTGAACAGCCGCTGTGGGCCACTATCAGGGGCCGAGAAGTTTTCTTTGACCCCCAGATCCTGCGAGAAGAACCAGCCAGTTTTGGCGTTAACAAAGTCGGTCTGACGGTCAGACCAGACTGCGGAACCACTCATCAGAGGTGCGATAAAGGCGAATTGGCTAGTGGACGACGGCGATTGTGTTCCCACCGTATGTTCTTTAACCGCTCTATCAAAAGTTTCGCCAAGCCAGTAAAGATTTTCGCCACTTGTCATACTAGAAGTATCATTGACGTCGCTGTTTGTAAGGGTTGGGTTGGTGTTGAAAACATCTCTAGCATAAAGAGGGCTGGTGACGTCAAAATTAAATACGAATTCCTTAACAGTCTGCGCGGATGAATTTTTAAGAATAGTTCTGTAAGTATTCCCGGTATCCACTGACTTGACAATAACACTTGCACCAGTTACTTCGTTCTCTCCGGTCGCGACTGCACTGCGCCTGTTTCCGGACATCTCCATCATGGAGCCTGAAGGCAGATACCATATAGCTGCTAGTGTGCCGGTGTTGTTTGATTGGGCCATGGTACCCGATTCAACAACCCACATGCCAAAGGCTCCGCCATTTTGGAGATACTGAGTATTAGTGGAATCTTGAATTGTGAGGATCCCGGTGTCACCAATCTTTCCGCCCGGGTCGGTGTCCATTTTGTAGCCAGCAAGCGTTCCATCTGATGTGTAGCTTCCGTTCTTTTCGCCCAAGAGGCGAACAATCGTTGCTGGTGCTTCTTCAGAACGTAGCCATGCCTTTGCGGCATATGCAGCGTAGGTAGGACCGACAGGAGTATCGCTTCTCCACACATCTCCAGCTTCAACGCCGGGGACGGGCTCTCCAAAAGTATCAAGAAAGTCTTGATAAGTGCTAACTTTAACGGGGCGCATTGCGGGCCCTTTTCTAAATCTTCCGATAATTACAGGACCGTCAGCTTCGCGAACGGGAGGCAAGATTGATTCATCGACCTCATTTGTAAAAATACCGGGAGAAACAAATTTAAATTTTCTCGATGCCATATCGCTTAATCTCCTTCAAACACTCTAGTTCGATTTACATAAATAAATAGTATTTTATTTGTCTAAAGTCCCATTACTCTTTATAAAAACCGCGCTTAGACAAATTAACATGTGAGGCTGTATCATCTAAAAAATCCGGGCTGTCTGATAAAGTGGACCTCTCCCTAACCTGAACCACCTTAGCAGGCGTTTCTCGAACGGTGACTTTGGGCCTCTCCGCATTCGGACCGTCTGTCAGTAAATAGGCCAATAATTTGATAGACACCATTGTTTCGTAAAACCTTTCGTCAGTTCCCATGTTTACAACATTCGTATTATAGGCAAAACCGCCCTCTATAAAGCCCTCAAACTTGTGGCCGTCTTTCTCAACAAAGAAGTTGTCTATTTGGCCCGTTCTAGTGGCAAACGGGGTAAGTATGTCATTGGCTTGCTGCTGATATTCCGTCCGAATTCCAATAGTATACATTACTCGTAAATAAGTTGGGATCGGTGTGGTGATCACTTCGTATGAAGTGAGGCCCTTGGAGTTTGGGTAACTATATTGGCCAAACCTATCAAAGGCGGCCGCACTTTTATATTTAGATGTCGGAGTTTGGGCTATTCTTCGTGCGATTGTGATGGCTCCGCCTTTCGCATCATTCCGATTTGGCAAATGGGCCCACGCGACACCCTTAAAACTTGGGTCTTTTGTAATAGAGTCTCGGCCAAGCGTTATTAACGGCAATTTTAATATCCCCTCAGAGTCTCTGAGAGTTTTTCTGTCCTTGAGTTGGTGCGAACGCTCTCCTGACACCCAGATTACTGGTACTTTTTTGAATCCCTTGTTGGTCGATGCATGCAAATTAAGTGTTTCGTCCAGCCAGTCCAAGACTGCGCCGTCAACAGTCTCTATAGTGGAGGGCATAAAGGGTATTTCTTTTATTTCAGGCTTACTTGGCATCGAACACTCCCTCCCTAGATCTGATACAGGTAGCTGTAATTTGCATCTGGTGTTGTACTTGGCCGAACACTGCTCTAGGCTCTGACAAAGAAGCTATTTCATAGAAGAAATCGCCATACAAAACAAAATCTCCTTCTCGGACATAGAGATCTTGATCCTCGGTCAGTCTTCTTTTATGGAAGTGAATTGTAATGCTAGTATTTTTGTCTAAGCCTAGGCGATCAATATATTCGGTTTGCACACCGCCCCACTCAATTAAGGCTTGCACTCGCACCGGTGGGAGAAAGTTTTTTTGTATTGCTTCTCCATAAATGGGGTGAAAATTGGTTCTTTCCACATCAATCGAATAATAAAGTATGGTCTGGCCAATAACTCTTTCTATGAGTTCGTCATTGACCTGCTTTATAAGGTCCCGTTCCTTTTTCCCTGTAAAGAGTGGAGGGGGCGCCGAATCTGGTTGTGACCATTTATTTTTATTCGACATACCTTATTTACCCCTGATAAATCAACAGTGGAACATCTTCCAGTACGACACTTGCAGCGGTAACCATTGCAGCGTCTCCCTCGGCCATGGCGCGATAAGACATTTGGTCTAAGATTTCTTTAAGTTCCTGTTTTAGTTTATCTTGCTCTGTGACGCCTTCTTGGGCTAGCTGAGCCGAGTTAAGAGTGATTGAGTCGCCCGGGATAGGGATAGCACCGAACTTACCCCTGATATGCGAAAGTGTTTCTTTGGCTAGGGCTAATGCGTATCTTCTGATCCATTGCTTCCCGATAGCGTTGATATTTTTGTATGGGATATTCTCGAAAGGAAGAGTATTCATGTTGTTGATACCCTCAATCCCCGTTTTTCTATCTGAATCCTCTTCCCATGCATTCTTCTCGATAGTGAAGCGGACCCACATGTAGCTTGGGAAAGCGCCATCGGGCCTTGGATATATGTTTAATTTATTGTTGTTTATCTCATATGAATAATGAGAAAGCCTAGTCCACATATGATCCTCGTAGGCCATGGCTTGAAGTTTGTTGTGCCATGCTGGGATTAGCTCAAATGTTGTATCATCTGCGTATTGTCCGTAATGGTTTAAGTTTCCAACAACATTGAGGCCGCCATAATATCCGTAGAAACGCCAAACTGCTGCCGGGGTTTTATAAAATACCTTTCTAATCTTAACTTTGTTGTTCCCAACGAGACCCTGATAGGCGGTTGCTAGCCCCGAAGCTGGGTCGGTGCCATCTACTCCGTCGCTTCGCGCTGAACTTGATATGATTGTTTGTAGATCATAGGCCTGCTGACCTGAGGCACAACTGAACGAGGCGGAGTACTCTGTAAGTGAGCCACCAATGCCGGCCTCCTGTGCGACCCCTTCTGCTATTCGTTTAGCGTATTCGAATTCAAAACGAGGATAGGATAGATTAACAGAGGACCCTTGAGCATCACCACCAATCATCTGACCATCATGGTCAAAAGTACCGGTTGACATACCAAGAAGATCCGAAAGGACATTTTTTGCCTGATGGATGTTGATTTGATACGAATATTCTAGCACTGCTTCTTCATAAGAGGAATAGACGTTCCCGGGAGTCAGTTCAACGTCTAGGACATCCCCACCAAGCTTTTTATAAGTGTAAGCTACTTGGTCGGAGGCGCCTTTAATGAAGTTTGCGTCGTATAGAGGAGAACTAGTGTCCGCGTAAACACCAAATGGATAGTGAGTGGCGTTACCAGCGCCGTCTCCAGTGGCCGACGTTCCTCCTTTTGATGTTAGGATTACGGTGCTTGTATTAGAAACTGGCGTAAGCGTTGGTTTAGACATCTATATCTCCTTATACACTAGCCACGAATACTTCTAAATCACAAGAATCAGTGTCTGCATCGGCTTGAATATTTGTTAAACTTCCGAAATTTGTAGAAGAAGCGGCATCAGCATCTTGAGTTGCGTTGAAAACAGCGCTCATACCATTAGCATTGTCGCCATTCCATATAAAAGATTGTCCTGCATCAAGCTTAATAGCAGCCTCATCATTATCTTGATTTCTAAATGTTAATGTAATAAAATTTGTATCGTCTTTGTTGGTAAATCTTATATATCTAACATCAGCGGCGACATAGTGGCCGGCCGATGCTGCGGCCGCACTAAATGTGGCTATTGTAGATTCAGTAGTTGTAATAGTTACAATTCTTTTTGATATCTCATTTATGTCGCCTACTGATAGCTCGTTTTTCGAGCCATAATCGCTGCCATTCAGAATGATTTGCTCAGTTAGAGTTACCTTTAGTGTTCCTGCTGTGATCGTGCTTGCCATTAATCAATCCTCCCTACTGTTATAACCTCAACAGTAAGTAGTTTCTTTGAGAACAAAGTGCCGGATTTACAAAAGCTTTATTGGGAAGTTGACTTAGAGGCCCTTGGCTTTCTTGGCTTCCCAGCCTTCGTTGCCTTTGTCGTCTTTGTTGCCTTCGCCTTCTTTAGCATAGGCTTCTTCTTCGCAGTGACTTTACTTGCTGGCTTTTTCTTTTTTGGCTCTTCAGGTAAAAGCGTTAGTGCTGGCTCTTCAGGTAAAAGCTCTGGTGTCCGCTCTTCTATTTCGACCTCGGGCTCTTCTAGAGCCAGAGAAACAGGCTCTTCCGCCGGGGGCTTCTCCTCTTCAACAACTTTTAAATTTGCTTTTACAAGACCGGCAAACTTACGGTGAGCCCTCAAGTGTATAAACTTTGGACTTCTAAGAATCCTTCTCTTCTTACCCATTATTCCTCCAATGGTTATAATAAATAGTATCTAAAAAAAAGAAACCCCCAACCAATAAAGGCTGGGGGTTTTTGAGATATTCAATTAAGAACTTGGATCAGGCTGTGCGGACGACTTTTATATCTTTTAAGAAAAGTTCGTCGGCTGCGGCCGTATCGGCTGATGTGAAGATGTAAGGCACAATCACATCACCGGAATCAAAAGTGAATGCCGCGGTCGTTGCTGGCGCAGCCAAAGTTCCTGCTCCTGCAACTTGGTTTACCACAAAGCCGTAGGTAACAGCACCGCTCTTCGCGATAGTAATTCTCAGTCTCAGATTTTGGGCGTCAACTGGAACCGAAGCTCCACAATCTGTTGAAGTAGATGTTCCTGAGTTATTTAAGTCAGTCTGGATTTCAAGGTTTGTGTCACCCATTACTCCAAATGCAGCGAAGGTATTGTAGATTCCATCACCTGCTGCGGCCGCGTCAAGCTGTATAACATGGCCATCATTAAAGTCCTCAGCAGTTCTGAGACCTATACCACAACCATCATAGTCGGTCCAGTCAGCAGTAAAAAAAGTTGCGTCAATATAGCCTGCATGCGTACCAACCGTAAATGCGTTAGCTCCACCCATATGGCTGGTGCCTACGACTACTTCAAGGCCGGTGGCTGCCGCATTTTCGGCATCCATTTGTATGTCAAATCCTGCCGCAGTTGTCTCTGTGTCTACTGCTGGGATTGCTCCGTCTACTTGAGGTGTTTTACCTCCCGCGGTGAATGCACCTATTGAACAAGCCGTGGCTGGGTATATTTCATTCAGTGGCCCGAAGAACATCATACCGAATTTATCTTCGGTTGCTAATACACCATCTCCGGAATTTCCAAGGCTCTGTACTATTGGATGTGCGCATGTAATATAATTATACTCAAAAAGCGTTTTATCCGCTCCGGAACCACCACCTAATATCAGATCACCGTGTTTGTGGGTGGTCGAGTTCCCCCAATTAATCTCTCTCTTCATACTTTCTAACATTGCCTCAACTCTTTTGAGTCCTATTCTTTTGCTTCCCATAGTTAAAAACCCTCCTTTTATAATCGTGTCACCGCGGTATTGCGGCCGTGCCTTTAAGCACGCAGTAACTTGGAATGAACCTTTATGGTTCACTTGTAAATAGTTTCATATTGTGCTTTGGACATAAAAAAACCCGCCCTCCGAAGAGAGCGGGTTGATGTTTGTCAACTGACAGTTAATCGCTAGGATTAAGCCCCAGTATCGCCTTGCTCACCGATGAGTCCGCGGACGATAACAAGACCGTACATATCCGGACGCACCATCTTCTTAGCGTAGCGAGTCATCACGCCCTTGCGAGGCACGAAGTCTTCAACACCGAAGATTGTAGGTGTGACCTGTAACGGAACATACGGAGCGTAGACATAGCCACTTTCGAGGAAGCTACCACCCTTACGGCCGACAAGGATAACTTGACGGGGGAAGTAAGGATCGACAAAGATGTCGAACTTCTTCGAGAGAGAACCAGACTTAACAGCGCCGATGGTTCCACGGTCTGCATCAGCAGTCACGGAAGCACGGAAACCAGCGGTAAACTCAAGGATGTTAGCAAC
>TARA_R110002072_G_scaffold271208_2_pt1 | contig 18469 bp, 21 predicted proteins | sample TARA_R110002072 | Tara Oceans TARA_R110002072 (sample SAMEA4397118) | marine metagenome | biome: Polar Biome; feature: [SRF] surface water layer (ENVO:00010504); material: water (ENVO:00002006), including particulate matter (ENVO:01000060) such as... | depth 5 m | reverse complement strand
ATCGCAATGACGGCTGGCGATTACCTACGTACAGAACCCTAACGCTTTGCTCACTCGCACATTTTGCGGAGAGCGTTTTTGTGTAAAATGGAGCGTAGCGACACACAAGAACGAACGTAGCAATGTGTGTCGGCGTGCAGCAATTTGTTAAACCTCTCTCAGCACTTTGGTAGCCACCTTAATTTCCTTTGCTTTATCAAGGTGATTTCTTCTTAGAATTTCTTCTATATTTTGGATCACTTCATTTTTGGGCGTTTTGTTAGCCAGCTTCGATAGTTTCGACTTGGAGGTCTGCTGAAAGTCATAACCGAATTTCGTAAGAAAAGCCATAAGAACAAAATGAAATGCATTGATAACATGCCATTTTAAACATGTTGAATCCTTAGAAATGCTTCCAATATAGTCAATAATATTTTCAAATTCTTTCTGGTCTTTTTTCGACTTAAACTCAGAAAACGTAATGATCCCATTTTCAGTTATCATTGCATCAACCATTTGGAGAAAGTCATCCTTGAAAATATGGTCTTTGGCATAGCGGTTATTGTAATCTTTTCCATCAAACATAGCTGTATCGCAAAACATCTGGGGAAAGAGCTTTAAGTATTTCAAAAACTCCAAATCTTCAGGATCACTGATAGTACTATCAAGATATACCATTTCTAGATCTATTTTTCTTGACCAAGCAAAGAACGAAAGAAATCGGTAACAAAATGACTGTAGATAATACATATTATTTAAATCTGATTCATCATCATATATATGCCAACCCTCCTTGCAATTATCTGAAAAATTCCAAAGCCTGTGATTTAATGATTCCGCGGAATTTAGAAGGCTAACCTTATGTTTTGAAATTGCTTCCTTTATTCTTTTTCTCTGTTCATATTTATGGTCCGCTCGCAATTTAAAATTATGAAAATATTTTTCCCAAAAAATCTTAACTAAAGAAGCGACGATAAATATGCTTATAGATACGATCGCAGATATTACGGCGGCTATAACTCTAGGGTCTGTTTGTTCCATGTTGTTTCTCTGCCGTTACCGTTTAACGCCTTGCTTACCGGCCCAACGGAACAGAGCAAGCTTGTGGTATAGTTTGCGCAGCAAACCACAAGCTTGCGGCGCGTAGTTGGGTCCGCGTACAGCAAATTGTTACGTGTTGGCCCTGCTCTATATAAAAGTAACTAACAGGCCGTTGAAAAATTAACGTATTTGCCCGGTTTCGACGCCGAACACATTTTATTGATCATCAATTTTTTCATAGCCATATTATTTTGTACTTTTCATTTATGATGCGTTTTTTGTCGCTTTACCGGGTCCAGTGGTCATTATTCGACCTCTGTAGCCATTTTTCCGGCCTCTCAGGCTATCAACCGCTTCATGCGGGTGATATTGTATGCCGCAGCCGTAAAGCGGAAGATCCAGGACACCTTGTCCCGACCACAGTGGCGAAGTTTTCGCATCAACCCTATGTCTTTCATCCAGCCAAAACATTCTTCAATCTGTTTGCGTTTTACCTGGCTGATCTGATAACCCGTTGTACCCGTCGTGCGTTTGTCAATCTGACTGCGACTGCTTTTGGCAGCCACGTGTGGCGTAATCTTCAGCGCCCTGCAGCCCTGTACAAATTCTCCCGTGTCATAACCCTTGTCGGCACCCACCGTCATTCCAGGTCGAGTACCCAGCTGCGCCAGGATATTGATGCCTGCATCCCACTCCTTGCTGGTTCCTGCTTCAGTCACCTCAGTGCCAACGATCAACTCGTTGCGGTTCTCGGTCACAATGTGACCCATGTGACACAGTTTGCTCTCTTTCCCTTTGGACTTGCGAAACTGCTTCGCATCCGGGTCAGTCTTCGATTCATGCGTCTTGTTGCTGCGCGTTTGACCATGAAAATCATCACCAGAATCATCGTCGTCACTGCTATCTTTAGGTCGAAACGACTTCATCGATGCGCAGGCTTCCAGCAATGTGCCGTCAACACTGAAATGCTCACGCGACATCAGCTTTTTGGCATACGCTTGTTTCTTGATGGCATCAAAAAACAGTGCGTCAATCTCGTGCACCATCAACCTGTCCCGGTTTTTGGAAAAGGTCGAATGGTTCCAGACCATATCATCCATACCAAGACCCACGAACCAGCGGAACATCAGATCATAATCCAGTCGCTCAACCAGCTGACGCTCGGAGCGGATTGTGAACAGCACTTGCAACAACATCGCTCTGATCAGCTGTTCTGGCGGAATCGACGGGCGCCCCACACAGGAATACATATTATCGAAGGTGGGCGCCAGTTCTTTCAGAGCCTGGTCGACAACTTTACGCACCTTTCTGATCGGATGTTCGGCTGGAATCCGCGATTCCAGTGTGCGATAACTGAACAAAACGTCTTGGGGAGAAATTTCACCGCGCATCGGATTGATCCTGTTAATTCGATGACGCTATTTTCTCATAATTCGAGTTTTTCAACAGCCTGCTAAAGCTCTCTGTTATAAATACTTGAAAAGGCCACTTCTTCTGGAGTGGCGAAATCAAGCATTCCTTTAGCATACTCGTTGAACTTATCTTTTGGTCCCATTGATACTGCTCGGTGATATTTTTCAAGCCAACATCGCTTTAAATGCGTGTTGAATTCCTTTTCTTCACCTTTCGATTGATCTAAGCGCTCTGCAATTTCTTTTAACTTCAAACGACACATAGCAATTTGCTCATCAGTAGAGCCAATGACTCCTGCATATATCCTACTTCCCTGAGGTTTCGCTTGAGAGCGATTCTTCGATATCTGGCCTATCGCAACCTTTATTTCTAACAATAATACAGATATCGAGCTTTCAAACTTTTCCCGTAGTGACTCGGGTAAATTTTCGATAAGATTGCTGTATCTCATAGCTGCGATATGTTTTTTCATATCCGCGTCTTCAAACGATACGGGCTCCCAAGTATGGGAAAATTTATTTCGGATAGCTCTCAGGTGCTCCAAGTCATGATATTGGCCTTTGGTAATCAAGCCCAATGAGTAGCATGCTCTGATCCTCGCTGACAGGGTCCCCAATGGAGCGTCAAAGCCACCAATTAGCTTTTTGGTAGCTACGTTATCGAGCATGTAGGTACTAAGAAGGTCGGCTAAGGAATCTTCCGCAAACGCAGCTAGGGTTAGAACCAGACCTCTTTCATCAAGGTCTTTAAGCCTTCCGTGTAACTTATTCAGAGATTCAAAATAATCGTCATTTTTCATTGCGATTAAACCAACATGGACACGTAACGCCCCTGATCTGGCGCGAAAGTATGTTGGCGTGGCTTTTGCAATTTTTGCAAAAGCCATGACGACATACTTTTTCCGCTCAGGATCGGTTTGTTAGGCATTTCTATGTGCTGTTGCAACTGGGATTTTCTCCCTCATCAAACCTAGTAACGTTGCCTTGAATGCGGTGTGCTTACGCACATAGTCACATAGGTCGTATGGGAGACTAAAGAACCTTTCTACCCATACAATTTCCTCTTCCACTGTCATGCGCTCAGAGATTGAACCGGACAGAACCTTCATTCTTCCTACCGACATCTCTGCTTTGTAATGCACAAAGGCATTTCTCTGACGAACCAGCTTTGTTAGTGCCTCATACAACGGCCCACCACTTGGAAGCGAGTATTGAGCACTAATAAGTTTTGGGCCATGCATCCACTTTTGCTTAACTTCTGCTTTGTCAATGAGAGAGAAAACGTCCGGAATTCCACTCTGAGCAAAATGGGCGGCTAGAGTTATGTTTATTGCGGCCTCGCACAGCGCGCTGGACATAAGAACAATCGTTACGTACTGGCCTTTAAATCTGTCCCAGAAGAGGTTATGAAATTGGGTTGAAGGTTTTGCTGCAAAACCGACATTCTGCTCAACCATCTTCCGTACACCTTCTTCATTTTCTTTCGGATTGATAGCGAGGTAGTGATCAAGCTGTCTCCTTCTCTCCTCTTCGAACTCCGACTTATCCCTTGGAGCGAAGTCATCCATTTCTTTCCTTAATGCAGAAAAGGAATCCCAGTTCCTCTTAAGCAGACTGTCTATATGGACGAAATCTGCAGAGTATCCAAGCGTCGCTCCCATCTTGCCTCCAAATATTGTAATGATGCGGCTGCCTAACGCCCGTATTCACGCGCCAGCTCTGCTGGTCGCGTGAAATCGATTGTTAGGGCTCTATTTTTTCTGCTCATCTCTCCACTCCTTAAAGTACTTTTTATAGTGAGGGTAATGACGCTCTACAAAGTGATATGCAGCATGAGGATTGCTGTTTTTTGCAAAAATTTCTGCTTTTTCATCACCAGGTATTTTTGATAGTGGCCCCAACTCGAATAATTTATTGCATAAGTCCAAATCTTCAATGTCGGGATTAAGCTCTTTCAATCTGTGAAATTCATCGTAGTAGCGTGATTGAAAGTGCCCCCCAAGACCTCTGAAGTACGCAGAATATAATGACTCTAATATTGCTTCCTTTTCTCTTGGTACTTTGTCATATAACTTAAATTCGGTATTAGTACTCGGGCATTTATATACTTCATCAGGATGCCATTCTGTCTGAACTAGCTTCATCCTAGAGCTACAACATGAACAATATGGGAAGTCCTCAATATACTCAGAATCTGTATAGATTTTCCACCACACGCCAACATGAGTTACAAACCTAGCGTCGGATTCATCAGTTATTGGCTCTTCTTGAAATTTGGATAATTCTTCTTTTTGTTTTTGGTTTATCCTAACCAAGACGGATAGGGCAACAAGTAACAGAACCAAAGGGGTAAGTACATAATCGGTAGGTATTCCACGCACCCAATCTTGAAGTTGACTTATTCTATTGATAGCGACTAGATAACCACCAGATAAGAAAAACGCAGTAATTAAAACAACAGCATTATTCAGGAAGGCTTCCCACGCTGTTTTTGCGCTAGATTTCAGGAATTCTATAATTTTCAATTTTAAACCTTGCAGCCCTAACGCCTGGGCTCAGGGGCGGCGGCGCGACAGCGACGACGTCCCTTGGAGCCCATTGTTAGGCTTTTTCTTGTTGAACCCTGATTGATTAAAAAGCCTGATAACAGAACTTTGGCTCACTCTGCTCTTTATAGGGCTCCACGAAAGATAATAATCTTTTCCTAAAGACGAAGATTTCCACGCCTTCAGTTTTGTCGTTTTTAGCTCTACAGGCTCAAACTCAGTTTCCGTGTAAAGCAATATCACAGAATTTTTCCAGGGTTGTTGAGTTTTCCAGAACCTGCTGTTGTACTCGAACGATAGAATAACCCCATTCAAAGGTGAGCCGAATGTAAGATAATTGTTTCTATAGCCCTCGATTTTTTCACTTTCTATAGATACATCTTCTCTCAGTGCTTTTGCCGAGTACTCTCTCAGTGGACAACGTTCGTTGATTTGCGTAACCAAGACAGGATAACTACCGCCATCAAGTAACAATGCTGGTAGTTCTTCGATATAGAAGACACTGCCTTGCACCCGATTTCGCTCGGCGAACCTCTTAGCTGAATCAAGGTTGCTGTGCATGCAGTCTATATAATACTTTTGCACCCAAGTTGAATGCCAAGCATTGCGCCCGTAGAAGCAATAGTAGATCTTAACTGCGCGAATTCCCCGCAGCCTCAGCTCCTCGGGATCTTTTACATCAGGATCTAGAATTCCATCAAATTTAAGATCCTCTATTCTTCTAAATGCACTATCCATATTGAAGCCTAACAGCTCATTTCTGAGGCCTTCGGCCTCATAATAATTCTTAGCAGGTGGCCATATATTTTTAGGCGGCCAATCTCGTACCTCGCTACCCACTTGAAGTAAGCCATACCTATCGCCATATTGTTTCCACCCACAGAACTAGAACGCCACAGGCCCGACAATACATCAAGTTCGTCAATGATGTAGATTTGTACTAAACATAACAAGATACTCGACTATTCAATGATACTGCGAAAGGAATCGCAAACATGCCCCAATATAAATCACCGTTTCTGGAAAGCGTTTGCCAATACATGGTCACGCGCGGATACAGCAAACGAACAGTCTCCACCTACATCTATTGGATCAGATACTTCATTCGGTACCACATAATGCAGCATCCCCTTAACATGGGAGATTCTGAAATTGAGCAATTTTTGACCTTTCTGGCGGTTGACCGGAAGGTCGCAGCCGCAACACAGAGCCTGGCTTTGAACGCAATCGCTTTTCTATACAATAAATTTCTTGATAAACCGATGGGAAATGTTCGTGGTTTCCGGCCAGCCACACGTCAACGTAAATTGCCTGTCGTGCTATCCAGAGGGGAGATTTCCGCCCTGCCCTGCCGGCTTCACGGCTCGCATCTGCTCATGGTATCGCTATTGTACGGATCAGGTTTGCGTCGCATTGAGCTCGTTCGTTTGCGGGTAGGTGATATTGATTTTGATCAATTGCAACTGCGCATCTGGTTTGGCAAAGGGTTCAAGCACAGGGTCACAACATTGGCACCAGAACTGGTACCGGCGTTACGCCATCAGATTCGCAAAAGTGCACTTCGTCGACATCATCTTGACGAATCCAGCCTGAATAAGCTGCTCCGCAAAGTTGCACGTGACGCGGGGATGGACAAGGACGTTACATGCCACACCTTACGGCACTCGTTTGCTACCCATTTGCTCGAGTCCGGAGCAGACATTCGTATAGTTCAGGAGCAGCTTGGTCATCAGGATGTAAAAACCACAGAGATATACACACATGTGCTAAAACGGGGAGCAAAAGGTGTACGAAGCCCACTTAGTGCATTGTAGAACAAAGCTTCCGGCACGCTACCGCCCTGCGCGTGCACCCGCATCGTTGCGCCACCCGAGGTCTTGGCATCGGTTGAGGGAGGAGGCAGAAGCCAATAAAAACAGATGTCGGGGCTGGAGGCAAGTACCCGATAGGCTAATGGAAGGGAGGAAGTGGACTGGTTAGGGTTGCGGGGGCGCCCTGGCAGGCAATTCCAATTTCCGAAACCAAGAAACCTTATCCTCTGCCATTATTTTGTTTATTTTGTTTATTTTGTTTATTTTGTTTATTTTGTTTATTTTGTTTATTTTGATTATTTCGTTTATTTCGAATATAGTGCACAATGCTGAAACTAGCTTAATTACCCATACACAATACACACGAGGGGCGCGTAATGTCAGCTCAAAAAATAGTGCACCTACCGACAGTGGCAGAGATGGAACAAGCAAAGGTATCCAGCCGCACTTTGTCCAAGTATGCCGATGTGGATCGTGTTCAACTTTCGCTGCGCGGGAGCAATGGTGAGTCTGATGATCTGGTCTTGCCCGGACACGTTTTGCAGATTCTGCTTAACGTGCTATCGGAAATGTCCAGAGGTAACGCTATTAGCCTGATTCCTTATCATCAGGAAATCAGCACCCAGGAGGCAGCCAATCTACTTAATGTAAGCCGACCTTTTCTGGTCGGACTGCTTGAACAAAACAAAATCCCTTTCCGCAAAGTCGGCGCCCATCGGCGCTTGTTACTGCAAGACCTGCTAGATTACAAAGAGCTAATTGAACAAAGCAGAAGTCAGACTCTGGACGAATTGGCTCGCCTGTCGCAGGACGAGGGAATGGGATACTAACTAGTTTACCGTCGTGTATGACGCTTGTGTGCTCTATCCTGCACCGCTAAGAGATACGCTCATGCGACTTGGGCTGACAGATCTCTTCAAGGCGCACTGGACTGATCAAATCCATGATGAGTGGATCAACGCCCTGCTACGTGAGAAAAAATACTCTCGAGATACTCTGGAGCGGGTCCGGGTTCTGATGGATCTCCATGCCCGCGATGCCATGGTGTCTGGGTATGAATCGCTGATCAATGGTTTTAGCTTGCCAGATCCTGACGACCGGCATGTGCTGGCCGCGGCTATTAGATGCAATGCCAATGCTATCGTCACTTTCAACCTGAAAGACTATCCGGAGCAAGCCTTGGCACAGTATGGTATTGAAGCCATTCACCCGGACGATTTTATCTTTTACCAAATCGACATGGCACCTGCGGCATGATTGAGAAAATTGCCAACTATATTGGCTTTTATTCGAACCGGCTCAACATCTTATTAACGCTTTTTTCCAATGGGTCCAGATGCTCGCAAACCACCCGGTTGATGGTCAGTGCATCAATGTCTCCGAGGTAGTTATGAACGATTATGTTTCGAAATCCGCTTATTTCATGCCAGGGTACTGCAGGGTATGCGTCCTTCATCGATTCTGGCAATCTCTGGGTAGCTTCAGAGAGCGTTTGAAGATTACGCAGCGTGGCATCGTAGAGAATCTCATCTTCCGCGATATTGCCACGAGCCTGTATCCGTCTCACTTTAGCTATTGTATCGATTACATGCTGAGCATACGGTTTTCAGCTTTTACTCACAACGCAACGGCCTCATTCAGAACCTGATCACGGATATAACGGTTGAGTTCGTGTTCGGGAATGAGATCTACCGGCCGATGAAGCAGCTCTGACAACTGATATGACATGGGCATGCGCTGGGCGATCAGATCGTAACCAAGCGGGAATTCGACCAGAAAGTCTACATCGCTATCGGGACGTTCTTCACCGCGGGCGACCGAGCCAAATACACGGATATTTTTGGCTCCGTATTTCTCACCTAAAGCGAGAATCTGCGACTTGTTTGCCTTAATCTGGTTCATAAGCATGGTGGTTGACCTCAGGGACAGAATATAGGGTGATTTGATTGTTCGCACAAGTAGCGTATGACCGTCATTATCTTAGGCAAACGTGACAACTATACAGATCGGGTATCGATATCCCATCAGCGTTAATCTGCCAGTATTGATTGCAGAGCGCGAATAGGTGACTGGTATCGAAGAGCAAGTGCCATGGGATGGCATTGTGAACAGGGTTTAATGAGTGCTATCCCCCGTTAATGGGGTAGAGCCAGGAATGTCAGTAAGCACTTCGACTGAAAGGCTTACAGAATATTGGGAATCCGGCATGATTGATTCGCAATCCGCATTGGCGGATTGCTCACCCCTGCGGGGCGCCCTGGCGGGCGTCTAAAAAGCTTCGCTTTTTATCGAACACATGTTCTCTCTTAGCCGGGTGCACCATACAGACACAAAAAAGCCTGCGCTAGGCAGGCTTTTTTGTGTCTGTATGGTGCACCCGGCATGATTCGAACATGCGACCACCTGATTCGTAGTCAGGTACTCTATCCAGCTGAGCTACGGGTGCGAAAGAGGTGCGTATTATATATAAATCGCAGGATTTTCAAAGTCCTTTTTTGGCCTTTTGCATAATTTTCCTGTGTGATGCCGGTCGTGGTAATATCCTTGTCCTATTTAACGTCGTCGGAAACAGACATTATGCCTTTTACACTAAAACTGAAACTCGGTGCGCTGGCTGTTGCGGGCCTGATGCTGACCTCCACGCCCCTGCTTGCGGACTACGAAGCGGGAGTTGCTGCCTACAACTCAGGCAATTATCGGGCGGCCATGATGGAGTTCACGGTGGATGCCAATCAGGGGCACGTGCAGGCGCAGCGCCGGTTGGGCGAGATGTACCGCACCGGACAGGGCACTACGCCGGACTTTGTGCAGGCGATCAAGTGGTTGACACTGGCTTACCTGAGCGGTGAGCGGGACCTGGACAGTACACTGGAGTTGCTGCGTGACAGCGTTTCCGAGCAGCAGTTGGTTGAGGGTGAGCAATTGGCCCTGTCGTGGCTGGAAGAGGCAAACCGGGTGATCTTCGCGGATGATGACACCAGCAGCCTGTATGAAACGTTCTGAGCCAGCTGACAGGTCACCCACCCTCTCTGTGCGTATTCAACAATTTCTGCTGGCGGCTCTGTTGTTATGCTGTGCCGGCATGTTGGCCGCGGCAGAATCGGATACGTCGCTTCAGGCACTGATCAAAGAGGCGGAAAATGGTGCCCCGGCGGCGCAGTTTGACCTGGGCAACCGGTATCTGAACGCTGAAGGAGTCGAAAAAGACAATTTTGAAGCCCTGCGCTGGTTCAAACTGGCTGCAGATCAGAATAACGTCAATGCGCAATACAATATTGCGGTGATGTACCTCAATGGTATCGGGGTGGTCAAGGATGAGGAGCAAGCCGTCAGCTGGTTTGTAAAAGCGGCCGACAATGGTGACCCGCAATCCCAGTTCACGCTGGGCATCCTGCTGTTTAATGGTCAGCTGGGTGTTCCGCAGAACGTTCCGGAGGCCTACAAGTGGTTTACCCTGGCCGGCGCGGCAGGACATCAAAGTGCTGCAGCCAATGCGGTCCTGGTACAGGAGTTACTTCCGGCTGCTGACGTGACAGCAATGCAGGACGCCGCACGCGACTGGATACAGGCATTCAATCAGAAAGTTTCTCATGATTCCTCTCATGACTCCCCTCGTGATTCAGGCGCCAGGCCCGATTCGCCAGCCATCTCTGCTCAGGCAACTGACCCATGAAAAATATTGTATTGATAGTGGCCGGCCTGCTTCTGAGCATGCATCTGCATGCACAAGTCACGATTGTCGACGAAAATACGCAAACACCGGACTATAGTGACTATTATGCCGGCGTTGACGCCATGGATGCGGGCGATTATGACACGGCCATCAGGCTATTTACCGAGGCAGCCGAAGGTGGTCTGGCAATCGCCCAGTACAATCTGGGTGTGCTGTATTACAGCGGCGAAGGTGTTACTCAGAACTATCGCAAAGCCTTTGAATGGACACTGCAGGCAGCTGAACAGAGTCATATCAATGCGATGGTGAATCTGGGCGTGCTGTATTACAACGAAACCGGTGTCAACTCGCCACTGATGAGCGTCTGGCCGCTATCTCTGATCAGTCGAACCAGAAATTACCGCGAAGCCGCACGCTGGTACGGTTATGCGGCTGAGTATGACCATGGCGGTGCACAGTACAATCTGGCGACCATGTATCAGGATGGAGTCGGTGTCGATCAGAGTCTGGTGCAGGCCTACAAATGGGCCAGGCTGGCGCGCGACAACGATATACCTGATGCGTCGCTGCTGGCGGCAACCCTTGAAAGAGAGATGAGCCCTGCCCAGCTGGAACAGGCGCAGCGCGAATATGCCGAATGGGTGCTGGAATTTAGAGGCTGAAGTACAAGGGCTGATGTACCGGGGCTCAAGCAAAGGCGCTGATCAGCCAGCTATTGACTGAATTCGCGCCACCATGGCCTGCAAACCACTGCCCCGGGTCGGGCTCAGGTGTTTGAGCAGGTCCAGCGCGTCAAAATATGCAGCAATATCGAATTCACGGATTTGTGCCGGTGTCTTGCCATTATAGGCGGCCAGCACAATACCCAGCAGTCCTTTGACGATAAACGCATCACTGTCCACAGTGAAGTAAAGCCGACCATCACGTAACTCGCTGCTCAGCCACACTTTGCTCTGGCAGCCGCGAATCAGATTTTCATCTATGCGCTCACTGTCAGCCAGCGGCGGCAGTTCCTTGCCAAGATCAATAATGTATTTGTAGCGATCATCCCAGCTGTCAAAAAAGTCCAGTGTCTCGATAATCTCGTCACTGGTTATTTCTGTACCGAACTGCTTTGGTGTTCTGAGTTCCGGCATTCTAAAAAAACATCCCCGTTTCCAGCTGAGCTTCTTCGCTCATCATATCGCGACTCCAGGGCGGATCAAACACCAGATCTACTTCAACCGTTTTCACGTTAGGTACTTTTTTCACCCGGTACTCGACATCACCCACCAGGACCGGCCCCATCCCGCACCCCGGTGCGGTCAGGGTCATATCTATCAATACGGCTTTACGTGTCTGATCAACCACCACCTTGTAAATCAGCCCCAGATTGACCAGATCCACCGGAATCTCCGGGTCATAAACCGTATTCAATGCCTCCCACACCTGGGATTCCTGAATCTGATCATCGGCCGGGGGCGGAAAGCTCAACGTCTCCGGTTTTAATCCCAGCACGCCGGCATCAGTGCCATCCACTCTCAGCATCTGTCCCTGATGCACTACGGTATAGTTTCCACCCAGCGCCTGGGTGATGCTCACAAAACTGTCTTTGGGAATTGTCACAGGGGTACCATCGGGCACCCTGCGCGCCGGACAATCCTGCTGAGCCACTACCATTTGTCGTTGCATATTTAACCTACGGAGAAACTTTCACCACAGCCACAGTGGTCTTTGGCATTGGGATTCTGAAAACGCAGTTGCCGGTTGACGCCTTCGGTCACCAGATCAATCTGCGTACCGCTGACAATCCCCAGACTGCCACGATCAATCAACAGCTCAATATCGTCATCAAGTTTCTGGTGCAGATCCTGCTCTCCCGCCGATGGTACCAGGTCAACGACATACATGTAGCCGGTGCAGCCACTTTCCTTGACGCTCAGGCGAATGGCCCGGGCGCTCTGATCTTTTTTCAATTGACGGCGAAAATGCTCTACAGCAGCCGGCGTGACGGTAACCGGTGCCGTGGCAGCCTGCGGATCATATGTCTCTACAGTCATACTCATTACCTCAGGTCAACAGCTGGCGTGCTTTCTCAAGCGCCGCAAACAGTCGATCAACATCTTCAAATGTATTGTAAAAACTGAAACTCGCACGTACTGTTCCAGGTATCCCATATTGCTCCATGATTGGCTGAGCACAATGATGCCCGGTTCGCACAGCAACACCCTGCTGATCCAGCAGCATACCCAGATCCGAAGGATGTATCCCCTCCAGCACAAACCCGAGCACAGATGTTTTGCAGGCGGCAGTGCCGACCAATGTCAGCCCGGGTACACTGGCGGCTTTCTCCTGCGCGTAGGCCAGCAGTGCTTCTTCATGCGCAGCGACTGCTTCCCGATCAAGACTGTTTACATAATCAATGGCCGCGCCCAGACCGATGGCACCAGCAATATCCGGCGTGCCTGCTTCAAACTTGTAGGGCAGCTGGTTGTACGTCGTACCGGAGAAACTGACAGTCTCAATCATCTCGCCCCCGCCCTGATATGGCGGCATGGCGTTGAGCAGCGACTCACGTCCATAGAGCACACCAATACCGGTTGGACCAAACAGTTTATGACCGGAAAACACATAAAAATCGCACCCCATCGCCTGCACATCCACCGGCCAGTGCGCGATGGCCTGTGCGCCGTCGACCAAAACCAGTGCATTGTGCTGATGAGCCAGTTCAATTATCTGCTCAACCGGATTTATTGTGCCCAGGGCATTGGATACCTGATTCACGGATACCATGCGCACAGAATTATCCAGCATGGCTCTGAAGGCTTCCATATCCAGTGTACCGGTAGCATCTACCGGAATTGACTCCACTGTGGCACCAGTCTTTTCCGCAACCATTTGCCAGGGAACAATATTGGAATGATGTTCCAGTGCAGATACCAGAATCCGGTCACCCGGCTTAAGATTGGCACCACCCCAACTGGCGGCCACCAGATTGATGCCTTCAGTTGTGCCCCGCGTCCAGATAATCTGTCGGGCTGAACCGGCGTGTATAAAGTCGGCGACTTTCTGACGGGCCTGTTCAAACTTTGCGGTTGCCCGGTCGCTCAGTGCATGCGCACCACGGTGAACATTGCTGTTATCGGTGCAGTAATAGTTGCTGATGGCATCAATGACCGCGCGCGGTTTTTGAGTGGTCGCCGCATTGTCCAGATACACCAACGGGTGACCATTGACCTGTTGATGCAGAATCGGGAAGTCCTCGCGAATTTTTTCCACATCAAACGTTACTGCCTGATTCGCGCCGACGGCTTCACTCAACGGAAGACTCCTCGATAAACCTCGCACGCAAATGCGTCTGCAACAATTCCAGTACGATTTTATGCGGCAGTGCTGACATCACTTCATTGATAAACCCGTAACTGAGCATCATGCGTGCCTGGGCGGTATCAATACCCCGGCTCTGCAGATAGTACATGGACGTTTCGTCCAACTGGCTGATGGTTGCTCCGTGGGCACAACGCACATCGTCGGCATAAATTTCCAGTTCCGGCTTGGTGTCAACTTCAGCCGAATTGGACGTCAGCAGGTTGCGGTTATTCAGCTCTGCCAATGTTTTTTGTGCATCTTTATGAATGTGAATTCGGCCATTAAATACCGCTTTTGCCTTGTCTCCGACGATGCCACGAAACACTTCCTGGCTGGTGCAATGCGGTACACGATGCTCAATGGTTGTATGGTAATCAACCAGCTGCTGGTGCCGGGCCAGGTATACCCCGTTCAACGTTAAATGAGCACCCGGACCACAATGATTCATCTGATAATCAATGCGCTTGAGTTTACTGCCTTCGGCCAGAGTAAACGCCTCCACCACCGAGTCGCGCTGCAGGTTGATGTGCACAGCGCCAATATGCGAGCTTGCCTCATGTTCCAGATGCAGACGGGTATGATGCAGTCTGGCGTTCTGCCCTACCTGGATCTCGGTCAGACCATTTACGAAACCTGACGATGCATCATCTGCAGACAGAAAGTGCTCGATAATCTGCGCAGACGCCCCCTGCTCCAGCACCACCAGCAAGCGCTGATTGGCAACCGTCTGGCTCGTCAGGCTGGCAGATGACAGATGAACAAAATACAGTGGTTTGTCCAGAGCGGCGTCCCTGGCCACATGCACCAGAACGCCTTCACTCAGCCATGCATTGTTCAGGGACGTGAACAGATTGCGCCGCGATGCATCGACGCCTGCGGCAATGCTGCCCAGATAGTTTTTAAGCACGGCACTGGCCGACTCATCTGCCTGGCTGAAAAAAGTGACACCCGCCGGCAATGCATCTGACGCCTCAACATTAAACGCGCCGTCGACAAAAAACAGTTTAGTGGCATCAGTCTGTGCTATATCCGCCAATGCCGCGGTTGGCGGCAGCGCTGCTTTCGGGGCTGCCCAACCGGCACTGGCATAATCCTGCATTGACAGCAGTGAGGTGTATTTCCACTGCTCGGTTTTACGCCCCGGCCAGTCACTGCGTGCAAACTCCTCTGCGCCGCGCTCGCGCAGGGCCTGCAGAATGGCGGACGCCTGAAGCGCGTCCTGCGGCTCAAGAGCCTGCGCCAGATTCAGGGCGTGTTGCTTAAAATCGCTCGATGTCATACTCAGGCGACCTCACCTTCCAGCCATCCGTAACCTTTGGCTTCCAGTTCCAGCGCCAGATCCTTACCGCCTGATTTGACTATTTTTCCACCGGCAAGCACATGCACATAATCCGGCACAATGTAGTCCAGCAGTCGCTGATAGTGAGTCACAACAATAAAACTGCGTTTACCATCGCGCATGGCGTTAACACCATTGGCCACCACCTGCAGGGCATCAATATCAAGGCCCGAGTCGGTTTCATCCAGAATACACAGCTGCGGCTCCAGCAGCATCATCTGCATGATTTCGTTGCGCTTCTTTTCGCCACCGGAAAAACCTTCGTTGACGCCGCGCTTGAGAAATGCCGCATCCAGACTGACATTTTTGCTTGTTTCACGCGCCAGCTTCATAAAATCAAATGACGACAGCTCAGGCTGGCCGTGGTGTTTTCGATGAGCGTCCACAGCCGCTTTCAGAAACTCCATATTGCTGACACCGGGAATCTCCACCGGATACTGAAACGCCAGAAACAATCCCTCGCGGGCACGCTCCTCTATGTCCAGATCAAACAGGTTTTTACCGTTAAACAGCACCTCACCGGATTTGGCCACATAACCTTCCCGGCCAGTCAGTACATTACCCAGCGTGCTTTTACCGGACCCGTTTGGCCCCATGATGGCATGTACTTCACCCGGTTTGATGTTCAGGCTGATGCCGTTCAGAATCTGCTTGCCTTCTACTTCAGCAACCAGCTCTTTAATATTCAGCATAATCTTGTTCCGTCAGAAATGAATTGATAGTGACAATTTTGGTTGAGGCCGGATCTATCCGACCGAGCCCTCAAGGCTGACTTCCAGCAGCTTGCCGGCTTCCACCGCAAACTCCATGGGCAACTCCTTGAACACTTCACGGCAAAAACCATTAACAATCATCGAGACGGCCTTCTCTGTATCCAGGCCGCGTTGCTGGCACAAAAACAGCTGGTCGTCACTGACCTTAGACGTGGTCGCCTCATGCTCGATAACTGAAGATGAATTGCGGTTTTCGATGTAGGGAAACGTGTGTGCCCCGCAGCGGTCGCCAATGAGCAATGAATCGCACTGGGTATAATTACGCGCGCCTTCTGCCCCCGGATTGATACGCACCAGCCCACGGTAGGCACTGTTGCTCTGACCGGCGGAAATACCCTTGGCAATGATGGTTGAACTGGTATTTTTGCCCAGGTGAATCATCTTGGTACCGGTATCGGCTTGCTGAAAATTATTGGTCAGCGCAACAGAATAGAACTCACCAACGCTGTTGTCGCCCTTCAGAATACAACTGGGATACTTCCAGGTCACAGCCGAACCGGTCTCTACCTGGGTCCAGGAGATACGGGCATTGGTATGGGCTATACCCCGCTTGGTGACAAAGTTGTAGATGCCGCCTTTACCGTTCTTGTCACCCGGGTACCAGTTCTGCACAGTTGAATACTTGATCTGCGCGTCATCCAGTGCCACCAGTTCAACAACGGCAGCGTGCAGCTGATTTTCATCGCGCATCGGCGCTGTGCAACCTTCCAGATAACTGACATGCGAGCCTTCGTCAGCAATAATCAGGGTGCGCTCAAATTGTCCGGTATTCAGCTCATTGATGCGGAAATAGGTGGACAGCTCCATCGGGCAGCGCACGCCCTTGGGGATATAGACAAATGAGCCATCAGAGAACACCGCCGAGTTCAACGCTGCGTAAAAATTATCCTTCTGCGGCACCACTGAACCCAGATACTTCTGCACCAACTCGGGATAGTCGCGAATGGCGTCACTGATGGGGCAGAAAATCACCCCGGCGTCATACAGCTTTTCACGAAACGTGGTCACAACCGACACGGAATCAAACACAGCATCCACAGCAACGCCGGCCAGCGCGGCCTGCTCGTGCAGCGGTATGCCCAGTTTTTCGTAAGTGGCAATAAGCTCGGGATCAACCTCTTCGAGGCTTTTCGGCCGATTTTTCATGCTTTTCGGCGAACTATAGTAGGAGATCGAACCAAAATCGATTTCCGGATAATGTACATGCGCCCAGGTCGGTTCGGTCATCTCGCGCCAGGCGCGATAGGCCTTCAGCCGCCATTCCAGCATCCACTCCGGCTCGTCTTTTTGTGCGGAGATAAAACGTACTACATCTTCATCCAGCCCGGGCGCCAACGTGTCCGACTCGATTGCCGAATGAAAACCCGCAGCGTATTCCTTGCGGATCAGGCTTTCGACTTGCTCACTCATGACTTACCTCAGATGGAAAATTTGGGCCGCTTCAGGGTGCAAATTATCGAGTATCCGACTATTTTAGTCAACTATTATGCCCCTCAGGCAGGGACGATAGTATAACAAGGGTTGTAGTCCTCTCTGAGTATCTTCATACGGCCATGTGCAACAAAATCGCGCAGCAGATCATCCATGGCTGCCATGATGGCCTTTTCGCCGTGCAATTCAAAAGGCCCGTGCTCACGCACCAGACGGACGCCCTTGTCTTTTACATTACCCGCGACTATGCCGGAGAATGCCCGGCGCAGGTTTATCGCCAGCTCCATGGGTGGCAATCCGGCACTCAGGTTTAATGCAGCCATCGACTCATGTGTGACATCAAACGGGTGTTTCATGGCTTCGGGAATGGTCAATAGCCAGTTGTAGTAATACGCGTCACGCAACTCACGGCGGTTACGGCCAACTTTTTGAATACCTGCACGCATCAGATGTGCGACCTGCACCGGATCATCTTCCACAATCTCATAAAACCCGCGGACCGATTCGCCCAGGGTGGCCACCAGAAACGCATCAATTTTTTGAAAATACCCGCGACTGACCGCAGGCTCGGCAAACACCAGCGGTACGCAGACATCGGCATTGGCCGGATCCATCAGTGTTCCCAGCAGAAACAGAATCTCTTCCAGTGTGCCTACGCCACCCGGAAACACAACAATACCGTGCCCCAGGCGGACAAACGCTTCCAGCCTCTTTTCAATATCCGGCAGCACCACCAGGTGGTTACAGATGGGATTGGGAGATTCGGCAGCGATAATTCCTGGCTCACTCAGACCTATGTAGCGTCCGCCAACAATGCGCTGCTTGGCATGACCAATGGTTGCGCCCTTCATCGGACCCTTCATGGCGCCCGGGCCACAACCGGTGCAAATATCCAGCCCACGCAAACCAAGCTGATACCCTACCGCCTTGCTGAAGTCATACTCCTCACGGCTGATCGCATGCCCGCCCCAGCAGACCACCAGCTTCGGCAGTGCCCGCGGATGTAAAAGACTGGCATTGCGCAAAAGGTGAAACACCAGATTCTTGACGGCAGCCGAAGCATCCGGCCCCTGATCAGAAAAGCGGATGGCCTCAAAACCACCGTTCGCCGGTCCA
>TARA_R110002072_G_scaffold234697_2_pt1 | contig 18546 bp, 15 predicted proteins | sample TARA_R110002072 | Tara Oceans TARA_R110002072 (sample SAMEA4397118) | marine metagenome | biome: Polar Biome; feature: [SRF] surface water layer (ENVO:00010504); material: water (ENVO:00002006), including particulate matter (ENVO:01000060) such as... | depth 5 m | reverse complement strand
GGCGATAGTCGAGTTCGCGGATCCATTTTGCTGTCAGGAACGCCTTTGCTTCGTCACGGTTGTTAACAAAGGTCGCGCGATTGCGCCATTTGGTGTCCATCGTGTAGGCCATAGCGACTTTGGCCGCGTCACGTGTGTTCCAGCCGTCCTCGGCGAGGCGAACCTTTTTCAGTGCGGTGTCGCGGGTGAAGGGCGGAAAGGGGGGGGCGGGTATCCATTGAGTATGTCCTTGCTGGGGCCAGGTGTCGAAGACCGTGTTCATGCGTTTAAGGGGGGGCGAAACAAGGGGCCATTCAGGCCTCCGCGTTCGGATCAGCTCTGTCCGTTGAGCAATTTGAGAGTTCGCTTCGACGATGACCAAAAAAGAGCGTCCGCTAGAAAAGAAAACGCGCTGGCCATTGTTGATGCTGGTACTGGAACATGTGCGTTTTGGAGATCAGGCCGCCTGATCATCCAACAGATTTCAGTCACCTGGTTTCCGGTTTGAATTGGGTCGCAATCGTGTTGGCGACATGGGCGGCATCATCTGCCACACCAAGAAAGCGGCCCGAACCCCATGTATGCAGCCAGCCCAATCCAAGAAAGAAAATGCCGTCCTCATCGCAGACCCCGCGTGTATGAACAGGACGACCACGGGCATCCAGGCAGTCGACCCGAAGCCAATCATAGTTTGGGCGAAAACCGATGCACCACAGAATAGAGGTGATGCCTTCGGCAGCGGCGTCAATTTCGGTGATCTCGGCACCGGGACGCCAGACTTTTTCGAACGGCGGTTCGGGTGGTGCATCAATCCCTTCACGCGCAATGTAGTCGTCAATCATCTGGCGAATACCGACATAGCTTTTGTCGGCAGCGTCGAGGTTCTCCTCCAGATCTGGCAGAAATCGAATTTTCGTTCCATCCATATCTGCGACCGAACCGTACATGCGCAGCCCCTCCAGCGCAAAACGGCGCAGGTCTATCTCGTGACCACCGTCGCGGCCCGACATATAGTGGTTGGTCTTCGCCTCGGTCGTTTTCGGGTCGGGCTGCTGCGCGATGGTGATGTCGTAGTAGCCCATCTGATGCAGCCAATCTGTCGCATCTTTGCCGCGATACCAGCGCGGGCTGCGCGGTGCGGGGCCGACGGCCAGCCGTACGTCCCGGCCAGCGATTTTCATATCTTCCATCATCTGCACGCCAGACTGGCCTGTTCCGACAACAAGGCAGATGCCGTCCGGGATGTCCGACGGGCGACGATATGACTTGGAGTGTATCTGCGGAATGCTTGGATCCAGTTTGCTGGCGAAGGGCGGCGTTATCGGGCGGTCATACCCCCCGGATGCAATAATCACATTGTCAGCTGACCAATGCCCCTGATCGGTGTCGACCTCAAAGATGCCATTCACCTTATCGACACGTGTCACCGTCACACCCTCGCGCAGAGGGGCCTCGAAACTGTCACAAAAACCTTCGACGTACTCTACAATCTCGTCCTTGACCATGAAACCAGTCGGATCCTCTCCTCGATAGGGAAAATCCGGCAGCTTGCACTGCCAGTTCGGCGTGACCAGACAGAAACTGTCCCAGCGATCCTCTTTCCAGGCGTGGAACCGCTTGTAGCGCTCAAGCACGACGTGATCGACGCCTGCCCGGCACAGGTAATAGGATGCTGACATGCCTGCTTGACCGGCTCCGACAATGACCGATGTGACATGGGTGCGAGGGGTGTGCTTTAGCGAATTGCCAGACATGTGATTATCTCCTCGGGTTTATAGCGGGCGACGGCTGCGGCAAGCGTTGCCGCTTGTGCATCGGCAGAACTGCAGCGAAATCCGTACTTTGCCTCGACCCGCAGGGCGGCAAGATCCAGTGCAGTACGACTGCGCGTGTCAAAGTCATCCACGCGGTACGTCTGCCCCGCCTTCAGGTGGTCGTGGATAACGGTGGACGGGGAATAGCATTCCTCTTCCACCCCGTCGGGCCAACGGATGCGAAACGATGTCTCAGGCATGGGCGCGCTCCTTGATCGGGGCAAGACCGAGGTAGGGGGCAGCGGCATGATCCCAGATCAGATGGTGCGCGGCACCGTCGGTCAGGGTCAGGGCGCTGCTTTGGGTAACAGCGCCGATCACCTCTGCCCCGATATCGCGCTTGTGGAAGCGCGACAAGACAGTGGGTGCGTTCTCTGGCTTTGCGGTCAACAAAAAGCCGAAGCTGGGAAAAGCCGTCATCCAACGTCTCAGGTCGCCGGTGGGCGGCGAGATGCGGGCGGGGTCGATCGTGATGCCAACGCCGGAACATTCCGCCAGCATCAGCGCGGTGCCTGCGATGCCCCCCTGACTGATATCCTTGCCGGCAGTCACAAGGCCGTCTTCGGCCAGTCCCGGCAGAATTTCCATGTCACCGCGCAGGCGCTTGTGGGGTGCGTTCAGGAAGGCGGGAAAGTTGCCGCTGTCCCCCGCATAGCCCCCGCGCAGGTCAGTACAGGCGATCAGCATGTCGCCGGGTTGCGCATCAAAGCTGGTGATTAGCGCCTTGGCACGGCCCCAAATCGCGGCGGCCAGTTGCGGTTGCGCCGTGCGCAGGTTTGTGTGCCCTCCGACGATGGGGATGCCGTAGGCCTCCGACGCCTCCTTCATTCCGCGCAGAATTTCTTGCGCCATGGCCACGTCCGGTGCCCAAAGTGCATTGGTCACTGCGGTGGGTCTGCCACCCATGGCAAGGATATCGCTCATATTAACCATCACCGCGCACCAGCCAGCGAACCATGGGGCAGAGGCCACAAAATCGTTCATGAACCCTTCGGTCGCCATCAGTTGCCAGCCGTCGCCGTCCGGGATTGCGGCCGCGTCGTCACCGGGGCGGCCGGGACTGTTCTGCGTCAGGTCAAGGGCCGCGCAGGCGACGTCGATGTCGCGCTTGCCAGTCACGTGCGGATGGGTGGCCAGAAGTGCTGCAAGGGCGGCTACGTCTGTCATGCGGCGCGCCGTGTCAGCGACATCCAGCCGCGCGCGGGGTCGGTGACAGCAGGGTAGGCGGCCAGATCGGCCTGCATCTTCATATGCAGATGACCGTGCAGATCCTGTTGTTCTAGGGGCTGCCAGTTCAGCATTTCAAAGTGGGAGACGTTCTGCATCTGAACATGGGCGAGGAATGTCTTGCATTCGCGCGCGCGTGCCGTTCCAACGGCAAGGCGGATCAGTTCCGTACCCAGACGCCCAACGCGACGATAATCAGGCGCGACCGCCAAACGCGACCCCCACCAGATGCCGGGGCTTTCTTCGTGAATGCGCACGGTGCCCACGACTTCATCCGCTTCTGACGCCATCGTGGAGACTGCCACCAGTGGTAGGGCCGTACGGTCGATCCTATCGCGGTCATGATCCGCAAAGATCGCCTGTTCCGTGACGAAGGTGCGATGCCTCAGCGAGGCTGCGCCGCCGATCTCCCAGTTTTCGGTCGCAAGACGGATCAGGAATTCGGGGGTCACAAAGGCTGCGGGGCGTTCGATGATCATAGGACTGTCTCCCGCGCAGGCTGTTTGAGTTTTTCGAAGGCCGACAAGGCCGAACAGGCCCCGCAGCGCCCGCACCCTGCCTTGATATCCTCGGCCCGCATCCCCTGATCCACGATCATCTGCGACAGCGGGCCAAGCACCCCGTGCATGAAGGCAGAGGTCGGCGCAGGATGGCTTTCCAGTGGTGTGCCCGTGACGGGAACAAAAGGCACAACAAAGGGATAGACGCCGATTGCCGTCAGCCGTTCGCATATAGACAGGATCTCCTCTTGCGTATCGCCAAGCCCGGCAAGGATATAGGTCGAGACCTGACCCCAGCCAAAAACCTCGACTGCGGCGGCAAAACTGTCGAAGTATTTCTCAAGTGATACCTGCGCCTTGCCGGGCATGATCTGTTCGCGTAACGCAGGCGTCACGACCTCAAGGTGCATGCCAAGGCTGTCGATGCCCGCATCCTTCATCACACGGTGCCAAGCGTTATCCTCGGGCGGCTCGCACTGCGCCTGTAGCGGCAGATCGACGGCGGCGCGGATGGCTTCGGCGCTTTCGGCCAACACCTTGGCCCCGCGATCCTTGCCTGTGGGCGTGCCTGTGGTCATCACCATGTGCTTGACCCCATCCAGCAGAACGGCGGCGCGTGCTACCTCGGCCAGCTGCGCCGGCGTTTTGTGGGCGATGGTGCGGCCCGCGGCAAGGCTTTGACCAATGGCGCAGAATTTGCAGGTCTTCTTGCGGCTTTCGTATCGGATGCAGGTTTGCAGAACAGTTGTCGCCAGCACGTCTTTGGCGTGCAGTTGGGCGATGTGGCCGTAGGGGACACCGTCGGCAGTCGACAGATCGAGGAACTTGGCCCGCTGCGGGAATTTCACGTCCGCAAAGAACGCACCATCCTTCATGACCCGCGCATTGCCCGCCGCGTCGGGGGCTTCGACCAGATAGGGGGATTCAAATGCTGTCGCCGTGTGGACCGGTATCATCACGGTCATACCGCCGATGGTGACCGCCTTGTGGTCCGTCGGTCCCGCACCGCCGCGGCGACTGTCGGCCCCGGCGCGGGGGTGGACAAGGCGCATGCCGCGTGTTTGCAGGTCGTTGATCAGGTCGCCGGTGGTCGCTTGCATATCAATCCTCCAATGGGATCGGCTGGAATTGGGGTCCGGTCGCACTCACGTGCCGTGTGGGCGTCAGATCGGTGTTGTGGTGCAGGGACAGCAGTTCAGGCCGGGCGTAATGGCCAACAGAATCCATCATCCGCTTGCGTTTGGTCACCAGCGCCATGTCGAGATCGCCGTAAAGTATGCCTTCGCCACTGGTCAGGGGCGGCACGACGTGACGTCCTTCGGGGGTCACGATGCAGGTCATGCAACCGTCACGAAGGGATTTTTGCAGGGTGGTATCGGGCGTGATGCTTTCGATCTGGTTATCGGTCAGCCAGCCCGTCGCGTTCACGACGAAACAGCCCGATTCCAGCGCGTGGTGGCGCATCGTGACCTCGATCTGTTCCGCAAAAATCGGACCGACCAGTGATCCGGGAAACTGTGCAACATGAATTTCCTCGTGCTGGGTCATCAAGGCATAGCGGGCGAGCGGGTTGTAATGCTCCCAGCATGCCAGCGCGCCGATGCGGCCAACGCGGGTTTCAACGACCTGCAGGCCAGCACCGTCGCCTTGGCCCCAGACCATCCGTTCGTGATATGTCGGTGTGATCTTGCGCCGTTTCAGCACCAGTGTGCCGCTGCCGTCAAAGATAAGCTGGGCGTTGTACAGTGATCCGTGGTCGCGCTCGTTCACACCCAACACCACGACAACACCGTGGTGGGCGCAGCGCTGTGCTACGCGGCGCGTGTCGTCTGATGGGACGGTCACGGCCTGATCATAAAGATGCAGATGCGGTTTGCCCTGTTGGCTAGGCGGCAGAACGAACGAAAAATATGGATAAAACGGCACGAAAGTTTCTGGAAAGACAATAAGGTCCGCGCCATTTCCTGCCGCCTCGTCGATGGCGTCAAGCACGCGCGCCATTGTCTTGTCGCGACTTGTCAGATCCGGTGCGATCTGGACGGCTGCTGCCTTGACGGTACGGGACATTGTGTTTCTCCGAATGGATGAGCCGGGGCGGCTGACGCCCCGGCATTGGCGATTACAGCGTCCAGGTGTCGACGATCACTGCATTGTCGCGGATGTGCAGAAGCTTGAGGTCCAACACATCCTGCGGCGCAATGGGGATAACCCCCGGCAGCAGCGATGCCTCACCATGGCCATAGAGCGCCTGCAAGGCAAAGCGGCAGGCGTAGATCTTGCTGCCCTCGGCCATGAACTTTTTCAGGTTGTCGGCAAAGTTCTGGTGGCCTGGAAAGGCCGCATCGCCCAGTGTTGGGAATCCGCGCTGGATGCCAAGCGTGACGCCGGGGCCGTAGAGCAGGATGGATGTCTCGAACCCCTTGCGGGCGAGGCGGATGGCGTTGAGCATATTGACGAGGCCGATGGAGCCTTCGAAGGCTACGGTGTGAAAGGTGACAAGCGCCTTCTGGCCCGGCTCCGCCTTCACATCTTCAAAAACCTTGTCTTCGTAATCGACGAAATAATCGCCGTCCTTGTGCTTCTCTTGCGTGACTGCCGGCATGTATCAATCCTTTTGGTTGGTCGGCCGATGCTGGCCGCTTCTTGCAACCTCAGCATCGCAAATTGCTAGAAATCCAATCAATTTATGAATCAATTATGCATACAATTAACCGTCAAGAATTCTGGCCATTGCAAACTATTTGCCGCCGAAGGCCGTTTTATGTGCTGTTTAGGTAAATTTTTCCGTGTAGCCTCGCTTAAAATCCATACAAAGTGGTTCAATTAGGTCTGCGTCCGTGCCAGCGTGACCTCATGAAAGACTGGACACCGATTCTGCGCACAGACGGCAAAGCCCGTTATGTGCAGCTGGCCGACGCCATTGCCGACGGGATTTCGAACGGCACCCTTCGCGACGGCGTGCGGCTGCCCCCTCAGCGCAGGCTGGCCGAAAGGCTGGGTATCGACTTTACCACCGTTTCACGCGGTTACGTTGAGGCGCGGCAACGCGGGCTGGTGAACAGCCACGTCGGGCGCGGCACCTTCGTGATCGGCACAAAACGCGCGGATCCCCAACGCCAGCAGCGTCGGCATGCAGACGTCGATCTGACCATGAACCTGCCCCCCGAGCCGGACGACCCCGCACTGCTGGCACGGATGGAAGCAGGTGTGCAGACCGTCGCAGCGAACCTGATTGACTTGCTGCGATACCAATCATCCACCGGCGGCCAGATCGACAAGGAGGCCGCATCGACGTGGTTATCCCTGCGCGGCCTCGTCCCGTCGCTCGACCGGATCGCCGTGACGCCTGGCGCACATCCCACGATTCTTGCGATCTTGATGAGTATGACCAAGCCTGGTGATTCCGTCTTGTGCGAGGATATAACCTATCCCGGTATCCGCAGCATCTGCGCGCGCCTGAACCTGCGCCTTGTGGGTCTTCCGGGCGATGCAGAAGGGATCGATACCGATGCGCTTGAGACGGCAATCCGGGACCATCGGCCAAAGGCGCTGTATCTCAACCCGACATTAAACAACCCGACGACGCGGACAATCTCAATCGCGCGTCGTCAGTCCATAGCAGACGTGATCATTGCTCACCATTTACCACTGATCGAGGATGACGCCTACGGGTTCATTCCGCCTCATCTACCGGCACCTTTGGCCAGCTTCGCTCCCGATCTGGTCTGGCATATCGGCGGTCTGGCCAAATGTATTGGTGCCGGTTTGCGCCTTGCTTATACCGTCGCCCCCGACAGCCACGCTGCCCGCGAACTGGCGCATCAGATCAAGATCATCTCGGTCATGCCTTCGCCCTTGATGATGGCACTTGCAACACGCTGGATCATTGACGGAACTGCGGACGGCATCCGCCGTTTTGTCCGCGAGGAAACGCTGGCACGTCAGGCCATCGCATCCCAGGCCTTGAATGGGTTCCGCTTTGAATCTACCCCACATGCGTTCAATGTCTGGCTTCACCTACCCGAAGGCATCACGCGCGCCGAAATGATCGGGCGCATGGCAGGCACAGGAGTGGGGATTATGCCGTCAGACGCGTTCACTGTTTCTGGCAATCCCGCCGAGGCGATCCGAGTCTGCCTCGGGGGGCAGATTCAACGAAGCCAACTCCGCGATGCGATGGGCCTTCTTGCTTACATCATGTCGAGTTCAGACTGAAGCTTCTAGCCGTTGGTTTGAAGGTCTTTATTTATTGGAACCAGCGCACGAACCGAAAATCGAGACCCGAACGTCCGCTCTGGTGGTCCATACAACGCCCTGCTGCGCGGCAGCGAATGTCAGCTCCCCGCCCTTTTCCAGATGCCGGGGAGGCGAAACCAAGGATTTTGCGTTCGCAGCGAACGGCAGCAAAGTCCGCACACCGGCCTTTGGTGCCTCACGCAGCGAACGTCGGCTTTCGCCTCATGCGAGCTTTATTCTAAAAGCTCGCATGACGGCTGAAGCTGAAAACCCAACAAAACATGGCGAAAGTGCAGCATCTCGCAACATGCTGCTTCCATCATGCAAGGTTTGTGGGTATTATATCCATATAACCTCGCAAGGATTTGCCCGTGAAAGCTGCCGTTGAGACCATCTGGAACAAGGGCCGTGTGGTGGGCAAAAAGCCACCCCTCACCCCCGACCAGGTCTCACTGATCCGGATGCTCCTGCGCCAGGAGAAAGCCCTGCGTGATCTGGCGCTGTTCAATGTGGCCCTCGATACCAGTTTCCGGGGCTCTGACCTGGTGCGGTTGCGGGTGGCGGATGTGGCCACGCCTGCCGGGGTGCGCGAGATCGTGGAAATCCGTCAGAAGAAAACCGAGACGCGGAACGCGCGCCCGGTTCAGGCGCGACTATCCTCCAACACGCGCGACAGCCTGCGCGCCTATCTCACCGCATCTGAAAAGCCGCTGCACGGTTGGCTGTTCACGGGGCAGGGGGCAAGGTGGTCCCACACCCACCTCAGCGAAAGCCAGCTCTGGCGGCTGTTCAAGACCTGGCTGGACAAAGCGCACCTCGATCCCGGCCTCTATGGCCTGCATTCGCTGCGCCGGACCTTCCCGACCCATATTTACCAGCAGACCGGCAACCTGCGCGCGGCCCAACTGCTGCTCGGCCATGCCAGTATTGAGAGCACCAAGGAATACATCGGCACCGAACAGGCAGAAGCCCTGGAAATCGCGCGCAAGTATCATCTCTGAGCTCATGCAGACCTATCTCGAAAAGCGCCAACCTACGAAGAACGTCGCCCGGTTCTACCGGATGACGGTCATGCCGAACCTGTTCGGCGAATGGACGCTGTACCGCGAATGGGGCCGCATAGGGCAGGGCGGTCAGGTGCGGATGGATTGGTTCGCGGATGAAAATCAGGCCGTCGCGGCGCTGATCACACTGGAAGCCTCCAAGCGTCAGCGCGGCTATTGGATGGAGCCTCAGCAGCTTGCGATGTTCGGGTGATTGCATGACCGACCCGGACGAGGCTATTGACATCACAGCAACCCCGTGCATCGCGCTGCGTAAGCAGGAGATTGACCATTATGAAGGCGACTGAATTCGACGAACGCTTCGACGCGGGCGAAGACATGTCCGCCCATGTCGATTGGTCAAAGGCGCGCCGCCTCAATTTAGAGGCTAAGCGGGTGACCGTGGATTTCCCGACCTGGGTCGTCGCTGGTCTGGACCGGCAGGCCGAGAAGCTCGGCATCACCCGTCAGGCGCTGATCAAGATGTGGATTGCCGAGCGGTTGCAGTAACGTTCTCAAACACCAAAGGTTTTGACGGTCTGTTTTCCGTCACCACCTCTAGGAGAGGGACAAATATTATTTTTGAAGTACTGTCAGCGTTGCTGGGGTGGCTGAAATCAGAACACTGTGAACCCTTACACTTGGAATTTTGTGTCAATGTGCGCGGCCACATCTAAGCTTAGCTTCCGGTTTTCAAAGGTTTCAATCAAACGCCCCGGAAAATGCTTTTCGTACCAGGCTATCTTGCGTTCACGATGATCCTGATACTTATCCGAAGACATCATACCCCAATGCTCCCAGAACCATGTTTCACCCTGCCAGGTTACAGTAAAATCAGGTAGATACATTGTGCCATCCGGCGCACGTAATAAGACCTCATAGCTGAAGGGAATACCGCGCTCATGAAGCAAATTCGCGATCACAAGCTCTGATTTCGAACGTACCATATCCCCGCTGAGAGCTTCATGAATGAGGCCTTCCTCATACCAGCCTTTGCGGTTTATCAGCTCATCAGGGACAGCGCGGAAAAAGCCATCAAACAGAGAAGAATTGATTAAGCCGATCTGTGCATTCTCAGGGCGGCGTGCTGACAGCAAGGTGGATATATCGCCCTGCACGAGAAGCGTACAATGCTGGCGGGCCCGCGTTAGCGCTGTGTAAAGAAGCTCTGAAGACAACGACCGCCCTTTTGATTTCGGTACAACCACATAGGTATGATTGAATTCGCTGCCCTGTGCTTTGTGAACAGAGATCGCATACGCAAGCTCTAGGTTAGCCTCGACGCTTTCAGAACCGCCTTTTCCAGTCAAGTTTCCTCCATACCCTACCCCGAGATGATCCTTCCGTTCAAATTTCACCTGAAACCGCTTGAGGCGCGACAGGAACTTCTTATCAAAACCGTGCTTTTGAACGAAGCCAATCTCGCCGTTGAACACCTCAATGCGCTCCGATTTTCCTGTCCTGAAATTATAGGCCCAGAGTGGGTTTGACTGCGGCCTATTGCGATACTGAATGACCTTGTCGTAGAGCGCTATGCCATCGAGAAGGCCGTGGCGGCTGATAACACCCACCGCGATACGACCTTGGATTGCTTCATTCAAAGCCTCTACACCATGGAGCTCACCGCGATGCGGTGTTAAAACTTGGTATTTCTCCGGTTTCCATTCGAATGCTGCGCGCCAGAGTTCAAACGGCTTTTCGCTATCAAGGGTCGCACCCGTGTGATCGGCCATCTCGCGTTCAACCGCACGGATCAAAGTGTCAGAAATATCAGCAGGATCGTCCCAATAAGTCACACGCAAGTCGGCATCAACATCACCGCCCCTGTGGACCTTTGACAGTAGCTCCTCCCCTTCAGATGATGTGCTCTCGCCGTCATCGCGCGCATTTGCACTGATGAAAAGTTCAGCGAAGCGTAAGATTGCGGTGCCCTTACCTTCGATTCTATTCTCAAGTTGCCTTAGGTTATGCGTCAGGCGCGCGATGCTGTCCGGCTTATTCTTTGTGAGCCATTGGATCGTATCAGCGAAGACACGTCCTCGCCCAATCGGAGGCAACTGGTTGGGATCACCAACCAGGATAAAACGACGCACCTGCCGCCAATCAATGGCGCGCACAAGGCTTGCCATCAGACCAAGATCGAGCATGGAAGCTTCATCAACGATGATCGTTCCGCTGCCCTCGCGCTTACCACCTGCGCGTTTAAAAGTGAGGTTGTCGTTAAGCCAACCGCCCCTAGCCAAGAACGAGTGTACGGTTGATGTCGCGACGCGCTCGATAGCGCGTTCATGCATTTTGGCGCGTACACGGTCAGAGGCCTTACCGGTAGGTGCAAGAACGGTAAGCGGTGCTCCATCACCCTCAGTTTGACGCACGGCGCGAATAATTGCGCAAATAGCTGATGTCTTGCCGGTTCCAGCAGCACCGGTGACCACAGAGAACGGTCTCCGAAAGACCGCTGCACAAGCCTCTGCTTGAGCAGATACGGCTTCCTCGTAGGTTTCGCGGGCTTTTTCCAGAAGCGGGCTCTTTGTATCCCTGACTTCGGCGCGCCAGTCATCATCCGTGAATGGACGTGCGAGCGAAATGTCCGCGCGGCCCCCGAGCCGCGTTAGCTCCTCCTCAACCGCCCGTTCGTCCTCATAGACAGGTTTCCAATACAGCCACAGTCGATCGGCCTCGCTGCGCAGAACAAGAGCTTCTTCGAGCTCATCTCGATCAACCTCAAAATAACGCTCTGTAAAAACGGTGGATTTCCATTCGGGAAGTTTGGCCAAGCGGGTATTAATTTCTGCAAGCACAGCATCCGCCGCCCGGAAAGTCTGGTTTGGTTCCCGCCGCAACTGATCAACACAAAGGGCACGAAGGCGGCGTGGATCATCAAATTCCATGTCGGCAAGCGTGGGGCCGCCGAGCTCTGGCGACGGCAACACCCCACGGTCGACGGTGCCCCAAGGAATCGTGTCGTCGGGGTTATCTCCAACATAACCCTCACAAAGCAAATACGGGTTTTCGGATATTTCCGCGATGTCGGCGGGCAACCCATGTGCAGCACGAGTAGTTCGTTCTTCACTGAGAATGCGGTCGATTTGCACCGGATCAAGGTCAAGTCGGGCAATGACATCTCGCAAAAGTTTTCGCCCAGTCTCAGGCTTCAATTTCCACTGCCGGGATAGACGCTGGAGCGGTTTGCCGAACAAACCGAACTCCATGACCTCCTTGCCATCGTCAACCGCTGAGAAAAAGAGCTGGTGCGCCTCTTTGGAGCGCCCCTTCTCCATCATCGCCTTGGCAGGCAAGATCGCCGCCTCAGCAGAGAGTATCCGCATGACATTGAGGAGGCCGGGATAGAGCCCGCGCTTGCTCCAAAGCTCGGCAATGCAGCTGAGAATCCAGCCAGCGCGCTCATCCCAGTCTTCGCTGGTATCTCCTAATTCCTTGAGTTCATAGACAGCGCTGAGAAACTGCTCCAACAACCCAATTGCATCATCATTGGTCAGGTGGCGCGCACCATACTTGCAGGTTCGGGGGTTCTCCGGAAAAACGGAAATTCTCTTCAAAGTCTCGGGGTCATCACGGTAGCGATGATAAGGGAGCCGGAGTCCCTCATTCGGGTAGTGCGAGCTGATATTACGAGCCCAAATCATCCCCCCGGCATAGCGCTCTCGAACATAGTCATTGACCTCCCCATAGGTAAGGCGATCACCAATCTTCTTGACGCGTGATACACCAATCAGAGCGTAGCGTGGGCTTTCCTCGTCGGACAAAGGGTTTGAGTAGTTGGCGTAGTAAAAAATCAGGCTCTTATCGTTTTCGATCTCGGCAAAGAACTCGTCAGCATTTGCCGAGCGTCGATCATTGTCGAGCCGTCCGCCTTCATCATAGACGTCGTCGCCGTACATCGCCTCATAGGGCCAAACGCAGGCCGTCGCCTCAGGGATATCCCACTCCGTGCGGACCGCACCGCCATTGAAGAAATCAGGCGGGTTTGAATATCCTCGGATCGGGTCGGACCCAAACGCGTTTACGCTATAGATGCAGGGAGGTATTTGAGCTCCGGAGAGCTTTGCGATCGGTGCGCCTGCATTTTCTGTCTCAAGCGCAAGATTGCGCTCACGGGCCACAACATCCCCAGGAAAAGAATGCATACCAACACAGTAAGTATTGCAGTCTGGTTTCTCGCAAATCCGGCCATTCCAGCCGTCGTCATGCCACGCAAGCCGGGCCGTAAGATGTACTGTCAAAATCGCCTCCTATTAACGCTACAGCAGCGCATCCTGCCGGTCATCTGCTTTGCCACCTTTGCCCGACCCTTTGACGTCGAAGGCTCCCGAAGCCTGTAGCGCATCCACCGTAATGATCGGGCCATCACAAATGCGCTGAAGCAGATTGGCCTGACGAGGCTCAAGCGCGACCAAACGGCCCAGGACGTGCAGAACGTTCAAGAGTTCAGACGTGTATTCAGCCAGCCAGTGATCTGGGTGGATGCTTTCCAGCGGGGATGGCGGACGACGCTCACCAATGGTGGTGCGCGTGCGATCCTTCTTGCGATAGCTGAACCAATGGAGAAGAATCTGCTTACCTGAAACCTCGTACTCCCAGACCGCTGTTGGCACATTGTCGATGAAGCCGTCCCCGACATGCAGACGCTGTTTCACGGGGTCATGTGAAATTTCATTTGGCATATGCTCAGGGTCAGTCGGGATAGCCCCATCCTTGGGGATTATCGGTCCTTGCCCTTTAGGCAAGCGAGGTGGGCTGGCCGGGCGATCATTTGAGGGATCAGTGAAGCGCTCTCCGAAGGTGTGGAGCCATATTACCTCTTCACCGATCTTGATGGCCTCACGGAACAGATCATCATCAGACGTGATTGGGATACGCAGACCTGGCTGAACGAGGTCTGTTTTGAACTGCTCTGTGTAGGCAGGATGCGCCGCTATAGCAGCCAAATAAGCCATGAAATCGTGGCCCGTTAGGGCGAGGCCAATTTCCGTACCCACAACCTCCAACAATGATTGCTTAATGTTTGGCGCTGCTGCCTCTCGGTCCGCCCAGAGTGGGAAAACCCGGCCCCCAGATGATCCTTTGTAGAAATTCAGATCAGGAGCATATCCAGCAAAAGTGATTGCAGGCCCATTTGAAGGGGCTCTTTTTTCGAGAGAGAAAAGGTGAACTTGGCGGTCTGACTGGATTTCCCAAAGTGTAGGGTTTGGCTGATTGATCAACCTTGCGTCGGGAATGATCCACTGTCGATCAAACGACCTAAAGCTATACTGCACAGGCGAAATGCAGCTGGCTTTGTCAGAAGCGACGGGGCTAGAACGAAACTCGTGACCGTAGAGACCGCTTTTTTGCGGCTTGTTGACATGCTTGTCACCAGGTTTTCCATTCCTCATATGCGGGTGAAAATCAGCGGCTTTCTTGATAACGTCTTTCTCTGAAATCAATCTGTCCCAGCGATTTTTTAAGGACTCCCGGTCCGGCGAAATCACCCAAACTCTACCTGGCATTACCCCAGTTCCATCATAAGAAAACATCTCATCGATCTTGGGAAAGTCCCCCCAAGATCCCGTCGCCTTAGGAAAAAAGGAAGCACGTGGTAGTGATGAACACTCCATCCAAGAATCGCCATCTAAGTGGATTGCTTGAAGTTCCTTGAACTTAGCTTCTCGATCCCCGGCACAGAGAACACGGTAGCGGACACGAGCGGATTGATCAGATTTGGGCTGCGCTTTCCGCAGCGCCATGACGATACATATGGGCTGCTGTACATCCTGAAATATGCGAGTGTTTATCGGAGGTTGGTGGCCCTCCGGAGAACAATCTATGACCCATATTTCATCCGCTTGCTTGCGTAGATCGGCACGCATTTTCTGGAACCCGTCGCCACCTAGGAAACCGGCAGCAGAGATAAATGAGACAATGCCTGCCTGGTCACGTTCTCTTCCTTCAATCTCGGCCGGATCGCCATCGCCAAAGACCTTCCACGTCGCCCACCGCCAAAAATAGATATAGAGGTTACGTAGGTGCTTAGCGTGCGCGCCAACATTCCATTCGGTCGGAGGCATCCAATCCATCAATGGACCAGGACGATTGCCGCTACCGGACTCAACCCAGCCACCTAGACCTTTCGCTTTGTCCTTGTATGGCGGGTTCCCAATGACAACTGTGATCTTTTCTTGCTTTTTGATCTCGTTTGCCTGCCTACGAGATTCCCCAAGAGGCATCAGAATTTGCGGTATGTATTCGTCTTCAAGGTAGGGGTTACCCAATGTATCCGTCACATAAAGACGCATGGGGTCAGCATGATCGGCAAAGTCATCGCCCGCCAGATCGCGTAGCTCTGCCAACAAGCGCAGCTGCGCAACGGCAAATGGGCCGAACTGAAGCTCAAAACCGATCAAACGTGGGATCGCCGCTTGGATCACACCCGGCACGGCACCGGCTCCCTGATCCTCTTCCGTGGCCTCTGCGATCCTGCGTAAAATGCCCAGAAGATACGTCCCTGTCCCAGTGGCCGGATCAGCTACTGTGACGTTCTGGTTTCCCAAGCCGTCAGTCAAACCGAAATAGGCGCTTGACCGCAAAGCTTCATCCACCAAACGCACCATCGACATGACTACCTCAGGCGGCGTGTAATAAGACCCTGTCTTGCGCCGCAACTCGTCATCGTAGGCCTTCAGAAACTTCTCGTAGAAATATAACCATGCTTCAGGGTCGCCCTTGCTGATCACGTCCCATTCCACGGCATCAAGAACGCGGGTCAGGGTCGCAAGCGATGTTTTCAGAGTCGCCTGATTTTCGGCGTCATCGGTTAGCAAGCGAAGTGCCGTGCCGATCAACGTGTTGGTCTGGCGCAGCTCTTTCGCCACGCGATCAAGGCCATCCTTGAGCGGTATTTTCCGCGCACGCGCCATCAACATACCGAATGTCACCGCCTGAGCGTATCCATCGGCAAAAGCTGCATCGGTCGCATTGGGGAAGAGCAGCTTGCGCCAGTCTGTTGCCAAATTGGTCAAGGGACCAGACCCCTCGCCAAGCTGCTCTGTCACCTCTTCGCGCAGCAACCTGCACAGCCGGGCAGTCATCTCGGCCAGCGCGAGCGCAGTTTTTGGCGGTTGGGGGTCCCATTGGAAGAAGTCAGAGAACCGAGCAAGCAGCTCGGGCGGGGCATTTAATTTGTTGCCCGACGTTTCAATGTCACCGTCAAGCTGAATAATTTTCCCTACCAGTTCGCCGTCCTGCCAAAGACTGAAAGCGTTCCCATCGGTATAGATCAGATTGGGCAACGTCTTGAGCTTTTCCCATTGCCCCTGATCATGCTTATCAGTGAAACGGCGCGGGTCAGCTCCTTTGCCCGGTGCTTTGACCTCGACGAAACCGACTAGCATGGATTTGAACGTAACCGCGTAATCCGGGCGGGTCTTGAGCTCCGCCAGAGACGTCTCCCCAACTGGCACAACGGTACCGGAGGGTAGACCTGCCAGCTCAGCCATCTGGGTAATGAGAGTTTCGAGGGGTGCGCGGAGCTGATCTTCCGGCGCTCCCGACACGCCAGCGTTTTTCAGCTTAGACTTGGCGGTAGCACCAAAATCCGCGACGATCTCTATAAGTGTCTTGCTCAATGCCTGCCCTCAAAATTCTCTGAATACTGCCAGTAGGCAGTATCTGGTCAACTATTTCACAACACGTAGCTGTTGTCCCTTAATTGGACGGACTGGATCAGCCGCCAATCCGAAAGTCAGTTTCTCAACTTCATCTACCGGCAAATGCAGCGCCCTTGCGATGGTCTCCTTCGTCTTGCCTTCTTGCCACAGATGATCAAGCACCTGCTTCCAGACGCGCGACTTGTCACGCTCTGTACCGTCCGGCTCACCCGTCCTGTAACCGCGCTGTGTGAGATCGATACACATAGAACGGTATTGCCAGTCAGTCAGAAGCCCCAACCGATGCACTCGGTAGGCCAAGGCCATTGCTGACACACGCCAGCGCTTCTTGAGCTTCAGGATCAGGTGGACAGACGGCGCATGCGGAATGCGCCCGCGTACATCCTCTGAAGGCATCAGAAAGCTTGACGCAAAGGCATTCGCTTCCCGCTCCACATCTCGTCCATGCAGCGTGTTTCCCCCAGCATGCAGGATCAGATGCCCGAGTTCGTGAGCCGCATCCATCACGCCATGCTCGGCTGTCTTCATCGTGTTGAGGAAAATGTAAGGGATCCCGTCTTGCCAAAACGAAAATGCATCCACATTGAGCGTTTCTTCGGCGAGCGAAAAAACACGTACGCCCTTGGCCTCAAGAAGCGCAATCATGCTGGCGATCGGCTTCTCACCAAGGCCCCACGCCTGCCTAAGCGCCCGTGCAGCGGCTGCCGGGTCTGGCTCATAGCCCATATCAGGTAACACAGGCTCTGGCAGATTGAACTCCTGTGAAAGCCATTGCCCCACATCCACACCTATCTCACCGGCTGCACGCGCTGCTTCGCGCTCTCGAACGCTTGTGCGCTTGAGGCTGCGAAAACTCACGGCTTCAGCTGGAAGCTCGCAGGTATCCCCTACAAAGAAAAACTCGACGGGATAGCGCGTTGCCTTCGCCAAAGCATTGATCGTTTCTTCTGTCGGCTCACTTTGCCCCGTCTCGATGCGTGACAGTTGGACTCGCGAAATCCCTGCGGCTTCTGCCACCTTGATTGCGGTCATCTTTCTGCGTTTTCGGGCGAGGATCAGGCGAAGGTGGTTGAATGGTTCGTGCCGTGTCATTTCCGTGAAATCTTGATGTCGAAGTCGATGGCGTCATCATCCGAAGAGTCGTCTTCTTCAAGGGCATCAAAATCACTACCATCGTGCACAAAGATACGCTCGATGAATTCGGAAAATTCACCGCCCTTGATAAGGGCATGAGTCATTTCGACGGCACCGTCCTGGGCGACCATCACATACCAGACCTCGACATCGAGCCCTTCGCCAGAATGGGTGGCCGGAACCACCTCCTCGATCAGATCAAATGCGCTGCCTTGGCTAAGGCGCTCAGACCCTGCACCCTTGCGACTACGCGCCTGCGGCAGATCAGATAGGCTGCAAGCGACATCCACATTCTGATACAGAACAATGACCTTACGATCCGGGTGACGAACGCCATTGGTGCCATAAGACTGGTCAATCACCCAACCACGTTTCAATAACGTAGCCCGAAGCTCACGAGTGCCGTACTGGTAAGCGAGCTGCCCGGCTCCGTTCGCGGGAAAGAGGGGGGATGATCCGGTCGCATGCATACTGGCAGCAACATCCCGGATATCCAGAATATCCTGCCTGTCCATGCCCAACTCAGCAAGCCGACGATCAACGTCAATGTCGTCGATATAGATTTTAGTAACCATTCGGGGCATGGGATTCTCCATGTTACATTTTCTCGCCCGCAATGATGGCAAAAAAATGTAACATGGGCAAGTCTCATCTTGCGAACTCAGAGCCGCAACAACCACAGGCGGGCCTTAAATCGACAAAATGGCTGAGCTCGCCCCTCAGGGGCGTCCGCGCGAAGCGCCGGGCCTGTTGGCGGGTGGCCTCAAGGCTGCCCGCCGACAGGTCACCCTGAAACCGTCCACCACCTCGATCACGCCACAACGCAAAAAGGCCCCCGCCTGCTGACGGTGGCCTCGATCATTTCAGTGGGGCGAGCTGTTACTCGGCGGCCATCTGCTCGGCCTGCGCGGTGCGGTCCATGATGTAATCCACGGCCTTCTGCGCT
>TARA_R110002072_G_scaffold69143_2_pt1 | contig 18570 bp, 15 predicted proteins | sample TARA_R110002072 | Tara Oceans TARA_R110002072 (sample SAMEA4397118) | marine metagenome | biome: Polar Biome; feature: [SRF] surface water layer (ENVO:00010504); material: water (ENVO:00002006), including particulate matter (ENVO:01000060) such as... | depth 5 m | reverse complement strand
CTTTCACTGAATGGCACATTGACGGATGTCTTGCTACTGAACAGCGCATTGTTGCCCGCGCTGAGAGTCTGGCTGGCACTCAGCGCGGTGGTATCGGGTTTGCTGGTGATCAATTTGATGGCGCCGCCAGTGGTATTGCGCCCATAGAGCGTGCCCTGTGGCCCGCGCAAAACCTCGATGCGCTCCAGGTCGGCCACATCGAACGTGAGGCCGGCCGACCGTGCAATATAGGCGCCATTGAGATAGACCCCGACGGCCGGATCCTGTGTGATCTGGGTATCGGTGAGGCCGACACCGCGAATGAACAATCGCAGCGTCTGGTTGTTAGAGGGAAAATTATCGATATTCAGGTTGGGCACCAGCCCGTTGAGATCGGAAATGCTGCCGATGCGCTGTTTTTCCAGTTCGCCACTGTTCATTGTTACCAGTGAAATCGGTGTAGACATGGCGGATTCGGTGCGGTGTTGGGCGGTTACCAGAATCTCTTCAAGCGCACTTTCGCGGCCCTGTGACATCGCCTCCTGCGACATGGCTACCAGTGCGATCGCCAGCGTCGCTGACTGCAGGCGCATCTACTTCTCCAACTACCCTGATTATCGCAAATAGTATCGGGAGTATTGGCTGCATGATCAATTGTTTATTCTGGCAATTGCCCGCTACAGCCGTAAAACCTGGACAGACTTCCGCTGTGCAGGGCGCCGGGCAGCCCCCGCCGCGAATTCCTGCTGCGGGCGCAGAGGGAAATGGGGCTGCCCTGAATCCATCGTGGCAGCAATTTCTTTCCCGGCGGGTGATCCGATTGAATCCACAGCCCGTATATCGGGTACGACGGTTGCAGGGGAGCGAAATCGCTGCCCCGGCGGCTGTCAGTCCCCATCCTGACCCCTTGCCCGCGGTTTCGGCCGCGGGGTTTTTATGCGTGGGCAGTGCGCAGTAATACGGAGAATGAGCATGAACAATCGGCTGAATATGGATGTGCTGCAGCGGCGGGAAGAAGGCGAGGCTATGCTGTCGCGTATCCAGGGGCTACAGACCTTGTTGCGGGACAATGCAGACCGCGCTCGCAGTGAGCGTCGCGTCCCGGCAGAAAACATAGCAGCACTGCAGGAGGCCGGGTTTTTCCTGGCGCTGCAACCGGCGCGCTGGGGCGGATATGAGCTCGACCCGCAGGATTTCTTTCGCCTGCAGATGGCCATCGCTGAATGTTGCATGTCCACCGCCTGGGCCAGTGGTATTGTTGCGGTGCATGCGTTCCAGATCGCGCTGATGGACGCGCGCGCCCAGAACGACGTCTGGGGCGACGACATCCACACCAGGGTATCGTCCTCCTACGCGCCGATGGGTAAGGTCGAGGCGGTAGACGGCGGGTTCCGGTTCAGTGGTCGCTGGGGTTGGAGCAGTGGTTGCGATCATTGCAGCTGGGCACTGCTGGGCGGCATCCTGCCAGACGGGAGTTATCGGACGTTCCTGGTGCCGCGAACTGATTACCGCATTGAAGATACCTGGTATTCCATGGGCCTGCAGGGTACCGGATCAAACGATATTGTGGTGGATGACGTGTTCGTGCCGGATTATCGCACCCATAAACAGTCGGACGGTTTTGAAGGCACCAACCCCGGTGTCGATGAGGACAGTGCCCTTCTGTACCGCTTGCCCTGGGCACAGCTGTTCATTCGCGTGGTATCCACGCCCGCCATCGGCGCCGCCAGGGATGCGCTGTCACTCTACACGGCACTGGTGCGAGGCAAGGCGAGCGGGGATGTCACCAAACTGGCCCAGGATACCGGTACGCAGATGCGGATCGCGGCAGCCCGCAATACCATCGAGGAGATGACGACAGTCCTGCTCGCCAATTTTGATGCCATGATGGCAGCGCTGCGTGCCGGTGAGCCGATTTCTCTGGAAGACCGTATCCTCTACCGTTACCAGGCCTCGCTGGTGATCGAGAAATCGATCGCTGTGGTGGATTCACTGTTTTCCTCCGCGGGCGGCTCCTCGGTGTTCCGGGGCAGTGCTATCCAGCAGCGCTTCCTGGATATTCACACGGCGAGGGCACATGTGGCCAATAACCCGACCGCGTTTGCGCGCAATCTGGGTGCGGTATCCCTGGGCGCCGCCAACACTGACTATTTTGTTTGAGAATGCTTATGAGCAGTACATTCGCCAAAGTTGAGCAAACGGTGTTTCGCCACTTGAATGCCGTGGTGGAACCAGCTGTGCGCTTCGGTCTCGGCTCGCCGTCGCTGACTCCGGCCAGCCTGATTGTGTTGGAAACGGTGGGATTCAAGAGTGGTCTCTCGCGCCGGACCCCCCTGTGGAGCGTTCGGCTGGGCGGTTACCGCGTGATCAGTACGGCGCGCGGTCAGCGCTCGTTCTGGGTGAAAAACCTGCAGAAACAGCCGGCGGTCAGCTACTACCTCGGTGGTCGACGCAGAGATGCTCACGCGATGATCATCGACGGCCGTCTGTCTGACTCCCAGCCCGCCGCTCTGCCACCCGCACTGCGAAAACTGGTCAAACTGATCGCTCGCTACGCGCCGCAAGGGTGGGTGTTTGCGGTACTGGTGCCGGTTGGGAACTGACGGGCGACACGGTCCGCAATACAGGCCCGCCACACTGCCGCAGTGATCCAACTCCCTTGCAATTGCGTATCTATGGTTAATTCAGCAACATTACTTGGGAGATAGACCATGATAGAACGTAATTTGGGCAATATAGAACGGGTCACTCGGTTTTTTCTGGGTGTGATTTTCGCAGCGTGGGCCTTATCGCAACCGGCGATGAATGTAATCGAATGGTTCATTACCTTCGTCTCACTGGCGCTGATTCTCAACGGCATTTTCTCCCGCTGCTATGTCTGGTACCTGCTGGACCTGGATACTAACAAGAGCCGCGATGCCGCGGTTTCAACCACAATCTGCTAGTATCCTGTAAGCCTCGCAGCCTGCAAAGGAGAGAGTGTGTTCAGAAAAAGCGTCATGCTGGCGGCCTTGTGCGCTGCCAGTCCGGCCTTCGCAGGCTGCCCCGCGTTTCTCGATCACGAGTTGCGCAAGTTGCATTCCAGCGACGTGGTGAACCTGTGTGAGGTCAGTGCCGGCAAGCCGTTGCTGATTGTGAACACGGCGAGTCACTGCGGTTACACGCCGCAATTCGAGGGGCTGGAGGCATTGTTCCAGAAATACCGCAGCGAGGGCCTGACTGTAGTGGGGTTCGCCAGCGACGACTTTCGCCAGGAGGCGAAGGATGAGGAGAAGGCTGCCGAGGTGTGCTACGTCAATTACGGCGTGACATTCACCATGCTCGCGCCGACGCATGTGCGCGGTGACGAAGCCAATCCGGTGTTTGTCGAGCTGGCGCGTCAGTCTGAAGCGCCCGGGTGGAACTTCAACAAGTATCTTGTCGACGGGACGGGTGTGGTGGTAGCGCACTTTGGTAGCAGCGTGGCGCCCGATAGCCTCGAGCTGCAACAGGCGATCGAGGGGACGTTGCCGTGATGAGCGGCGCCAGTATGACTGGACGTGTGGGCTGCCCCGGGAAGGGTCGTGGCGAGTAAGCCGGAGCGGGGGCCTGTCGAAGCGGACCGTAAAAACCCCAACCCCCAGGGGAAGGGTGTAGTACCCGTTCTCAGGGACTGGGCGACGATGACACCGGTGGGGCCCGTCCGCAAAGACGCGGCGGTATTTCTGCGTGACTACTGTATCTCCTCACTCGTACTCGCAGCCCGTTTTGGTTTCAAGCCGGTTCCCGGCAAAGATTATTTTCTCTATGCCAGAGAGGGCGAATGGATGCTGTCGCTGATAGGACCCCACGAATGGGGCCAGCGCGAGCCGGGAGCGTTTCTGGGTAGGTGTCGACTGCGTGCCGATATGACATGGGTGATCGAGAGATGCGCAGATGAGGAGTCAGATGCAGTCGCTGTGGAGCGTGCTCAGGCGTTCGTGGAGGGGTTTGTCGACACGCTGGCGGGGCAAGCGAGCGTCGGCGAAAACCTGCCGTATTATGTCAGTACGCTGCCGTATTATCAGAGATTGCTGGCTACTGCACTGGCGACGTCACTGCAACGGTCGCTGCCGGACAGTGCCGCGGGGATGAAGAGGTTACTGCACAGTGCGCGTGACTGGGTGTTGGTCGACGATGCCCCGAAGTCACTGCCCGGCAGGCCGTCGGGCGATGACCAGCACCAGGTTGCCGACGCGCCAGCCGAATTTGCTCAGGGTTGATTCATTGATCAGGATATCGGGCGCTACCAGGTACATGCGATCGTCGACCCGGACATCGATTTCGCCCCCGCGGTAGGGCAGTCGCAGCACATAATCCAGAAACAGGCTGTTGCCTGCCTGTTGCAGCCGGGCGTCTCCCACCACGTCGCCCGCAGTGCCGGTGTAGTAACCGTCGCCATTTGGCCTCAGCGTCCAGATTCTCTGCTGGGTCTCACCGTCGTCAAACACGAAGTCCTCCACCAGTGTGCCGACGCCATCGCGCCAGTGCGCCGAAATATCGGCATTGAACGTGCGGATGACTTTCCCTCCCCTGTTTTTGACTACCCCGTGTGCGGTCAACTCGCCGTTGAAGAATTGCTCGATATCCAGCGCAGGCCTGGCATCACGATAATCAGTGACCTTGACGCCGGAACAGGCGGTGAGCAGCGCGGCCAGTGTTGCGATCAATAGTGTCCGTAGCATTGTTTACCTCCGGTATCTGTAGAGGGTGATACGCGAGTAGCGACGGATCCGATCATGCCAATGCAGCCGGGGTGACCAGAGCAATCCGATAGCCCCGGACCTGCGTATTCTCCAGCATGAATCTTTCGCCGCGCAGAGACTACTGGATGACAGGATTGCGGGTATGCCTCGCCTGGGGGTGTATGGTGCTGATGCACGCCGCTCACGGCACTGCGCTGCAGGCCCAGACGATCGGCGAGGCGTTTGACCTGAACAGCAACGAACTGCTGTACAGCGAGACACACTGCTTGACCCCGGACGCGGTGACGCGGCAAGTGCTGTACCGCAATCCAGAGGGCGAGTTGATTGCCTACAAGGTGCTGGACTACGAGGCGGGGTCAACCACCCCTTCTTTTGAACAGCACAATCTCTACTCGAATGAATCTGTCGCCGTGGCGCTACAGCGCGGTGCGGTCGTTGTCACGACCAGCGATGACAGGTCCAGTGGCGAGTCCAGTTCAAGCACTCTGACCCCTGCCTCGGGATCGCCGGTTGTGATTGACGCGGGGTTTGATGCATTTGTGACACGCCATTGGGGCAACCTGGTTGCCGGTGAACAGCAGCGATTCCAGTTCCCGGTAGCTGCCAGCGAGGCTCTGGTTAAACTGCAGATCGAGGCGGCTCCCTGCAGTTACCAGACGCAATCCGACCAGTGTTTTCGGCTGGCCGTGGACAACTGGTTGCTGAGGCTGGTAGCGGATTCCATCGAGCTGGGCTACGACGCCCAATCGAGGCGCTTGACACGGTTTCGGGGCGTGTCAAATATCGGCGATGGTTCGGGTTCGGGATTGGCGGTTGATATCCATTACAGATACCATGATCTGGCCGCTTTGCAGTGCGACATATAGCAGCGGCAAACAAATCCCTCAAGAGACAACATTATGGCCATTACCCTGAAAGGCCCATGGAACAAGGCTGAGGTCGACAGTTTCCTCAGCAACACGCAATTTCCGCTGCGCCTGGCTTGTGTGGCACAGGACGGATTCCCCCGTGTGGTGTCGGTCTGGTACGGTTTTGACGGGCACTATCTGCGCTGTGTGTCGCACCGGACTTCGCAACTGGTCAACCTGCTGCAGCGCAGTGACCGGGTAGGCTTTGAGCTGGCACCCAACGAGCCGCCCTACCACGGTGTGCGCGGGCAGGGTATCGCCCGTCTCGATGCGGACGAGGACGGTGAAGTGCTCACGCAAATGTTACAGCGCTATCTCGGTGGTACCGATTCGAAATTGGGGCAGTGGTTGCTGTCGCGGTCCGAGGATGAGGTGTTGATCACGATAGAGCCACTGCGCCTGTTTAGCTGGGATTACAGGGAGCGGATGCAGCAGGGTTGAGGCCGCCGCCGAGGCGGCCGAGCGCCCCGGTGAGCAGGGGCGCGGCTAATGAGGAAAGCTTCAACTGTGCCAGCGCATCCGCCCGGGTGATGCCGGGATTAACGATTGCAACTGGCAAGCCACGGCGGCTAGCGTGACGACAGAAGCGAAAGCCGGAAAACACCATCAGTGAACTGCCGATGACCAGCAGTCCGTGCGCGCGGTCCAGCGCAGCCAGGCAGGTGTTCACGCGCGCAGTGGGCACAGTACCCCCAAAAAAAACCACGTCCGGCTTCAGGTCGCCGCCGCACAGCGGGCAAATCGGCAGCACCAACTGATGCGGCAGACAGTCGGCAAGCTCCATGTCGCCATCGGGTCTGGCACCCGGTTCAGCAATGTGTGGCCATTCGTTGTCGCTATCGAGCAACTCCTGGACGCTATCGCGGCAGTGCTTCGCACCGCAGGTGAGGCAGTGCACGCGGTCTATCCTGCCGTGCAGGTCGAGCACATTGCGACTGCCGGCCCGCTGGTGCAGGCGGTCCACATTCTGGGTAATCAGCAGTTCGATATGCCCACGCGCTTCCAACTGCGCCAGCGCGTGGTGGGCCGGGTTGGGTGATGCGTCGCGAATCACTGGCCAGCCGTAGCGGGAGCGGGCCCAGTAACGCCGCCGGGCGAGCACATCGCGCAGAAAAGCCTGTTGCTGTATTGGATTGCTGTGTTGCCAGGCACCGTGCTGATCCCGGTAGGTCGGTATTCCCGAGGCCTCACTGATACCAGCGCCTGTCAGCACCACCAGTCGTGGGTGATCGACCAGAAACCTGGCTAGCGAGTCGATGTCCTGTTGCAGCGTGTTCACAGAGCTAGTATACGTTGTGATGTCCCGGATGGATTCAAGGGCACAAGTGATCCAATGAGTGCTTGCTGCGTACTCTCACTAGACGCAAGGAAACAGGTTAACATGCAGATTTTAATTACTGGTGGCACCGGGTTTATCGGTGCCGCGCTCATCCCGGCTCTGCTCGCCGGCGGCCATGAGTTGATCGTGCTCAGTCGCTGCGCCCATACCGATCGATCCCGCTGCAGGTATATTCAATCACTGGATGAGATTTCGGCACAGACGAAATTCGGCGCGGTCATCAACCTGGCCGGCGCGTCGCTCGCCGCGCGTCGCTGGAGCGCCGCCTACAAGCGCGAGATTGTCGCCAGTCGCCTCGATACGACCGCACAGTTACTCGCGCTGTTCAAACGCCTGGAGCATTGCCCGCGCACACTGCTGAGCGGCAGTGCCGTGGGCTATTACGGTCACCACGGTGATGACTGTTTGACGGAAAGCTCACCACCTGAACCCGGCTTTGCGCAGGCCCTGTGCAGTGACTGGGAGGCGCTGGCCGTGCAGGCACAGGCGCTGGGAGTGCGGGTGTGCCTGCTGCGCCTCGGTGTGGTGCTGGACAGCGGTGGTGGCGCGTTGTCAGAAATGGCCAGGTCCTTCAGTTTTGGTGTTGCCAGTTGGCTGGGCTCCGGTCGGCAATGGCTGAGTTGGATACACCGGCAGGATGTCGTGCGTGCACTGTTGTTCCTCCTTGAACACGAGGAGCTACAGGGCCCGTTCAATATCACCAGCCCCCATCCCGTGACCGGTCGCGGCCTGGCCGCCGCGTTGCAGGCCCACTTCCGCACCTTCATCCGCGCCGGAGTGCCAGCGCCGGTGATGCGCCTGCTGGTTGGGGAAATGGCCGAGGAACTGTTGCTGAAGGGTCAGCGAGTGCTGCCAGAGCGCCTGCAGGCTGCCGGCTTCGAATTCAGCTATCCGGGTATCGAGTCGGCGCTGGCAGCGATCTATGCCGATCACACCGCGTTGCGCACCCGCAGTTCATCGGGGTAGGGGTCGAGGAACACTTGCCCGTTGATATAAGCGTTGGGATTGTCGGCGAAGTGATGTTTCAGCAGGGTCACAGGGACGACCAGTGGCACCTGGCCGGTCCGGTAATGTTCAATTAACGCGGCCAACCGCTGCCGTTGTGGTGCAGTGATACTGCGTTTCAGATAGCCGGCCAGATGGAACAGTACGTTGCTGTGACTGCGCCGGGTAGCGCGTTGGGTGAGGGCGGCCATCAGCGACTGGATAAACTGTGCTGCCAATTCCTCCAGTGGCAGCTGGCTGGCGTTGGCGACCAGCGGCCCCAGCGATTTGTAGCTGGGCACGTGATGGGCCATCACCAGGTATTTATAGCGCGTATAGAATTCGATCAGCCGGTGCGCGGTCAACCCGCCGGCGACGAGCAGCTTCCAGTCGTGGTAAGCACAGGCGCGCGTCACGAAACTTTCCCTGAGGCCGGGATCATTGAGGCGGCCATCGTCCTCCAGCGGCAGCAGAGGGTCGGCCTGCGCGAGCGCATCGGCAAACACACCGTTTTGATCCGAGGCGAGGTGCTGGCCGCCCTCCGAGTAGCGCTTTACCCGGCCGTAGCCACAGCTGGGACTGCCTTTGACGAGGATATAACCGCACAGTTGGGGCGCCTGCTGCAGCACCTGTTGTGCGTACGCCCGGATCGCGTCGGTGTAGTCGTGAGTGTGGGTTTGGACATCGACGATACGCACCGCGTCCGCGCTGCCGACCAGCCTGATGGGTGGCCTCGGTACACCCAGTCCGACACCCATTTCCGGGCAGAATGCGCGGGTGGCAAAGTGTTCACCGATGTTGCGCACATACTCGTTGGGTTTTTTCGTTTCACCGTTGTAGCGCACCGCGTTCCCGGCGAGGCAAGAACCGATACCCAGCAGGGGCTTCTGTGATGGGGACTGTGCGTTTGCGGCCATATCTCACTCCTGTTCTCACCGTTACGTTACGCCTGAAACCAGAGCGCGGCAACCATCGACGCACGGCTTATCGGTGATTCCGGTAGGCGTCGATAACAGCGTTGTCGTCGGCCAGTTTTGTCAGCGCCGATACTTCCAGTTGCCTTACCCACTCTGTGGAAACTGCCATCTGCTGGGCGATTTCTGCGCGTGTAAGAGGCGGGGAGTGGTCCAGCCCCCAGCGCCTTATCACGACGCGCTGCTCTGACGGTTCCAGAATCTTGAGACTCTGCATCAGGCAGCGATTCAGCGACTCCTGTTCGGCGTCATCGGGCGTCGCCCCGAACGGTCCGCCCTCAAGCACCTCTCCCAGCAGTGGTCCCTCGTCCTCGCCATGGGATGGCGCGTCCAGCGATACCGACAGGTTGCCGACTTGTTGCAGCCGCCGCAGCGCGTCGGGTTTCATTTTCAGACGCCGCGCCAGTGTCGGCAGGTCCGGCTCGCTGCCGGTGGTGTTGTAGAGGGTCAGGCGTTCGCGGTGCATGCGGGCGATATCTTCATTAACGCCGGCGGGATAGCGAACGATACCCCGCAGATCCTCTACCGTTTGTCGCACCGCCTGGTTGATCCAGTTGTAAGCATAGGTGCTGAACCGGTAACCCTTGTGATGCTCGAACTTCTCCGCCGCTCTCATCAGGCCGATCACACCGCTCTGGATCAGGTCGCGGTAAGAGACGCCGCGGCTTATCTGCCGCCCGGCAATCGAAAAGACCAGCCGCAGGTTGTGATTGACGAGTTCTTCGCGCAGAGCGTAGTAGCGCGCCAGGTGTTCTCGCATTGCACTCTTTACATCGGCGTCTACTGACGAGGGCACGATGTCAGGCTCTGGGGTCCAGAAGCCGTGCCAGTACAGGAGGGCAGCAGCGACACCTCTAGCGGGGTAGTCTGCCACCAGTACCTCTGCCAGGGCGCTGGTCAGGCCAGCGGGCAACCCCAGTGCGGTGATCCCCTCAATATCCTTATCCAGCCTGGCGTCGGCAGCCAACCGCCTCCTGAACTGCAGCAGCGCGGCTCGCTGTGCGCCGCCTTCCAGTAAGTCCACCTGCTCCCTGCGCAACAGGTTGTAGTGCTCGCGAACTGTGAAAGCCCCCAGGCTCGGTGGGTTGTCCAGCGTATTACTGGCCCATAGGCCGAGGTAGTCACGGCAGTGCGGGTCTGTCACCAACAGCTCCTGCAATCCTGTCAGCGCAAGCCACTTGTCGCGGTCTATTTGCTGCTCTTGCTGCGCCGTAAGCAGTGGGTATTTGCGCGCATCGGCAAACACAAGCTCCAGCCCTGCGTCCTCGCTGCTTTTTTCTTTTTCACTCATCGAGCCTGTCCTCCTTCGATACTGTGTATACGGCAAAAGAACCAGGATGGTTTGGCCCGATGTGCATTGATAGCAGTGCTATCACAGGGCATAACCCATCGGGATGCGGCACGCCACGGATGAAAAAAACCGGTAATTTGTAACCTTAACGCAAGGTGTGCCACCGGACATTTTTCCCTAGTATCAACAGGGACAGGGAAGTTGATCGGGGAGTTGGAGTTGCTCCAGTGTGATATCGGTAGTGGCCACACCAATTGGGGTATGGCTGTCCGAATGCACGGAGCTTAAAAACCATACTATAGGAGGTGGTCGCGGCAGTATCAGGGGCACGATAATGTTGGCCTGGTGTAATCCGCGTGGTTGATAGATCCTTCTGGACGCAAGAGGCAGGCGTATGATCTCTGTAATGATTGAGTTTGCAGTTTTCTTTCTGGTGTTGTTTTTTTTACTGCCCTCAGTACTGATTTTTCTGATGATAATGCGCGAAATTATTTTGCACGCTCGCACACTGGCCAGGTGGCGTCAGGCCACGATGTCGCCTATTTTGCGGAAATACGCCACCGCATCCGGTGGCAGCACCGGTGGTTCCACGCCGACAGCGTGACAGCCCAGGATCACCTCGGCGGAGCGCTCAATGATGTCCACCATATCCGCCGCGCGACGCAAGGTGCGTCCGGCCACGATAATACCGTGATTGACCATCAATACCGCCCATTCATCACTCATCGCAGCGGCGACCGCGTCGGCCAGCTCAGGTGTGCCCGGCATCAGGAACGGTACGCGCGGGATGTCGCCAAAAAATGCGGCTTCCGTGGAAATGGGCAGGAACGGCAAGCCGCAATTGGCCAGGATGGTCGCGTTAGGAGCATGCGCGTGGATAACGGCATTGGCCTGTGGCTTTGCCTGCAGTATGCGCGTGTGCATGCACCACTCACTGGAGGGTGAGCGCGCGCCGCTGGTGAGACTCTCCCCATCGAGGTTGATGCGCACCATCACCTGTGCGCTGAGGTCGCCCTTGAACAGGCGGCTGGGTGTAATCCACAGCTCTTTCTCGCTGTCGGGTGCGCGAACGCTGATATTGCCACCGGTTGCAGTGATCACCCCGGATTGGTAAAGCTCCTCCATCACGGCCACCAGTTCCCGCCGGATATCAGGCGCCTCCAGGTCCTGCGCTGTCGCAACGGCCTGTCCCGGTAGCGGCACGGTACTCCAATCCCCGGGATCGCCTGCTTTTGCCCTCGCCGCGCGGTAAATCCGCTCCATATCTGACTGTATGTGTTGCAGTGTCATTGCCTTGGCGGCATCGCCGATGAAGGACAGCTCACCGTTCATTGCACACTCCATCGCGTCGACGCTGCCATTAAACATGCCGTCGAGTATCTCACCGCGCATTTGCAGCTGAACTTCTGCAGCGTTATCGGGCGGCCCCAGCGCACTCCGCACGCGGCCGCGCTGCAGACTCAGGTAAAACTGCAAACCCAGGTCGTGGGCAGTGAAATGCAGTGTGACATCGCGGTCGGTGCTGAAGGCTGTGAGAGAGGTGTCTGCCGCCATACCGGCGCAGAATAGTTGCAGAATTCGCTGCATTTTTGTCGCGACTACCGTGGCGGAAGCGCCCGCCACAGGCGTTGCAGCGGCGTGATTATCGGCCCTGGCAGCCCTCACCGCGCCAGCATCGCGCTGCAGGTCGGTCACGGCCGGGCCGCTGCGGTTGCCAAGCTTGGTTAACTCGCGCTCGTCGGGTTGTGGCCGCGCGCGGTGCCAGTCAAAACGCGCCAGTGTCTGTGGGTTCAGAACGTTGTCTGGCATTTCGCCATGCAGCAACTGCAGCAGGGCAGTGGCGATGCTGCTGCCCTGGTGAGCGGCCACCTCCACGGTGTTGCCGGCCACATGGGGCGTGGTAATCACCGCCGGATGTTGCACCAAGGGGTGATCGGCGCCGGGTGGCTCCAGTGCAAACGTATCCAGTGCTGCGCCTGCCAGATGCGCACTGTCCAGCGCCTCGACAAGAGCCTGTTCGTCGATCAGCGCGGCCCGCGCCGTGTTGATAAAAAAAGCGCCGGGCTTCATGCTCTGAAACTGCGCCGCACCGAACATGCCGCGAGTTTCGGCAGTGACAGCGGCGTGCAAACTGACAAAATCACTGCAGCGCAGCAGCGTATCCAGATCGGTGAGGCGACCACCGGCCAGCGCCGCCTGCTCGGGAGTCGCGAACGGGTCGGCCACGAGAATGCTCACCTCAAAACCCTGCAGGCGCTGTGCAACGGCTCGCCCGACAGCGCCGAGTCCAACCAGGCCGATGGTTTTACCGCAAAGCTCTCGACCCTGTAGCTGGCTGAAGGCCTGTCCCATTCTGCCCATATCGCCAGCGGTGCACTGCGCTTGTTGCAAGAACATTGTTGCGGCGGGCAGTTTGCGGGCCAGATTGATCATGAAAGCCACGGTGAGATCGGCTACCGCGACCGCGTTGCGCCCAGGTGCATACAGCACGGGAATGCCAAAGGCGGTGCAGGCCTGCACGTCGACATTGACAGCATCGCCGCGGCAGGCCGCGACCACCCGCAGATCCGGTAGCTGGCGCAGTACCTCGACATCGACCACGTCCACCTCGGTGACAAAAACCTGTTTCCCCGCCAGCGCCCGCAACAGGTCGGGGCCGGTGAGCAGTCGTTTCAGGTCTCGAAAACTGGCGTATTCGACTTCGATTGATGCGCCAAGGCGCTGCAGCGACCCGGCATCGAAAGAGGCGGATACCAGTGCCTGCAAACCGCTGCCCGGCGCGACAGACGTTTTTGACGGCGCCGGGTCTACCATCACTCGGGGCAACAGGTGTTCCACCGCGATGGGCACGGTGGACACTTCGGCCTGTTGTCGAAAACGTGACCATGTCTGGTACAACTGCTCGTTCACCGCCGCGAATTCCCGCTGCGGCTCGAAGCGGCGGCGCCGGCTGCACATGCCCAGGCAGGCGCTGGCAAAATCGACAAACAGTCCGCTCGCCACTGCGGCACAAATCGCCGCCCCTAGCGCGGCGGTCTGGTGCAACTGCGGAACCAGCACCGCGCGAGCGGTGATATCTGCCAGTAGCTGGGCGAAAACATCGCTGCGCGAGATGCCGCCGCACAGGGTGATGTGGGCTGTATCGCCGCTGACGGCTGCAGTGGCGAGAACGGCCTCCAGTTGTTCAAGGTTGGCGCGAATCCCGCAGGCGCAGCCTTCTACCAGTGCCCGCGCCAGGTGGCGGCGGGGTGCGTCATCGCGCCGGGCTGCCAGATGGCTCAGTGTGATATGCCCCATGGGCATGGAGAGCGCGCGCATGTTCATGACCTCGGCGCCCATCGTGGAGAGTATGCCGGCAGCGCCGGGTTCGGATTGTGCGGCCTCTGCCAGCAGTCGCAACTCGGGCTCTGGCGCCTGTGGAAACAGCATCCTGGCGATCAGGCTGAGCGAGTATCCCATGCCGCCGCCGTTGCTTTCGAGAACCCAGCGATCAGGTGCAAGGTGGTAGCTGCCCAGGGCCGCGGCGGCTGGGTCATGTGCCGGTAGCGACAGTACGGCCTGCGCCGGCGCTGTGGTGCCAGCGACAACCGTGATATCGCCGGGCGTTATCGCGCCGCTGCCAAGCAGGCTGCACTGGGTATCGGCGCCCCCCATTGCCAACACAGTGCCTGCGCGCAAGCCCAGATGCGCCGCGCTGTCCTCTGACAGCTCTCCCAGCGCAAAGCCCGCGTCGATCAACGGCGGGAAAATCCCGTGCGGCAGGCCGAGTTCATCGATGCAATCCCAGCACCACTCCTTGTGCTCCAGTTGGAACAGGCCGGTAGCGCTGGCCTGTGTGGCATCGATCGCGCGAACACCGACGAGCCGGTAGTTCAGCCACTCACCCAACCCGAAGACGGTATGCGCGCGACCAAACGCCCGCGGCTGTTGCTGCCTGAGCCACGCCAACCGCGCCGACGCGTGCAGTGGCAGGGGCCAAGAGCCCGTTTCCCGCAGCAGTTGCGGACCCATTTTTTCCGCGATATCAAAGTATTCGCCGACTGCGCGTGCGTCGCGGTTGTCGACTGCCAGCAGAGCGTCACCTTTGGCATCGAGGATCACAGTGCTGAAACGCATTGCCGAGACGGCGATGGCGGCGACCGCCGCGGGATCGATGCAAGCTGACTGCAACGCCTCGCGACAGGTAGCGCCGACCACCTCCCACACCAGCGACAGGTCGATATCGTATCCGGTGCCAAAGGTATCCGGGGCCGCGCTGAACTCCCAGTCTCCGCAGGCGCTGAACTGTAGCCCCGACAAGGGGTTTACCAGTATGCAACGCGCGCCACTACCGCCGAGATCTATGCCAAGTAACCAGGGTTTATCCATCAGTGAAGCCTGTGTCCTGCGGTGCGCTGATTAGTGCGGGAGGCGGCAATGTTAGCATCAGGCTTCATCGCGTTGAACCGGCATCGCGTTAGCGGCCGGTGACGAACGGTTGAGTTCTCCCTCGTGGCCGTGCAGCGAATCCTCCTCTGCCATGCGGGTATCCTCGATATCCAGGCATATATCCACTCGGACATCCCCGAACAGGAAGCGCGAGAGATTCTGGTAGCCGTCCTCATGCACATCCCGATAGCCAGGGTGAAGGTCCCAGGGTGCCTGTAACGAATTATTGATTATTTGTGTGGGGCAGGTCTTAATTTGCCGAAAAAATACTACTGGCTTTCACTTTACTCTTCTCTACACTATGGTGTGGGTTTATGAGTAAATTGCCCATAATAACCACACAGTATACGCAAGATTTAACACACCAGACAATTGAGAACTTTGCAATGGATAAACTTGCCGCTCTCCCATTAAGGCTGACAACCAAGTGCATAGTGAAGTTGGGTCCGCAGGGAGTGCACCTGCACAGTCCCTATGGCACTGTCCCGCCGAATCTGCAATTTCCTGAGCTCGTGACACTGTTCGAGTTACAGTCCGGTGCGCATACCGAACCGGCCGAGGTTGCATCGGTGGTAGCGAAAAAGACCGGTGTTCCCAAAGTACAGATTGAGCAATTCGTCGGTGGCCTGATCCGACGTGGTCGCCTGCGACGTCGAGACAAGGCTGTCCCGCTGGCCAGTGTGCAGCCGCCGAAAATGGCGGTAGGCAGCTATAGCCATGATTTTGGTGAGGGTTTGATTGCATTGAAGGTGCCGCAAACCCTGAGAATAGCAACCGGTAAATTTCAGTTGGTTGATCACGATGGCTGCCTGGTGCTGGGCCTCAGCGCTGCAGAGTTGGCCTGCGTGGGGCAATTCACCACGCCGATGACCTTTGCAGAGGGATTGCAAAACCATCAGGCGGTGCTGAAGGGGCATGCCCTGGAAAAAGAGCGGCTCGGCCAGATACTTTCACATCTGTATGCGCACAACTTGCTGTCGATAGTTGAGCCGACCGTGAAAGAGCGAAAAGGACTGGGTTACAAGCAGGCTCTCAGGGCCAATGTCGCGCGACAAGCGGTGGAACTCGACAAACAGGAGGCGCTGCGCCAACAGCAGACAGGGGTGTACCGACCAAAGGTCATTCCAGTGACTTTCGGTGATGCCATTCCCGCGGCGTTGGGGCTGGTGATGGCCTATAGCAAGGCCTATGAAGGGGGTCGCCTCGATGAATTCTACGATTTTCGCCTGGACTGGATCTGGGATGATGAACGAACAGCCGCGTTTACCTCCAAACCTGCTATTTACCTTTTCTCGAATTATCTCTGGACACATGCCAACAGTATTGCAGTGTCGGAGACTGTCAAGGCGTTGAGCCCGGACAGCATTACTATACACGGCGGTCCAGACACGCCGAAGTATGCACAGGATGGGGAAGATTATTTTGCCAAGTTCCCGCATGTAGACATTATTATTCGCGGTGAGGGCGAAGCCAGCGCCGCCGATACGCTGGATAAACTGCGCAGCGTCATCGGCCAGCGCGATCCCGACCTTTCAGTGTTACAGGATGTACCCGGAATTACATATCGGTACCGGGGTCAGATATTCAGGAATCCGGATCGCGCCCGCATCGAAGATCTCGACACGATACCTTCGCCCTATCTGACGGGGCTGTTCGATGTCTACAAAGGTGTACCGGACCTGCACGCCACGCTGGAAACGAATCGCGGATGTCCCTATGGTTGTACCTTTTGTGACTGGGGCAGTGCCACTACGAGCAAGATCCGCAAGTTTGATCTGCAGCGAGTGTTCGGAGAATTGGAATGGTGTTCTAACATGAAAGTGGCGTCCGTCTCTCAGTGTGACGCCAACTTTGGCGTGTTCGAGAGGGACGTTGAGATTGCGCAGTGTGTCGCCGACCTGAAAACAACCACCGGCTTCCCGGTGACATTCGGCGGCAGTTATGCAAAAAACTCTACCAAATACCTGCAGAAAATTATCAAGATCCTGGCGGATGCCGGCATTCTGGCGCAGGGAGTTCTCTCGCTGCAGACGATGGATGAAAATACCCTGCGTGTTATCAAACGCTCCAATATCAAGGTTGAGAAATACGATGCGCTGGCGAACGAAATGCGTAATTCCAATCTGCAGTTGTCTGTCGAGTTGATGATGGGGCTGCCGGGCGCGACGCTGCAATCCTTTGTCGATGATCTGCAGCAGTGTATTGACCGCGACATTCAGGCACGTATCAATCACACCACGCTGCTGGTGAATAGCCCGATGAACAGCCCGGACTACCGGAAGGAACACCAGATCGAAACGGGCTCGGAACTGGGGCCGGGAAAAATGCCGGTTCTGGTATCGACCAAAACTTATACCAGAGACGATCTGAATATGATGATGTCATTACGCAACCTGTATCTGGTGCTGGATGCGTTCGGTGTGCTGCGTTTGTGCTCACGGTTCGTGCGCCAGCAAGTCGGCATCTCAGAAATGGAGTTTTATCGGGGTCTGCTGGAGAAGACTGGTAGGGGCGGGCGCCAGTATATATGGCCTTTGCTTAACACGCTGGTGAACTACGGTCATGATCTTATGGCGCCTCCCTACAGTTGGGCGTTGCTGTTCGATGAAGTACGCAGGTTTTTGGTGAAGGAGTGCGGGGTGCCGGATGACAGTGCGCTGGATGCTATGCTCACTGCCCAGCATGCGCTACTCCCGGCATTCGGTCGCACCTACCCGCATGTGGTAGAGTTGCCGCATGACATCGTCGCGTGGCATTCGCAAATGCTGGAGGCGAAAGGCAGCGGGCATTGGCGAGACTGGCACGAAGTCGTACCCCCTCTGGCCAGTTTTGCGCCGGGGCGACTGGAGGTCAATGATGTGAATGGCTCGATTACCGCATTGCTTGGCTGCGAAATCGGATTGAGTTCCAGTGGTGTGAACTGGGATATGGATTCCGGAATTGCGCGGGCCAGGGTTGACATGAATTACAATCCTGCGGGCTTGGCAGCGGACGATATTATCCACGTCGCGTGAGGTGGGCCAGTGCATCTGGTCCAACCTATGTTCACAAAATGTCCCTGGCCGTTACTATGCTGGTCGATGTTCTTTGCTCTGCAGTAATGGCGCGCCTGTAAACGCATGCTCTCACCCGATCCACACCCCCCATCCTACTACGCGGCAACACGCTCAGAGACTATTGAGTTTCCGCCTCTGTGCGATGACGTGCGCAGCGACGTCTGTGTGGTTGGCGGGGGCTATACCGGCATCGCTACTGCACTGAGCCTGGCAGAGCGCGGCTACCGCGTCACCGTGCTGGAACAGAACAGGGTGGGCTGGGGTGCTTCCGGTCGCAACGGCGGGCAGATGCTTGGCGGTGTCCCCGGTGAGGCCAGGCTGGAGAGATATGCTGGCAACCCGTATGCCGATTCCGTGTTTGAGTTGGGTTATCGCGGTCACGATATTATTGCGCAACGGGTGCAGCAGTACGGTATTGATTGCGACCTCAAGTACGGCGCTATCGACGTTGCCCTCAGGCCGCGTCACCTGGAACTGCAACGACGCATGTACGAGGCCCTGTGCCAGCGGGGTATGGAGCACCAGGTGCAACTGGTACCAGCGGCGGATCTGTCTGTGCTGCTGGGGACGGACAAATACCTTGGTGGCCTGGTCAATATGCGCAATGGGCACCTGCATCCGCTCAATCTTTGCCTGGGAGAGGCGCGAGCCGCCGCAGGGCTGGGTGCGGCGATCTATGAAGGCAGTGAGGTTACCGCCATAGAGCACGGTCCCCAGGCCGTGGTGAGGACGGCGCGCGGTAACGTGACAGCCGATTTTGTTGTGCTGGCGGGGAACGGGTATCAGCACCTCGAGCCGGCGATGTTCTCCGGCCTCGTATTTCCCGCGGGTAGTTATATTGTTGCCACCGAACCGCTGAGCCCGCAGGAGGCTGCCAGTATTAACCC
>TARA_R110002072_G_scaffold113986_1_pt1 | contig 18618 bp, 17 predicted proteins | sample TARA_R110002072 | Tara Oceans TARA_R110002072 (sample SAMEA4397118) | marine metagenome | biome: Polar Biome; feature: [SRF] surface water layer (ENVO:00010504); material: water (ENVO:00002006), including particulate matter (ENVO:01000060) such as... | depth 5 m | reverse complement strand
ATGATGAGAGCCGCCGGCGATGCCAGGACTCCAGGCTATCTGATGACAATTGGTTCTCTATTACAGGTTGTGCTCGGACCATTGTTTATTTTTGGTCTCTTTGGGTTTCCTAGACTTGAGTTAGCCGGGGCAGCCCTCGCATTTATCGTCGCCCGATTTGTCAGCCTGCTGCTTTACGGCTGGGCAATGACCCGTAGCCAGTTAATTTCTCCGGACATGAATGGTTTTTTTGGTTCCTGCAAAGATATTTTGCATGTCGGTATGCCGGCAATCGCCAGCAATCTGGTTTCCCCTATTGGTATGAGTGTCATCACAAGGCTACTGGCTGGGCATGGCGCTGTTGTTGTTGCGGGTTTTAGTGTGGCCTCTCGAATTGAAGCTATGATCATTATGATCCTATTTGCCCTTTCGATGAGTGTTGCCCCGTTTGTGGGTCAGAACTGGGGGCGACGTGCGTTTGAGCGAGTCAAACTAGCGTTAAAACTGGCAAATGGTTTTGTCCTGATCTGGGGCGCACTGGCCTATGGGTTCCTTTATTTTTCCGCTGCATTTCTAGTTTCTTTAATCAACGATGATCCGGCCGTCATTGAGGCTGCAACCTGGTACCTATTAATCGCGCCGCTGGGTGTGGGCTTTATGGGAGTCATGTCCAACAGTACGTCTGCGTTTAACGCTCTGGGCAAGCCTATGCCTCCACTCATCATTTCGATCCTACAAATGATTGTGGTTGGTATTCCTCTGGCGTTAGTCGGTGACCATTTTTACGGTTATCCAGGGATATTTGCCGGAGTTGTGACAACCGTCATCTTACTCGGAGGAGTGAGTTGGTTGTGGCTCCATCTGCAAATTGGACGCGATATTAAAATCGCTAACGCTGAAGTTGTTCAGTCACCTGCACGGGTAAGCGGTAGCCCTTCACCCGTCCATTCCGACATCGAGCCATCGTAAACTGCGACGTTTGGGTTACCCACTAGCTTATGTACGACAGCATTGACCGTTGCCGCCACCCCGCCGCCGCAATAGGTGATGATTTTTTTGTCCGGCGAAAACTCTCCCAAACGTTCCTTTAACTCTTCATTTGGTAATAGTCTTGACCAATTATCTAGGAAATTAGAACAGGGTACACAGGTGGACCCTGAAATGTGGGCTTGATCATAGGCAGACTCGGGCAGTGTATTCACGGTGCTTATCCGATCATCCCTTAATGCCGCGAGCACCTCATCCTTACCCACAAACCAATCGGACTCAATATCGATTTCAAAATTGTCAGCGGCATAAATGTTCTCTACCGTTTCGATATCACCACCGGCCGCCTGCCAGCCCGAGAGACCGCCGTTTAACACTCTGACATTTTTGAATCCTGCGTAACGAAGCACCCACCAGACCCGCGTCGCCCAGGCAAGAACTGTGGTCGCATAAACAACCACTTCACTGTCCTGGCTAATACCCAGTTCTCCAAAAGCGACCGCAAGCTCCTCAGCGGCCGGAACCATCAGCTGATAGACGCTATTTTTATCCGCTAACCGTTGCTGATCTAAGAACGCCGCACCCGGTATGTGCCCTGATAGATAACTATCCAGAGCTGATGGTTGTCCTGCTCCCTGGTTGGTCACAACAGTCGCGTCAAATATCCTAAGGTGTTTATTTCCCAACTTTGCGACGAGATCCGAAGGCTCTATAATTAGCTCACTTCTACTAATTGATTGCTTACTCATGTGACATCATTCTCATTTTTGGCCAGTGGGTTCCGAAGCAGACCAGTTTATGTGTAATATTTATGCTCAGGTAACTTGAGGATGTTAACTCGATGGACATGATTGATGAAGAATTGAATCGGCTCAAAACCCGTTTAAGTGAATTGAGCACGAGAATCATGCCGGATTTAGAAAGTAAATCTGAACAGTTGTACGCCAGAATTATGCCTATGCAACCCGGCAGCGACGAAAGAGCTAAGTTTGAGGCCGAATATACGCTATTAAGCAAAGAGCTCTCCATGCGGAGTAATGAGGCCATCAATATCCGTCGGGATATGGAAAACCTCGCATTTGAGAAAACCCTGAAGCGCTAGTTTTCTAACAGGCGCTAGTAGGTTCTTTTCTCCTCCACCTCATAAAACACTGTGATCATCCAATCCTGATACTGGTCATTCATTGCCTTCAGGTCAGAGGTCATGCTTTTAACAAAATTAGTTTCGATCGGCTGTCCTCTATTCGGCCAAATTCTGAACTTCAAACGGAGCACCTCTTTGCCGTTTGTATACACCTGCCGTCCTTCGATACTCGGTTTGGTTAATAAAATTCCCGGAAACTGTTCGTAGATTCCAAGCATTGAGGATTTTGCGATGTCAGCCATTTGGGTTTTCTGGGCTTCGTCTCCTAGCAATGTGATATCAACCAGACAACGAATATATCCCCGGGGATAGTTCACCACATTGTTGATGGTGCGATTAGGAATAAATACGACGGCACCTAGAGCATTTTCAAGCTCAACATATCGCATCGTGATTTTCCTGACTTTGCCCGTCTGGCCAGCCAGTTCCACCAGATCCCCAACATCGAGTAAATCCGAAAATATAATGGTGACCCCCATCACAACATCCTGGACGATACCCTGGGAACCAAAGGCGACGGCGAGCCCAATAACCGAAGCGCTTGCCAGATACGCCGTCAGGGACACGTTCATTTCCTGGAGAATTAGTCCAACGGCAAAAAAGTACAACGCAAATACCGATGCACTGCTTGCAAGGGTAATCACAGAGCGAACCTTTTTCTGGGTTTTAAACCGTGCCCCCGTTGTTGCGTGTTCAGCAACCCAGCGAACTAGCATCACCAGCATATGAATCAGAACGGCAAATACAATAAGCAACAGCACCCTGATCATTGGCGTCTGAGCGTTTAATAATAGAAAGTATTCACTTAACAATGGCTTGACTCATATTCGTTTAGGGGCAAGTCTGTCATCCAAAGATCATATTAGTCCACTGACTTTGCCATTCGTTTTGAGCCAGCCCGGCATGGTTTCCTTCATATATTTTATGCCAGCAGCCCAGAGTTCCGGTTTAGTCGATATTTCCGCACGCCAGAAGTTAGTAGTGCAGCGCCGGCAATAGAAAATAAACACGTCCAGGGCCAGTTCGCCTTTACCCTGACTGCCTGCTTTTTCCGTACGCTCCTCATATATTTCTGCGAGCTTTTCGATTTCTTCATAATCTAGTGAATAAGCCATCCACCCTGCGATGTCCAATGCCCGATTATCAATTGAGACCATTTGCCAATCGATCAAGACAATTTCACCGTTATCTCTGATTAACCAATTAGGTGCATTTGGATCACCGGAACACAGGACTGAATTTCTTTCTCGACGACTTAAATAGGCCTCTCTGATTTTTGTCACCTGGCCCAAAGTATCCGTTGGTAGATATTTTTCTGCAGCAATGATTTGTGCCTCGGACCAGGTATGGTCTTCCCATACTGGACTAGATTGAACCGCCTCAATTTGATGCAGTTGTGCCAATACCGCCAGGGCATCTGGGTCAAAGTTATACCTTTCTCGAGGCCACAGGTTCGGGATAAATTCCATCAGTAGCCAGGAAAAGCCTTCATGGATACCGCTGCCATAAATGATGGGTAACCATGAGACCTTTGGAAAGTACCGGGGCGCTACCCGGGTAAAAAAATCATTCTCCTGAGTACCCGGTTGTACTTTTAGGATTTGTTCCCTGTGGGGCGTTTTTAGACGGATGACAACCGCTTCACTTAATCCACCCGCCGAACGCGCTTGCTCCTCACCAAACTCTGGTTCTTTCGCCAATAGCCGCTTTATCACCTCATCATCCAGCATCGATTTTGTCATTCTCATTTTTGAGTGAAATGTGGATTCAGCCTACCTATTTGCCCCGCCCAGAGGCAATCAGACTTTTGCTATTTGCCTTTATTCCAAATCAGTACATAGATCACCTTGCGAATAATACTGTACATATATACAGTTTATTGATTGCACTCAAATTTGTCGTGCTGATGTTTCACCTTATGTTTTCATACTATGTTGTCACCTATGTCATCGCACCGCTTACACCAATCTCCACGGCCATCTTTAGGACAAAAGGGTTATGCGGAATTACACTGCCTGAGCAATTTCTCCTTCCTGCGTGGCGCATCCCATCCAGAGGAGTTGGTGAAACAGGCCAGCTTGCTTGGCTATCGAGCCATTGCCATAACCGATGAATGCTCCATGGCTGGCGTCGTAAAAGCCCACGTTGCCGCCAGAGAATGTGGGATTCAATTAGTCATTGGGGCAGAGTTTCATTTTCGAGAACCGGTCCATCTGGTGCTATTGGCACCTAGCCGAGTGGGATATGGTCAGATCTGTAATCTCATTACCATCAGCCGACGCCGGGCCACCAAGGGTGAATATGACGTTCAATTAAAAGATCTCCGCTATGGCATGGATCAGTGTTTGGCCATGTGGCTACCGAGTGGCGATAAGGAAGACATTCGTTACGGCGAGCAACTGAAAAATATCTTCGGCAGTCGACTGTGGCTTGGGGTAGAGATCTTTCCCGACGGGCACGAGATCGAACACTATCAGCGGGCCTTTCATTTAAGTGAGGCATTACAACTCAACTTAGTTGCCGCGGGTGATGTGCATATGCATCACCCGGACCGCAAGGCGCTGCTGGATGTTGTGTCAGCGGTCAGAATGGGCCAGTCCGTTCGCCTCGCTGGAAGATTGTTATTTGCCAACCGAGAAAAACATCTCCGCTCCCTGTCTATTGTTGAGAAGCTCTACCCGCAAAAGCTACTGAACGAAACATTACACATTGTAGAACTCTGTGACTTTTCGCTAGATGAACTACGTTATGAATATCCTGAGGAACTGGTACCTCCCCACCTCACCCCCACAGAATATCTGCGCCAACTCACCGAGCAAGGGGTCCACGATCGCTGGCCAGAAGGTGAAACCCCGGCGGTTCGTGCCCTGATCGAAAAGGAACTGGTACTCATCGCTGAGTTGGAATACGAATACTACTTTTTAACCGTATTCGACATTGTTCATTTTGCCCGCAGTCAGAAGATTCTCTGTCAGGGTCGGGGGTCTGCAGCTAACAGCGCCGTTTGTTATTGCCTTAAGATCACCGAGGTCGATCCCTCTCGTATGAGTCTGCTTTTCGAACGATTTATTTCCAAAGAACGAGATGAGCCGCCGGATATTGATGTGGACTTTGAACATGAACGGCGTGAAGAAGTCATTCAGTACCTTTATAAAAAATACAGCCGCGAGCGGGCTGCCATTGCCGCCACCGTGGTCACCTATAGACCTAAAAGTGCCGTGCGGGATGTGGGTAAAGCCCTCGGTATGGATCTGCAACTGGTAGATCATCTGGCCAAGTCCCTATCCTGGTGGGACAAACGTGATGAGCTGTTAGCCCGGTTTGAAGAAGCCGGTGTTAATCCCCGCAGTCCGGTTATCAACCAGTTTATGGTACTGGTAAACCAGATACTGGGATTTCCCCGACATCTGTCTCAACATGTAGGGGGCTTTGTTATTTCCCGGGGGCCCCTTTCCCATCTCGTGCCGGTGGAGAATGCAGCCATGCCGGATCGCACCATCATCCAGTGGGATAAGAACGATCTTGAGTCCCTGGGCCTACTCAAAGTTGATGTGCTTGCCCTCGGTATGCTCACGGCTATCCGCAAGAGTCTTAACATGATTAATGAATATCGAGGTTATGGTCTCGCCAACAAGAAAGGCCACCGCAAACTTGGTATTCACAATATTCCCCCGGAAGACCCCTTGACCTATCAAATGCTACAACAGGGTGACAGTGTTGGGGTTTTTCAAGTTGAATCCCGGGCACAAATGTCCATGCTACCCAGGCTTAAACCTAAATGCTTTTATGACCTTGTGATAGAAGTTGCCATTGTGCGTCCAGGACCTATTCAGGGCAATATGGTCCACCCCTATTTGAAACGCCGAAATGGCGAAGAAGCAGTTACCTATGCCAACGATGAGGTCAAAGCCGTATTAGGCCGCACCCTCGGTGTACCAATCTTTCAAGAACAGGTGATTAAACTCGCGGTGGTTGCCGCGGGGTTTACACCAGGGGAAGCCGATCAATTGCGACGCGCCATGGCAGCCTGGAAACGTAAAGGCGGGTTAGAGGTTTTCCAAAAAAAACTCGTTGATGGAATGCTGGAGCGAGGTCATGACCGGGACTTTGCCGAACGAATATTTGAGCAAATCAAAGGCTTTGGCGATTACGGCTTCCCCGAATCCCACGCCGCCAGCTTTGCCCTGCTAGTGTACTTCTCTGCCTGGATCAAGCGTCACGAGCCAGCCGCTTTTTACTGCGGTCTGTTGAATAGCCAGCCCATGGGATTCTACTCCCCGTCCCAATTGATACAGGATGCTGCGCGACATAATGTAGAAGTCAGACCCGTGGATGTACTCACGAGCGAATGGCAATGTACTCTGGAGCAACAGAACATTTCTCAGTTAGGTGAGGCCTCCCAATCAGGTGAGGCCTCTCAATCAGGTGAGGCCTCTCAACCCGCCATTCGACTTGGGTTTCAACGGATTAAAGGCTTTCGACAAGATTCAGCAGAACGCATGATTGAAGCCCGTAATATTCAACCTATTCGCAGTTTGCAGGATATTGCCAGGCGAGCAAGACTCGATAAAGGTGATATGGCGCGACTAACCGAGGGAGGTGCTTTTCGCCAATTGTCCGGGCACCGCTACCAGACCCACTGGGAGGCCAAAGGTATTTTGGATACCACTAGCAGTCGACGAACGGAATCGATGGAACTGGAGGTTGCGGAAAAACAGCAGGTCTATTTACCCCCTCCTGCAGAAACAGATGATCTACGGGCAGATTATTTGTCCCTTGGGTTAACACTGGGACGTCATCCCATGGCAATGCTCAGGGATCACGCGCCATTTACACGATTCAAAACAGCAAGTGATCTAACCCAGCTTAATCACGGTCGGTTCGTTCAGGTTGCCGGTATCGTCACAGGCCGCCAACGACCTTCCTCTGCCTCCGGTGTACTATTTCTAACCCTGGAAGACGAAACTGACAATATTAATGTGGTGATCTGGACCAGAGTTCTAGAAACCTTTCGAGCCGCCGTGGTTCAGGGAAGGCTACTCAAAATCAAGGGCGTCATGGAACGACAGGGCTCTGTGATTCATGTTATTGCTGGCCATGTAGAGGACTTAAGTCATTATCTTGAACACTTTTCACTCAAATCCAGGGATTTTCGTTAATCGCTAGACGTTAAGGTAGCGATGGCAACGGACGATGAGTATATTTTAGAAAACTAAGAAGAATGCTACCTATGCTCATTAAGGCTCACGCGATAACGCTTGTTCTGCTAATTTCCCTTTTTGTTTCGAACCAAGCTAACGGCAAGATTAAGTTGGATGGTTGGCTAGAGCTCAAGAGCGAACATTTTACACTCTATACGGACGTCGATGCTGAGGAAGCAAAAAAGCTGATTCTTGATCTCGAATTGTTACATGTCGTGGTTCTCAAGATAACCAATGCACCCCAACAGAAATTTACTGTACCAACTCATGTGTTTTTGTTTAAACGTACAGGTGACTTCCGTTCACTGAATCCATCTCGACGTTGGGCTGGATTCTTTCGACCAGGAATGGAAGTAAACTATGCCGCGCTCGCAAACAAATCGGGGCACCTGGATAGTAATGCAGTGATTTACCACGAATACGTTCATCAATTGCTTCGCAACGGCAGCAGTAATTATCCCAAATGGTATGACGAGAGTTTGGCGGAATTTTTTGCGGCGGTAAACGTTGACGACGGAAACGTAATTCTAGGGGGTGAAAGCATAAGACTCAGATCACTTCAGAATACCATCGCAAAGGTGTCCCTGGATAAAACCGTTAATCACGACGATACATGGGGTCAGAATTCCACCCTAGACTCATATATGTATGCAATATCCTGGGCCACACTCAACTACATGTATACAGGTTTTATGGCTGGGTTACCCCGCTACGGCGATAAGATCCCTGAATACCTAAGTAGGCTTAATCAAAATGAAGATCGGACTAAATCCTTCGAATTAGCCTTCGGTATATCAACGCTGCAAATGGAAAAAGACGTTTACGATTACTTTCAGCTGAAACGTCGAGGCGTGTTACGTATCCCTCTAGACCGATTCCCCCATAATACAGCTGTCAGTATAACGGCGATGACTCCGGACAAAATCCGACTCCCGCTGATTAAGCTAGTCAATCCGGGCAATCCTAAAGCGGCTCAGCAGTTGTTAGCACCGGTACTTGAAGCTGATGGGGAAAATTGGCAATACCAAATCGAACTCATTCGGTCCTGGCAATATCAGGGCGAATGGGACAAGGCACTCAAGGCTGCAAGCAGCACACTATCGGAACAGGCGCCATTAACCTATCGCCAGTACGGTAACCTATTACTGGATTACTGCTATCAGCGACAAACCACAATTCCCTGCGACAAAGAATTTTCCCAGGCAGAGATTCTGTTCAACAAGGCCCTGGCCCAACATCCTGATGATGTCGTAACCCGAGCTGGGCTTAGTAAAACCCTCTCGATGATGAATCAAAATTTACTCGATGCCAAAGAACACTCTCTAGCGGCATTGGAACGTCTGCCCTATCACCCTATGAATAACTATTGGCACGGTCACATTCTATTCCAGTTAGAGGACTATCAGGCCGCACTGCCTTACCTGGAAAAAGCGGAGAAATGGGCCCATCAAGACCTCGTAAGGTCCTATGCCCGAAAAGATATTGAGCTGATCCAAAAACGAATAGCCAAACCAAAATGACACGTTCCATTAGGAGCGATTAAGACCGATGAGGCGAAATCTGAACTTTTCTGCCTAGCTACTCAAAACGATTCTAGCATTCACCATGCCCGAGGCATCGTTACGATCAATCACTATCTGACGCACAGCAACGCCCTGTTGGCTGACACTGGCCATCCAGTCTAAAAGCAAAGCAAAGCTCACACCGTCAAACCAGACGCTGACACCGTCTGCACCCTCGGGTTGGAGTCTATTGGGCGTAATCCCAAACCGGCGAGCAGAGTTGGAAACATCGGACATCAGGTTCTGGCCCGAAATACCCGGGGCTCCGGAGGTGGCTGACCGGGCTTCACCTTCAGTTGCCTTCATATACTGCAATAAAGACTGATTCCGTTCGAAGTCACTGAGACGTTCAGAGTAAAAATCCTGCACAGGTTGCAATAGACCAAAATACAAAAAGAGCCCCAGGAAAAATAAACCAAGACCTTTAACGGCGGTTTGTTCCTGTCGTTCAAGATGATCATAGCGATTTTGTAACGCTGCTAGTTGTGGAAGATTCATTGGCATCACGATCCCCCCAACATTTTGACTTTGACACTTCCTCGAACCGCATCGTCCGACTGATTAATCGTACCGATCTCAGCCACAAGGCCCAGCTTATTCAGGGTCTCCGCAAAACTAATTAACTGTTCACTACGGCTTGCTTCCAATTGAAGCATCATGTCACCGCGACTTTGATTGTAATTCAAATTACTCAATATCAAATTTGTACCCGGGATATTTTTGGTGGTTTCAACAAACAAGGTCATAAATTCACCGGTCACACCTCCCCCACCTCGCAAATGGTTTTGCCATCGGCGTCGCATGTCTCTGACGTTTCTATCGTTTGGATAAATGCTTGCATACATTTCACGGGCTTCAGAATCCATCTGCCGAGCCTGCAAATCAAGGTAGACCGCCTGGCCCATCATAACAAACAGATGCAGGACAAATGCACAACCGGCAAGAATTGCCACAGAGCGCCAGGCGCTACCAGGCTTGACCGTACGATCTTCTACTTTGAAATTACCTTGTAAAAGATTAGTCGTCGAAGTCCCGTAGCCTCGACATAATGTCTCAAAGGCTGAGTATTCCAACTCAACCACTTCTACCGGCTCGCTGAGTTCCGCATTTAAATGACTAAGCTGCAGAGACAAGGGTTCGAGTTGAGAAGGTCGCAGTGAAATTGTCACCTGGGATTTTTTAGTATCATCAAGCATGCTGACGGTTGCCGCCAGCATCTCCGTTGATACGCACACGCCTTCATTCACTCCCGTCCGAATAAGCGCTCGATCACCATCCACCAGGATGTGACAGGAACCAGTGTACCGAACAGCTAATAAATCAGTTGTTAGCCGACTCGGTTTTAAACCGAGATCTAGCAGAAGTTTGTACCAGGCTTCCATTAGCTTTTGGTCAATTACCGCCACACCAACGGATCCAGACTCACCCTTTTGACCGATGGCAAAGTGGCAAGTTTCCACTTCCGATGCGAGCTGCTCTTCAACCATAAAGGGCACAGCCTGAAGAATTTGTCTTTGTTGTTTACTGGGAACAGTCGCTTCCGTCAGCAACACATCTTCGCCGGGAAAAAGCGCAATCAATTTGCCGCTGTAGGTCAGGTCATCGCTCAGACCTCTAAATTCCTCGACACTACCTTCGCCGCGAAATCGAACGATCCCAGAAGTCTCATCCAGTAACATCCACTCGAGGTGAGCGTCTTGCTTACCTTCTATTTCAGCCTCATGGAGGCGCAGAAATAAATTCTCAGCCATTGTCTGTCTCTTCCTGCTCTACGGCAATAAAGGGTCTGACCTTTTTGCCCTGGTCTCGATAAATTACGCGTAGGGACCCATCGGTTGAATCCCGCTGAATGATGCTAGTCAGATAGCCATAGCGATCCTGAAATCTGGCTCTGACACTCACCTGATAAAAACTGGAGTTTACACTAAGTCCACTATCAATTAACTTCGGGCCAAAGGCTGTGAGTTTAGAATCCAAATCATCAAGGGATTGGAAACCTCCGGTCTCATCCCTTTCAGCGATAATTGATTCAATGTCCCCTAGAGATATGTCTGGAACGATGCCCTTAAGTACCTGAGCTGAAGCGGTATTAACATTAATAGATACGTTTGGATCCGCAATGGCAGTCAAATAAGGTGAGATTAGATCAAACTTCTCACGATCGATGTCAAGCACCAAACGTAGCTCAGAGACGTCCACCATAAACGTATTCGCAGTGCGATAGGGACGCTCTAGACCTAGATAATCATAATCCTCAGCCCCAAGGGAAGTGACACTACTATCTTCATCAATCCAATCTATGACCCTGTCGACATAAGATTCATCTAGCCCCTGTTCACTGAGAACGCTCTTAAATCGCTCTTTCGCAACTCGCCTGCCCTCACCTTCTTTCAATAGTGAGTTCAGATTAAGCCGGCCCTGTAGATCTTCGATTAGAACCTCTACCTCTCCCTGGTCAAAATCAAAGTGTAAATCCGTGGCGGCCCAGTTCTCGCCCTTATGGTCAACGGTAGGCTCATCAACAAAATCCTGGTGAAGGATTTGCCGGGCTAACTCTTCACCCCCCAGTGCATATTGGTGAACAATGCCCTGATCGAAGAAGGTTCGAGCACGATTAATCGCAAAATGCTGATCCGTTGTCATCGAAACACCGAGTACCGTCGCGATGACCACAACCAGCAGTATCGTAATGAGTGCCACACCTTCCTGGCGCTTTATCACGAGGCTTCACCATCATCGGGATCCGGCGATTCAGAAACCTCGCTCTCATCGCTTTCATCCTGTTGGCTCGAATCGCTACTAGTGTCGTCCTCACCCGGGTTGGTACGCCCTGCCTGGGTAGGGCTGACAAAGTTAAATACTTTTCGAAGCTCGCCAAAGGACTTGGTCTGGAGGATAACTTCTGCTGCAACGGGAATCTGTAAGCCGCTCTCGCTATCGGGCCAGATATCCGTCGATTCGCCATCTTCCGTGAGCATTTGAATGCGAAAATCCTCAACGCCTGTTAGTACAATCTGAGTGATCGGCTCCGAGTCCTCAGCTCGATCAAGCACAAGCCAAAAATGCCGTTCTATTTCACCATCTTCGTTTAATTCATAGGCAACTCGCTGCAGGTTGCTGCGGGCTGAGCCGATCGGATTACTCCAGCCCGTTCGAGTAAGCTCTAAAAAATATGGTCCTGAGGCCAGCATTAAGGCAGGAATAGGCTCACCATATTCGTCCCGAATATTCCTTGGCACAGTCTGACTAATGTCTCGACCCAGTATGACAAACGCTCGACTCAGATCTGAAAAGCCCTGAATTTGTGATTTGGTTTTCTCATGGGTGTCAATGATCGTTCGAAGCATCTGGTGCGCGCCGAGTCCAATCACCGAGAAGATGGCCATCGCAACCAGCACTTCTAACAAGGTAAATCCGTTCTGGCGTTTCATCAATAACGCCCCAGAAAACCAGATAATTGAGCAACCTGATTATCCAAATCTAGCGGATTAAACACACTGACAATCACCCTGCGCATATCAGCATTTTCGGTCGCTTCATAGTCAACAACGAGTTCCCAATCTCGGCCGGCCATAGAAACACTGACGCGGTCTGATCCCGGTGATGGGTAGCTTTCGTTGGTCCGCGGTTGGCTGCGTATCTCGTTCAACTGATTCTCAGCGATCCAATAGGCAAGGCTGCGCTCCTGAATATAATTGGTTTGCTGCACGGTTTGTGTTGCATTCTTAATCAACGCAGCGGAAACAATCGCAAAAATTGCCACGGCAATCATGACTTCAAGCAGTGTGAATCCTTGTGTTGCCCTACTCCGCATCAGGGTCAACTCGCTCGATACGGGAATAGCCGTCGGAACTAAGCTTTGCCGTCCTATCCCTACCGATAAACAGGGTCAATTCGAATGGCGTTGTCTCGCCACTTGATAGCAGCATCACAGGAGGCAGACCTTCATCTTCTTCCTCGTTTAATCGAAACCCCTCACCCTCCACAGATAATTGCAATTGGATGCCTTCAGGGAGTTTGTGGAGTTCTAAAGGCCGTTGGTCATAAGCCGTCCAGGTTTGGTTTTCATCGTCGTAGACGACAAAGCTATAGCCGGAATAATCACCATTGGCTTGTCGCTCGAGCCTGAATCCAAACTCACTGGATTGCATCAAGGCTTCCTCGCGGGCTAATTCCATCACGATCTGCAGCCGCTTTACCTCTGCATCAAAATCCGCGGACCGCGTCAAACTCGGCAGGTTTGCAATCACCACTCCCGACATGATCGACACAATCAGTAGGACAACGAGTATTTCAATCAGCGTAAAGCCAGTTGCTGCTGCTCTGTTCACCTTGACCTACAAGTCCTTGGAACTGATATCCGCATCGACTCCTTCACCACCTTCTTTTCGGTCCGCGCCATAGGAATAGATATCGTAGGTTCGTTCTTCATTAAAGTAGAGGTAAGGCTCGCCCCAGGGGTCAATTGGTACTTTTTTTAGATAGGGCTCTGGTCCCCAGTTTCTGACTTCGGGAAAACCGCTCGGGGATTCAACAAGCGCTTCCAGCCCCTGCTCCGTGCTTGGATAAAAACTGTTATCCAGGCGATAAATTTCGAGTGCATTGCCGATGGCACGAATATCAGCCTGGGCTGCGGTAACTCTGGCTTCATCGGGTCTACCAATAATATTGGGTACAATCAGGGCACCTAAAATACCCAGAATCACAACCACAACCATGATTTCAATTAAGGTAAATCCGTGTTGTTTTGAGTTATCCATATCACGTCTTCTATAACTTCGCATATCACTTCCAGTTCTATATTTTACCGGTGTTAGCCAACCAGTTGATTCAGATTGATGATGGGCAAGAGGATTGCCATGACAATTACAAACACTGCTCCACCCATCAGCAGCAACATAAAGGGGCCAAAAAGACTGAGCAGTACGCCCAGCAGCAATTCAACGTCCTGCTGCATACTATTGGCCACCCGGGATAACATATCATCCAGCTGGCCACTCGATTCTCCACTTGCGATCATGTGCAACATCATCGGCGGGAAATAACCGCTTTGTTCTAATGCCACATGCAAGCTGGAGCCTTCACTGACCTTAACCGTCGCTTCCGCAACCTTCTCCTGCAGAAACGTATTGGTTAAAACTTGGCCGGCAATTCTCATTGCTTCTACCAGCGGCACACCACTGGACGAGAGAATGCTTAAGGTGCTGGCGAACTGTGCGGTGTTCATGCCCCGGCTCATTTTTGCCACAAGAGGCAGATGCAACAACCGCCGATCCCAGGAAAGTCTAATCGACGGCACCAGTAACGCACGCTGTATGCCAAAAACTAACATGACAATCGCAATGACCATCAACAAACCGTAGTCAACAACAAAGTCACTCGCGGCAATGATAAATATGGTCAGAGCCGGTAGATCCTGCCCGGTATCAGAAAACACTTTGACAATATCGGGAACAACGTAACCGAGCAGCCCCGCCAGTATCGCAACGGTCAAGAGAAACAGGATAACGGGATAAACCATCGCCTGCTGGATGCGGGATCTTGATTCCTGTTGTGACTCCGTAAAATCCGCTAGACGGTTAAGCACAAGATCCAAGTGGCCAGCAGACTCACCGGCAGATACCGTCGCCCGGTATAAGTTTGGAAAGGCCCGGGGATATTCCGCAAGACTATTGGCCAGGCTATAACCTTCCATCACCTTACCCCGCACCGCCAGCAGCATACTCTGAATCCTGGGATTTTCGCTTTGCTTTGACACCGCTAACAGTGCTTCTTCAACCGGTAGTCCAGCGGCAATTAATGTTGCTAACTGCCGGGTCACAAGCGCCAGTTCCCGAACACTCAAACGGGGTTTGAAGAGTTCCGCAAATATGTTTTGCCCGCTGCTCTTATCTTCTTTTGTAGCAGTAACCTCTAACGGTGCCATGCCCTTTTCGCGCAACATTTGTCGCACCTGACGAGAGCTATCTGCTTCAAGTACACCCTTTTCTTCTCGCCCTTTTTTATTAAGAGCAATATATTCAAACGCTGCCACGAATAATTAGTCTTTTGTTGTCACGCGAAGTAATTCATCTACCGAGGTAATCCCCGATAGCACCTTGGCAATACCGTCATCTCGAATACTCGTCGAACGATTACGTGCCTGTTGCTCCAGATCCAATTCCGATGCACCGCTGTGAATCATACGGCGTAAGTCATCATCCACTGTCACCACTTCATAAATACCCTGACGACCTCGATAACCCTCATGGGCACATTTTTCACAGCCGACAGCCCTGTGCAAGGTAGGTGGATTAGACTTGTCCAAATCCAGCAGGTCACATTCGTACTCGTCTGCGGTGTAAGCCTGACGGCACTGCTGACACAGCACTCGCAATAATCGCTGGGCAACGAGGCCGACAATACTATTGCTTAACAAATAGGGTTGAACGCCCATGTTCGCCAGTCGAGTGAGAGCCCCAATTGCAGTGTTGGTGTGAATTGTGGACAGCACCAGGTGACCGGTGAGACTCGCCTGTACCGAAATATCTGCAGTTTCGTAGTCCCGGATTTCACCGACCATAACCACATCGGGGTCCTGGCGAAGGATCGCCCTCAGGCCCTTGGCAAAAGTCATATCAGCTTTGCTATTGACCTGGGTTTGGCCAATGCCCTCAACATCGTATTCAATTGGGTCTTCGACGGTCAGAATGTTACGAGACCGGTCATTTAACTTATCCAGACAGGCATACAAGGTAGTGGACTTACCGGAACCCGTTGGACCGGTAACCAGGATAATGCCATGGGGTTTTTTCACGAGTTCCTGCATCGCCTTCAGATCACCGGTGCTCATGCCCATATTGATCAAATCACGACGCCCCTCCTGCTTATCAAGCAGACGCATCACCACCCGCTCGCCATTGCTGGCTGGAATGGTCGAGACCCGGACATCTACTTCTTTACCACCGACCCGAACAGAAATTCGACCATCCTGGGGTAAACGTTTTTCCGCAATATCAAGTTTCGCCATGACCTTGATTCGAGAAACCAAAAGCGGCGCTAAAGCCCGCCTCGGACTCACAACTTCTCGGAGAACACCGTCAACGCGGAATCTCACTACTAATCTGGTTTCGTAGGTCTCGACGTGAATATCAGAAGCATCTACCTTCACAGCCTCAGTCAGGAGGCTGTTAATCAGTTTGATGATTGGCGCGTCGTCTTCCTGCTCGAGCAGGTCACTACTGTCCGGCAAAGCATCCACGATGCTGCCCAGGTCCATTTCTTCCCCAAGACCTTCAATCATCTGCATGGCTTCACCGGAGTCGTTTTGATAGGTCGTCGACAAATGGCGGTCAAAGGTCGGCAGATCCACTTCTTTGGGCTGAATAGTTCGACCGGCAAACCGTCTTACCTCCGCGAGTACCCTCGGTGTAATGCCCGTTTTGTACAGAACATCAACGGCCTGGCCCGTCTCAGCCGGCAGCATTAGGACGCCATGCCTTTTTGCAAAGCTAAAGGGTAGCCTCCGATTGGCAACGATCTCAGTCATAGTTTTATCCAACTTAAGAAAACAATGTTATCTCATTGTTTTTAAACGCAAATATAGCTTTGGGATGTGCATCCCATATTGCACACGTATTCAGTGCGTTGTGGCGGCGTATTGTCGCATTAGGTTAGACCAGTTGCTACCTGACATAAATAAGCTCTTCTCAAATCCTGCCATCACATTTATCATAACAATGATCAATGCTATTTTTGGCATGCAATTAAATGGGGTGATCATTCACCGAAGTAATTATGAAGCTAAGCGATATAGACCTAAACTTATTCGTCGTGTTCGACGCCATTTATACCGAGGGTAATTTAACCCGGGCTGGCGAAATTATAGGCATTACGCAGCCAGCAGTATCGAACTCCCTTTCTCGATTGCGAAATCTATTTAACGATCCTATGTTTGTTCGAACCGCGGACGGCATGGTGCCGACGCCGGTTTCCCAGAATATTGTGGGATCGGTCCGCCAGGCCCTTGGTTTGATTCGGTCCAGCGTCCAGGAGAGTGAGACTTTTGACCCTCTGGCATCGGATAAGCGGTTCCGAATCAGTATGTCTGACCTCTCCCAGTCCATTTTGTTGCCCTATGTTTTCGGTAGGCTTAAAAGAGAATCGCCCCAGATTGCTATAGATTGTTATCACACCCATCGTCGGGATATGAATATCGAACTGGCCTCTGGAAATCTTGATCTGGCCATCGACATCCCACTAACGCCGGACACCCAGATTAAGCACGCGCCTCTGTTTACCCACCCCCAGGTTTGTGTGGTGAGAAATAACCATTCTATTGTGCAGGATAGAGATACTCTGGATATTGCCACCTATCTTGAACTGCAGCACATCCACATTTCCAGCCGCCGAGGCGGTCTTGGGCATACGGACCTCGCCCTTGGTAAAATGGGTAAGAGAAGGCATATTGCCTTAAGAACACAGCACTATCTCGCTGTTGCTGAACTCGTCTCGAGAACGGATCTCGCACTTACCATACCCAGAGTATTTGCCGATTTCCTCGCCACAAGACTGCCCGTTAGACATTACAATTTGCCATTTGAGGTTCCACCCCTGGAAACACACCTTTATTGGCACGAAAGTACAGATCGTGATCGTGCCAACAAATGGATGCGCGATATGTTGTTGGAGATGCCAAATAAGGTGTCCTGGGGTTCAGCCCCGCAAAACTAAGGTAAGCCATGAATTTTGTAGGAAGTCATATCCTCTCGGTTTCACAGTTTGACCGGGAGGATATCGAACAGGTTTTTCGGGTTGCAGATCAAATGGACCCCTATGCTCGTCGCCAACGGGTGACCCGGGTTCTCGAAGGGGCAATTCTCGGCAGTATGTTTTTCGAACCCAGTACCCGAACCAGAGTAAGTTTCGGCTGTGCTTTTAATCTTCTAGGCGGTGAAGTTCGAGAAACGACTGAAGTGAAAGCGTCCTCTATTGCCAAGGGTGAGAGCTTCTACGACACCGCTCGGGTTTTATCGGGCTACAGTGACGTTATTGTGATGCGTCACCAACTAGAGGGTTCCGTCTCTGAATTTGCTGATGCTTCGAGAGTGCCCGTGTTAAATGGCGGTGATGGCGCTAACGAACACCCCAGTCAGGCATTGTTAGACCTCTACACAATCCGTAAGGAATTGGATTCACAAAATAAAAGTATCGATAATCTACGTATCGCTTTGATCGGTGACCTACGCTATGGGCGTGCGGTTCACAGCCTCTGCAAACTTCTAAGTCTGTATAAAAATCTACATTTTTCACTCGTCTCACCCCCCGAGTTATCGCTACCGGAAGAATATTTGGAGCAAATTCGAAGTGCTGGTCACGAGGTACATATCTCGGACAATTTGCAATCGGGCATTGGTGCAGCGGATATCCTATACGTGACTCGCACACAGGAAGAACGTTTCCCGGACCCTACTGAAGCTGAAAAATACAAAGGACTGTTTAGGCTTAACCAATCGGTTTACACGGAATATTGTGAACCTAATACCGTCATCATGCATCCATTACCACGGGACTCAAGAGCCAATGCAAGCGAGCTAGATACCGATCTCAATGACAATCCAAACCTGGCAATATTTCGTCAGACCGACAACGGCGTTCTGATCCGTATGGCGCTATTTGCCCTGATACTTGATGTCACAAAAGAAATTGATAAGCATTCCCGCCCGGTCAATTGGTATACCGCAAAACGATTCTAGCGTTAACATAT
>TARA_R110002072_G_scaffold148769_1_pt1 | contig 18633 bp, 18 predicted proteins | sample TARA_R110002072 | Tara Oceans TARA_R110002072 (sample SAMEA4397118) | marine metagenome | biome: Polar Biome; feature: [SRF] surface water layer (ENVO:00010504); material: water (ENVO:00002006), including particulate matter (ENVO:01000060) such as... | depth 5 m | reverse complement strand
AGTGAATTTTTTTGTAAGATACTCAACCAAAAGGTTTTTTGTAAATTGCTCACTTTCATAATGTCCTACGTCTATGAGTAAGATTTTTTCTTCTGCCTTAAAAAAATCATGATATTTAAAATCTGCACTGATGTAAACATCTGCTTTTTCATTAATTGCAGCAGAAATAGCAAAACTTCCAGAACCGCCTAAAACCGCCACTTTTTTAATTGATTTATTTAAACTTTTAGAGTGACGAACACCACCAGAATTAAAAATCATTTTTACATAATTTAAAAAATCATTTTCGTTCATTGGCTCAGCTAATTCACCCATCATTCCCATACCAATATCTGAATTCTCTTTTGGTAGTAAGATGCTAGTATTTTGTAAACCTAATACCTCACACATTTTAGCGCTAACACCTACTTTACTATTATCTAAAGCGGTATGAGTTGCGTAAATGGCAATATTATTCTGTATGGCTTTTAAGACAACTCTTTCTACATAAGAATTTCCATTAATTTTTTTCAATCCACTAAAAATAATTGGATGAAAACTTACAATCAGATTACATTTATTAGCAATTGCTTCCTCTATAGTTTCTTCTAAAGTATCAAGTGTAACAAGTATTCCAGTGACTTTCGTTTGGTAATCACCAATTAGTAAACCAACATTATCAAAGTCCTCTGCTTGTTGTAAAGGTGCAATTTCCTCTAAATAATTTGCAACATCTTTAATTGTCATAAATAAGAATTTGAAATCAAAGTTACTATTTTTAATGTATTTTCGTAGTCAATGAGAGCGATTCGATTTTTATTATTTCCATTTGCTGTTTTATATGATTTGGTAACTAGGCTTCGTAATTATTTTTACGACACCGGAGTTTTTAAATCAACTTCTTTTGATATTCCGATTATTGCAGTTGGAAACCTAAGTGTTGGCGGAACAGGAAAGTCACCTCAAATAGAATATTTAATTCGATTATTACAGCGGACGAATAAAATTGCTGTTTTAAGTAGAGGTTATAAAAGAAAAACGGACGGATTTGTTTTAATAAATAAATCACATACAGCAGAAGATGTGGGTGATGAACCTTTGCAGTTCTTTAAAAAATTTCCATCAATTTCAGTTGCTGTAGAAGCAAATCGTGTCAACGGAATTCAAGAGTTAAAGAATAAAGTAAATCCTGATATAGTTTTGTTAGATGATGCTTTTCAACATAGAAAAGTGAAAGCAGATTTTTATGTATTACTGACTAAATATAATGATTTATATGCTGATGATTTTCTATTGCCAACTGGGAATTTACGTGAAAGTAGAAGTGGAGCAAGAAGAGCTAATGTGATTGTAGTAACTAAATGTCCGAAAAACCTTTCAGAAAAAAAACAGACAGAAATCAAAAATCAATTAAAGGTACATTCTCACCAACAAGTATTTTTTTCAACAATAGATTATCATGCTAAAACAGGAGGGAAGCAACAAATTTCTTTAGAGAAACTTTCGGATTATGAAGTTGTATTGGTCACTGGAATTGCAAATCCAACACCATTATTAGAATTTCTTAGTAGTAAAAAGTGTAAAGTACATCATTTAAGTTTTTCTGATCATCATAACTTTTCTGCACAAGAAATAGCCAACATTCAAACCAAGATTGACACATTAACTTCTGATAAAAAAATACTGCTGACTACTGAAAAAGATTATATGAGATTGTCAGATAAGATTGCTGATTTGAGCTATATAGAGATTGAAACTAAGTTTCTGGAAAATCAAGAAGATTTTGACAATAAGCTTATATCGATTTGTAAAATAAACTCTTAATAATTCCGTCTGCTAAGCCAATTTTAGGAACGTAGATTTTACGAGCGCCACTCCATTTCATCGCAGATAAGTAAATCTTTGTAGCAGGGATAATTACATCGGCTCTATCTGGATTTAAACTTAGCTCCGTAATTCGATCACTATAACTCATTTTCTTTAAAAACTGATATTGGGCATTTAAATAGATATAAGAAATAGGAGCACCTTCAGTTCTTCCAGACATTTTAAATAACTTATTAATGTTACCTCCAGAGCCTATTAAAGAAATTTTTCTATAGCCTAAAGTATTTTCTTTAATCCAACTTTCTATTCTTTTAAACGCTTCTTTATTCTGTTCTTTGGTATTGTTTAAAACACGGACGGTTCCAATTTTAAATGATTTAGATTTTACTATTTTTCCTTTAGAAAACACAGTGAATTCTGTGCTTCCTCCTCCAACATCAACATATAAATACGATTTATCTCCAGAGATTAATTCATGTAAATCTGTTGAAGAAATAATAGCAGCTTCTTCTTTTCCACCAATGATATCAATTTTAACACCTGTTTTTTCTAGAATTTCTTCAGCTATTTGAATGCCATTTGAGGCTTCACGCATCGCAGAAGTTGCACAAGCTTTGTATTTTTCAACACCATGAACTTTCATTAGAAGTTTAAAAGCTTCCATGGCGTCAATCATTCTTTTTATGTTTTCTTCACTAATTGATCCATTCACAAAAGAATCTGCACCTAAACGAATGGGAACTCTTACTAAGGCAGATTTTTTAAATTGTGGTTCAAGGCCTTCTCTTACAATCACATTGGCAACTAATAAACGAATGGCGTTAGAACCAATATCAATAGCGCCGTATTTTTTTATTGAAATCAATATTCTTTATTTATGATTTTTAGGAAACTCTACTAATAAAGTAGTTCCTTTTTTAATGTCTTTCCAGTGTTTTTCTTCAAAACTAATTCCAACTACTCCACAGGTAGGAACATGCGCAATAGGTTTACTTCCAAATTTGTTTACAAAAGTATTAATCCCATGATCATGACTAAAGATAATCACAGAATCAAAGCTATCATCTAGAGCTTTTACCGTTTTTACTAGATAACTATCACTAAAACTGTAGAGTTCTTTTTTAATTTTTAAATGAGAAAAAGGATAGTTGAAATTCTGGCAAAAAATCACAGCAGTATGTAAGGCTCTATTAGCCACACTTGAGATAAAAAAATCGGGTCTTTCCATTTTTTTAGCCAATACTTTAGACATGAGATGCGCATCATTAATCCCCCTTTTCTTTAGAGGTCTGTCTATGTCGCCAATGTTTTGGTATTCCCAAGATGACTTTGCATGCCTAACTATGTAGAGTTTTTTCATCGACTAGCTTTTTGCTTTTTTTTGAATCGTTAAGCAAGATAATTATTATTATTCTAATATTCTTTAAGAAAATAAAAACTATATAAGATTTTATAAGAAAAAATTGAAGCTAATAAAAGAGTAGTTATTTTTGAGGTTTTAAGGAGCCAATCTTTCTATTTTCCAAGAGAAATCTTCTTGTAAACTATATAAGATTCGATCGTGTAATCTGTTAGGTCTTCCTTGCCAAAATTCTATAGAAATAGGTTTTACTAGAAATCCGCCCCAGTGTGGTGGTCTAGGAATTTCTTTTCCTTCAAATTTCTGTTCGTAGTTTTTTAAGTTTTTTTCTAATTCCTCTCTAGAAGCTACCACGCCACTTTGGTTAGACGCCCAAGCACCTAGTTTACTTCCATCGGGTCTCGATTCAAAATAGCCATCTGATAAATTTTCAGCTTGTTTTTCAGCTGTTCCTTTGATGATGATTTGTTGTTCTAAAGCTGGCCAAAAGAACGATAAACAAATATGATTGTTTTCCAGAATAGCTTTTCCTTTTTCTGAATTGTAATTGGTATAGAAGATAAATCCTTCCCAAGTATATTTTTTTAACAAAACAACTCTGCTTTTCGGGAATCCATCTTTTCCAATGGTACTTACTGTGACAGCATTAGTCTCATCTACTGTGTCAGATTGATCAGCATGTAAAAACCATTTTTGGAATAATTCCATTGGGTTTTCCGGACAGTTGCTTTCTAATAATTCTTGCTTTTCGTACGATTTACGATAATTACTTAGATCTTTAGACATTACTAATAATTAGAGATGTAAAAATACGAAGGATTTGACAGTTTTTGAAAGAAATTTATCAATCCTATTCTTTAATTTGTTTGATGCCGCTAAACATAAAGAAGTAACCAATAAAAGCGATGATGTGAAATAATGTATCACTATTGACTAACTCAGATAAATTAATCTCAGAGACTTGTATTAATGTAGCAATAATCATAATTGTACAGAATAAAGAAAAATTTTGTTCACTTTTTCCTTTTTTCAGATTGATTAAATTCATGATAAAAAAGAACAGTAGCACTGGTGAATAATTCCCAACAACCAATATGAAGTTATGATAATAAAAAGAGCTAACAATAAATGCAATAAGTTGAACATAAGCAAAACCAGTTAAGAAGGCTCTAATTTTACCTTTGGTAAATGTGACAATCGTATATTGAAAGATAAAGAAAGTTGCCGCTGCAACAAATAAATAGGTAAATGTTCTTGGATAATAACGTTGATCTATGGGTTCAAAAAAACCATGATCTATTCCTCCCATAAATGCTGATAAACCAGCGAAAAAAAGAAAATACCCAAGCATTCCCGCACTAGATAAATGTGATTTTATTTTACCGAAGATAATTCCTGCTAAGAATACACATTGTATTGCTAGAATAAAATCTGAAAGTGAGACTAACTGTAAAGCGTTTATCATTTTTTTAATTTGATTGATATATTTTTTTATTCTTCGTATGACTTGATAATGTTCCAAGCATACATGTTAAGACCTGTATCTTGCCTTGTAAATTTGTTTATTTTTTTCAAAAAAGCTTCTGCTTTGATTGTTTGACTTTCATTATAAGTGACGAATTCCATATAAAACTCTTCTATCTTTAAAAGTTCCTCAGGAATTTCTAATTTTTCATTAAAATCAACAGTAATATTTCTTAATTCTCTGAAGGAAGCAAACTCTTTAGGAATTTTCGTAATGTTGTTTCCTCTGAAATCTAAACCCATCAAATTGTTCATTTTAGTGAAAGCAGTCGGAATCTTCGTAAGATTACTGTTAGTGATTTCTATAAAGTATAAAGTTGAAATTTCTTCTATACATTTTGGAAGTTCAACACTTTTGCTACCATTAATACTAATTGTATTTAATTTTTTCAATTCGCAAATGCTATTCGGAATGGTTCCAATATTGATTCCTGTGATGTTTAAAGCAAAAAGGTTTTCTAACTTGTTAATTGATTCTGGAATCTCTTTATTTTTTGTTGAATCTACTAAATATAGATACTGAGTATTTTGGCAGTTTTTTAAAGCATAGTTTACATTAGAAGCACATTCTGTTCCATTAACATGTGGATACAAAGTATCTAGTGTTTCATTTTTTGAGTTTTTATAGTTTTTGTAAAGAACTGGTTTGATAGTATTATTAACATAGCTTTCAAGATTTAAAGCTCCAGGGTAACTATAATAAATCCCTTCATGGATTTCCCCTAAATCGATAACTGGATCATATTTCCCAGTACCTTCAAACATCTTAACAAGACCATAAGTGTCAACGGTTATTTTTTTGTTATTAGGTCCAGAAAAGATAATTTCACTTTCAGATGGAGCTTCTCCGATACTAACACTTTCAATAATTAAATCGTTATGAACTTTATCTAAAATATTAGTAACAAAGTGTTTATTCTTTAAATCTTCAGCAATAATGTTAGCTATTTCATGACTTGTTTGTGTAGTGTTTATATAAACGGAATAGGGATTTCGATTTGATTTAACCCGGTATATTTTCTCATTTTTTTGGGAGGAAAATATTTCAATATGATTTCCATAATAATTACCGACAGCTCTGTTGTAAGATTTTAAACGTATAATTTCTGTCTGAACTGGAATCACATGTTGCATCTCAGTGTAAAGAGAGTGAAAGCTTTTTCTTATGGTTAAACGTGTTGCATCATTTTCATTTTTATGATTAATGAAAATAATATATGGGGCATTTCTTTCTCTTTGATTAACCATTCCGAGTTTTGAAGATTTTTTTTGTTGAATCCCCCAAGTAAAATTTTCATGTTCAAATGAGATAATATCAATATCTGTTGTTCCTTTTGTATTAATTCCTACTTGTAAAATAAGTAAAACAATAATGGCTATTCCATAAGGCGCAAGAAGTTTAATTTTTGAGCCATTATTGTTTTCTTTTTTAGCTTTGATAAGTTTGATAATGAAAAAAATCAGAAAACCAACAATACCCGCTAAACTTGCTAGAATAAAAGCAGGAAAAATAATAAATCCTTTTATGTTTCCTTCAACTGGAATGATCGTTAAAAACAAGGAAACTAAAAAAGAAGGAATAAAAAAAAGGTGGCTAATTGTTGTGAAATTGATAATCCTTGAAAGTTGAACTTTTCTACCTCTAATAATCCAACCCAATAAGGCAAAAGCGAGAATAAATAAAAGATTGCAGGTTGCACTTATAGTAATGTAATCTATTAAGTAATAACCATCGATACTTTTTACATTACTTCTACCTGAGAAAGCTCCATCACCAATTTCAAAAATCCCATAGATAACACCAACAGGTCCTACTAAGGCTACGGTTATGATTAAGAGTGCGCGAGTTAAATTTTTTATCATGAAAAGAGATTTGGAAAGATTTTTTCTTAAAATATTTTTTTCAAGATATTCATTATAAATAGAATATAGCTTAACACATGTTAATATTTTCTAAAGATATACAATCCAATAAATGTATAGAAACCATTAAGTACCAATACAAAGAATTCAAAGTCGAACCCAAAGTTTTGAATAGTAAAATAATTGGTTAAAAAAGTCAAAACAGGAGCTATTATGCAAATAAAAGGAACCGCTCTGTCTTTCACTTTTAGTTTGGTAAACAACCCAAAAGCATACAAACCTAACAATGGTCCATAGGTATAACCTGCAAACGTAAATATTTTTGCAATGACACTTTCGTCTGCAATAAAGTATTTAAAAATTAAGATGACAGTAATTAAAACAAAAGAAAACAACACGTGAATTTTCTTTCTGATCTTTTCTTGAGAGTGTTTGTCTTTTTTCTTGTCAATTTCTAAGATATCTATACTAAAAGAAGTGGTTAAAGCAGTTAAAGCTGAGTCGGCGCTAGAATATGCAGCAGCAATTAATCCTAATAAAAAGAACATGGCGGTAGCCAGCCCTAAAGTTCCTTTAGTGGCAATAATTGGAAACAATTGATCTTTATGTGCTTCAATTCCGTTTTGTTGAGCGTAATCTGTGAGTAAGATTCCTAAAGCCAAAAAGAAGAAATTTACGATGACTAACACAATCGTAAACCAAAACATATTTTTTTGCGCATCTTTAAGATTTCTACAAGTTAAATTTTTCTGCATCATATCTTGGTCTAAACCGGTCATTACAATTGCTATAAAAGCTCCAGAAAAGAATCGTTTCCAAAAATAGCTACCAGCTTTATAATCATCAAAAAAGAAGGTTTTTGACAACTCGCTATCAGCTACATAACTAAAGATATTTGAAATATTCATTTCATCAGAAACTGTATAAATACAAACACCAACGGCAATTAACATAAATAAAGTTTGCAGCGTATCTGTCCAGACGATGGTTTTGATTCCGCCTTTAAATGTGTACAACCAAATCAATAAAATAGTAATGGTTACAGTTATCCAAAATGGAATTCCAAACTCATCAAACAATAATAGTTGTAATACGTTTGCAACTAAAAACAAACGAAATGCAGCACCGATTGTTCTTGATAATAAAAAGAAAGAAGCTCCAGTTTTGTAAGAATATTTTCCAAATCTGTCTTCTAAATATGTATAGATAGAAGTTAAGTTTAATTTGTAATACAATGGAAGTAAAACCAATCCGATGACAGCATAACCAACTACATAACCTAAAACCATTTGCATATAACTCATACTTTGATCTTCTACCCAACCCGGAACAGAAATAAATGTCACTCCAGAAAGTGAAGCGCCAATCATTCCAAAAGCAACTAAATACCATGGAGATGAATTATTTGCTTTGAAAAATGTTGTGTTATTAGCTTTTTTTCCTGTGATATAAGATATAAATATCAATACACTAAAGTAACCGACAATTAAAAATAAAATATGAAGTGGTTGCATTGAGTTAATTATGAATGACGAATTGATAATTACGAATTATGATGTACGAATATAAAGTTTATTTGTGGATTTGTTTATTCGTATTTCATAAATCAAAATTGTACATTTGCCGTCATGGATTTTTCATCTAAACTTCTTGAAAATGCGGTGAACGAAGTTGCTCGTTTACCAGGAATAGGAAAGCGTACAGCCTTACGTTTGGTGTTGCATTTATTAAAGCAACCTGCAGAAAACACCAGTTATTTAACGGAAGCTTTACAGCATTTAAGAACTGATGTGAAGTCTTGTGAAAAGTGTTATAATATTTCTGATACCATCCTGTGTGAAATCTGTAGTAATCCAAATAGAAATCCAGAGATAATTTGTGTTGTTGAAGATATTAGAGATGTTATGGCCATTGAAAACACCTCTCAATTTAGAGGTTTGTATCATGTTTTAGGGGGGAAAATTTCTCCGATTGAAGGAATTGGCCCACAAAATTTAGAAATTGAAAGTTTAGTAGAAAAAGTTAAAAATGGAGAAATTAAAGAGTTGATTTTTGCCTTAAGCTCTACGATGGAAGGAGATACTACTAATTTTTATATTTTTAAACAGATTGAGGAATGTAATGTTGTGACTTCAACAATTGCGCGTGGAATTTCAGTGGGAGATGAATTAGAATATGCCGATGAGGTTACACTCGGAAGAAGTATTCTAAATCGAATTCCGTTTGAGCAGTCTTTGAAAAACTAATCTTCAGATTTGTCATCTTCAATTAATTTTTCCTCAAAATTATCCCAATCTTTTTTAGCTCTAATTTTTTTATAAAGTTTAATCGCTAGCATTAATACAATTCCAAATAGTAGAATCCCTACAACACCCCAAACCCAAGAAATGGCGCTTTTTAGAACTACTATGAAAACTATTGCAAATAATAAGAGTGTAGCTATTTCGTTCCAAATGCGTAATTTAAAAGAAGAGTATTTGATCACATCCTTTTGCAGTTGATTAAATATTTTTTGGCATCCGATATGATAGAAATATAATACAAATACAAAAGATAATTTTACATGCATCCAAATCATGGTTAAATAAGAAGGTTCTAAAACTAGCATCCAAACGGCAAAAACACCCGCAAGTACAGCCGATGGCCAAGTGATAATATACCAAAGTCGTTTACTCATCAATTTGTATTGAGTTTGTAAAATTGACTTTGCAGGTTCTTCTTTGTCTTCGGCTTCAACATGATAAATGAACAGGCGAACAATATAAAATAAGCCAGCAAACCAGGTGACTACAAAAATAATGTGCAAAGCTTTTACGTAAGATAAATCCATAATATTGGGTTGTTGATTATCAAAGTTAGGATAATCTAAGCAATTTGGTTCTTATAACTCTTCTAAGATTGATTGTCCACTTGATTTATTTCCGGAAGTCCATTTCCAATCTTCGTGCAATCTGATTTTTCCATTGTACATTACTACTGGTTTTGAAAAACAAATTCCAGTCATTAAATCTCCTTTAGTATTTACTTGATGATACCGCATTTCAATGTTTCCATGTTCATCAACCAAACCAATTAAATGGCCAACTACAATTTCTCCACCACTATAAGTTGCGGTTACAATATTTCCATCTTGTTTGTACTCAAAAATAGTTTCCTCTGTGGTTTCACCATTTTCAGAATTTACAATGGGCTTGAATTTTTTACTGTTGTAGTTCATTCTCGGATTTTTAACAACTAATTGTCTTTCCAATCATTAATCCAGTTTACCATTACATCAACCCAATCATCATTGTCATTCATACAAGGAATGTGTTTGTAATCTGTTCCGCCGGCTTCTAAGAAATCTTCTTTTCCTTCCATAGCAATTTCTTCTAAAGTCTCTAAGCAATCTGAAACAAAGGCTGGTGTAATCACAGCAACTTTTTTCTTTCCCATTTCTGGAAACTTTTCTAATTCAAAATCTGTATAAGGTTTTAACCAAGGATCTTTTAATAAACGAGATTGAAATGAATTACTATATGTTCCTTCTTTTAAACCTAAAGTTTTTACAATTCCTTTGGTCGTTTCAAAACACTGATGTCTGTAACAAGTATGATGTGCAACAGAATTTCGCTCACAACAAGAACCATCTAATTTACAATGGTTGTTAGTTGGATCCGATTTTCTAATATGTCTTTCCGGAATTCCATGATATGAGAATAAAACATGATCATAATCAAAACCATCTAAATGATTCTTGATATTATCGCTCATAGCTTTTATGTATTCTGGCTTGTCGTAAAAAGTCGGAAGAATATCCATTGTAACCTTTGGATAATGCTCAGCCACAATTTGTTCTGCTTTTACAGTGACAGTTTCATAAGAAGACATTGCGTAATGCGGATATAACGGAACCAATAAAATTTCATCAACACCTTGGTCTGTTAATTCTTTAAAGCCTTTTTCCATACTCATAGAACCATATCTCATCGCTAAAGCAACAGGAACTTCAACTTTATCAGTAACCTTTTTTGAAAAACGTTCAGAAATCACGACTAAAGGAGAACCTTCATCCCACCAAATCTTTTTATAAGCTGCGCCAGATTTTTTTGGGCGCACTTGTAAAATAATCCCTTTAATTAATAAAAAACGTTTCCAATAGGCGATGTCAATCACACGCTCATCCATTAAAAACTCACCTAAATAACGTTTTACGTCTTTGGTTTCAGTGGTATCTGGTGATCCTAAATTGATTAGTAATACTCCTTTCATATTTATGCTGAATTTATTTCAGTAATTTTTTATTATTTAATTGATTTGTGGCTTCATACAAAGCAATACTTAAACTGTGAATTACATTCATCGAAGAATTTCTTCCATACATTGGAATTGAAACGGTTTGATCTACATGATGTGTATTTTCAATTCCATGTCTCTCACTTCCCAAAAGTAAGACGATTTTTTTGTGATTTGTGAATTCAAAATCTTGAATATTGATGCTTTTATCAGTAATTTCTATACCAATAATTGTATTCCCTTCTTCTTTTAATTGTTGTATTAAAACATTAAAATCTGAATATACTTCATGATCAATTTGATTGATGGTGTTTCTTGCGGTTCTTTTTACATTGCTATTTTCTGTAGATGGGGAACTTTCATGTAAATAAATCTTTGAAACGCCAAAACTTTCAGAAATTCGAAAACACATTCCGATGTTTCCTGGAGTTCTAATAGCATCACAAACAATTGTAATTGGAAATTGTTGTTGCTTATTTTGTATGTCGTAATGCGTTAGTTGTTTCAATGTTTTTCTAGTTGTTAGTTATTGTCATTCCAACAGAACGAAGTTTGAGTGACGAAAAATCTATAGATTTCTCAATTGATTCAAAGAATCTCATTTCGAAATGACGGGTTTGTAAAACATATTTTTAAACTTTCTTTATTGATAATTGATAATTGATAATTGATAAAAGTTAATTGTTAAGAGACATGACATACTTCTTTGGAGTAGTTCCAAATTTCTTTTTAAAAGCTGCGATAAAATGACTAGCAGTGCTGTAGCCAACTTTTAATCCAACTTCATTTACATTGTGTTGATTGCTCTCCAGTAAACGTCTTGCATGCTCCATTTTGTAGTCAAACAAAAAGCTATATACCGTATCGCCGTAAATTTGTTTAAACCCTTCTTTTAACTTTTTAATATTCAAGCCTATTTCATTTGCTAATTCTTGTAAACTTGGAGGTTCTGCCATGTTAGCAATCATGATATCTTTTGCTTTTCTAATCTTAATTACGTTCTGCTCATCAACTAAAAACGGGCAATATTCACCTAAATTAGATTCATCTTGCTGAAAATGAAGACTTAATAATTCATAGATTTTTCCTTTGATATACAAGTCTTTGATGGAGCTATTAACACTAGAATTAATAATCTGTTGTAAAACAATCAAGACCATTGGCTTAATCTCTACATCATCATAATATTTCTTATTACTATTCTCTTCACTTAAAAAAGGTATATAACTTGCTTCTTTAGAAAATAGTGAATGAAATTTCTCAATAGATATAAGTAAAGAAATTAGAATAGTTTTTGGATGAATTTCTAAATTGATGGGCAAATCTCTTTGCGGATTGTATAAAATGATAGATCGCTTGTCTAATACATCAAAAGAATAACTTCCATTGTTAAATAAAAACTTAGAATTCCCTTTAATGCAAAAGTGTAATTGAATAAAAGTGCTATCAATATTTCTTTCAAAACGCAAGGTTTGATCGCTTTCATTTTGAAACTCAAGTATGTGAAAACCATTTTCTAAATTAATTTCATCAAATGAACTTCCAGCGACATTTTTTAGCATATGATAATTTTTATTTAAAATCCTTTTTATTTAGAATCATTCTACTTAGCAAAGGTTCTAACTGCTGATTTCATTGCAAAAATACAACATTAGACAAGTTTTTAAAATAAAAAGCATCTAAAAAACATAGAACGATATAAAAAGTACTTTGAGCGATATTTTTATCAATAAGAACTTTTTACTTTTGACCATCTTTTAAAAAGATTGAATGAGATTAGAGAATCAACAAGTACATCTTTACAATATTGGAGTCAGTTATAAAAAAGCTGATGTTCAAACTCGTGGTAGGTATAGTTTATCTAAAGAAAATCAAATTAATCTTTTAAATGAAGCCAAAGAAATTGGTTTTGATGGTGTTTTTGTTTTATCAACATGTAACAGAACTGAGATTACAGGTTTTGCAGAACATCCTTATCAGCTTATAAAATTACTGTGTAAATATTCTGAAGGTACTGTTGAGGAATTTGCGAGCATTTCAAATGTTTATAAAGGAAATGAAGCAGTAAATCAATTGTTTAGAATTGGTACTGGTTTAGAGAGTCAGATTTTAGGGGATTATGAAATTGTGAGCCAATTAAAAATAGCGTTTAAATTGGCAAAACAGGTGCAAACAATTAATGCGCATTTAGAAAGGTTAATCAATCTTGTTTTACAAGCAAGTAAAAAAGTAAAGAATCAAACGCAATTAAGTTCAGGAACAACTTCTGTTTCTTATGCAGCTGTTCAATATATTATTCAAAATGTTTCCAACTATAATTCAAAAAATATTTTAGTCTTTGGGTTGGGTAAAATGGGAAAACATACTTGTAAGAATCTAGCTCAATATACAGACAACAAATCTGTTTGTTTGATTAACAGAACCGAAGAGAAAGCAATTTCATTTGTTGAAGAACATAAATCAATTAGAAATTCTAAAATAGAAAATCTAACAAAGGAAATCGCTGCTGCAGATATCTTAATCGTATCAACGGGTGCAGAAAAGCCAACAGTTACTAAAAAACATCTTGCAAACAATAAAGAAATTTTAATTCTAGATTTATCAATGCCAGAGAATGTTGAGAAATCTGTAAATGAATTAGAAAATGTATCTTTAGTGAATGTAGACGAGTTGTCTAAAATTACATTAGAGACATTGGCAATTAGAGAAAAAGAAGTTCCTAAAGCTGAAGAGATTATTGAAATTCATAAAGAAGAATTTAATGAATGGTTAAATCATAGAAGATTAGTGCCTGCCATTAATGCTTTAAAAGAATCTTTAGAAGCAATTCAAAAAGATGAAATTAGTTTTCATAAAAAGAAAATTAAGGATTTTGATGAAACGCAAGCAGAAATACTTACCAATAGATTTATACAAAAAATTACAACTCAGTTTGTAAAACATCTGAAAGAAGAAGATACATCAGTGAATGATAGTATTCAAGTGATGTCTAAAGTTTTCGGAAAAGCCTAACCAAATTCTATGCAGAAAGTTATAAGAATAGGTACGCGTGATAGTGAATTAGCACTATGGCAAGCCAAAAAAGTTCAACGAATGTTGAACGAATTAGAGTATCAAACAGAAATTGTAGCTGTAAAGTCTACAGGAGATTTAGTACTTAATAAACCTATTTATGAACTTGGAATTACCGGGGTTTTTACTAAGAATCTTGATATTGCTTTGTTAAATAATGAAATTGATATAGCTGTTCATTCAATGAAAGATGTTCCTACAGTTTTACCCGAAGGAATAATTCAAGCCGCAGTTTTAAAAAGAGCAAATTATAGTGATATTCTTGTTTTAAAAGATACTGAAGAGTTTTTCGCACAAAAAGAAGCAACGATTGCAACTGGTAGTTTGCGTAGAAAAGCTATGTGGTTAAATCATTTCCCAACACATACCATAGTTGGTTTACGTGGTAATGTTAATACTCGTTTACAAAAGTTAGATGATAATGATTGGGATGGTGCTGTTTTTGCAGCTGCTGGTTTAGAACGATTAGGAAAACGACCAGCCGGAGCAGTCAATCTTTCATGGATGCTTCCTGCTCCTGCACAAGGAGCAATCATGGTCGCTTCTTTAGCGGAGGATGATTTTGTAAAAGATGCTTGTGAGCAATTGAATCATCAAGAAACAGCAGTTTGTGTAAAAGTTGAACGTGATTTTTTGCATCGTCTTGAAGGTGGCTGTACTGCGCCCATTGGAGCAATTGCTTATGTTGATGAGAAAACTCAAGAAATCAATTTTAAAGGAGTACTGTTAAGTAAAGATGGTAAAAAGAAAATTGAAGTTGCTAAAAACGCACCCTTAGAACGTCATAATTATTTAGGGCAAGATTGTGCAAACTCTATCATAGAACGTGGAGGAAAGCAATTAATCATGGATGATATTGAAATTAAAGAAGAAACAAAAGTTAATGTCTATTCTACCAAATCACTTTCTATAGGTCAAACTAAATTATTTCATAAAACCATAGCTTCAGACAGTTCTGATTTTATTAAAATTAGAGCTAATAGAATTGCTCCTAAAGTAGTCAAAGATGAAATTGAGAATGTAATTATCACCAGTAAAAATGGAGTAGAAGCGATCTTAAATAGCTTCACTAAAGATGAATTGAACTTCAGAAACATCTATTGTGTTGGTAGAAGAACGAAAAAATTGATTGATCAAAAAATTGGTTCTGTTCGTCATACTGAAAATAATGCGGAGAAATTAGCAGCATACCTAAAAGAAAAAATTAAAGAACAAGAGGTTACTTATTTCTGTAGTGATTTAAGATTAGATACTTTACCAGCTGTTTTGTCAGAAAATGGGATAAAAGTTAACGAAGTTGAGGCATACAAAACAATGTATAGTCCAGCTGATGTTGATGATAATGTAAGCGGAGTATTGTTTTATAGTCCTTCAACTGTAGAAAGTTATATTCAGAAAAACAACACAGATAAAGTTGCTTTTTGTATTGGAGAATCTACTGCTAAAGAAGCACGAAAGCATTTTGAAAACGTAGAGGTTGCACAATTGCCAACAGTAGAAAGTGTTATTGAATTAGTGAATTTGCATTATGTACAACAGAACTAGAAGACTCAGAAAATCAGAAGGAATTAGAAGATTAGTTCAAGAAACTAAAGTATCCGTAGATGATTTTATTTATCCTTTATTTATCGAAGAAGGATATAATATAGAAACAGAAATTGTTTCAATGCCAGGAATCAAAAGATATTCTTTGGATACTATTTCTAAAGAATTAGATGAAGTTGTCGCTTTAAATATTCCTGCTGTTTTATTATTTGGAATTCCTTCTGAAAAAGACGACACTGGAACAGAAACTTGGAATGATAACGGAATTATGCAACAAGCAATCCGTTTTATCAAAAAAAATTATCCAAAATTATATGTAATTACAGATGTTTGTTTTTGTGAATATACATCACACGGGCATTGCGGAGTTATTCACAATAATGATGTTGACAACGATGCAACACTTGTTAATATTGCAAAACAAGTAGTATCACACGCAAAAGCTGGTGTAGATATGGTAGCGCCTTCAGGGATGATGGATGGAACTATAGCGATGATCCGTGAATCCTTAGATAATACAGGTTTTGTAGATCTTCCAATTATGGCGTATTCTGTAAAATATGCCTCAGCATTTTACGGTCCATTTAGAGATGCTGCAGATTCTGCTCCAACTTTTGGAGATAGAAGAACCTATCAAATGGATCCAGCAAATAGAGATGAAGGAATGCGTGAAGCTAATTTTGATGATCAAGAAGGTGCTGATATTTTAATGGTAAAACCCGCATTGTCGTATTTGGATATTATACGTGATTTAAAAAATGATTTTGATAGACCCATTGCGTGCTATAATGTAAGTGGAGAATATGCAATGGTAAAAGCAGCAGCCGAAAAAGGTTGGATTGACGGTGAAAAAGTAATGATGGAAAGTTTACTATCTATGAAAAGAGCAGGAGCAGACATCATCATTACCTATTTTGCAAAAGAAGCAGCGAAGTTTTTAATGAAATAATGATTCAATGTGAAAATATAACAATGAATTATGATGAAAGATTTTAAAATAGAGTATTGTCATATCGAGTGAATTTGTGAAGCATGAACAAATTTGTATGGAGATATCTCAAAAGCTCTCGATACATTTTATTTTTTTAGCTTTACTTCAAAATAAAACACTCGAACTGACATGAGAAATAAAATATGATTCCCATGAAAATGGGAATCCATAAAATAAATAGATTCCGCATCAAGTGCGGAATGACAAAGAATAATTTAAAATAGATTAATACAACTGTCATTTCGAGAGCCTCAATGACCCCTTATAATTGATAGCGGTGGCTGAGGCTCTCGAAGTCACAACTAATAACTAACTAAGAATGAGCTTTAAAAAATCTCAAAAACTATACGAAAAAGGATTAGTAAATCTAGTAGGAGCAGTAAATTCTCCGGTTAGAGCATTTTCTTCTGTTGGAGGAAATCCTTTATTTATTAAAAGAGGAAGAGGTTCTCAAATTATTGACGTTGACGGAAATAAATATGTTGACTTAGTTTTGTCTTACGGACCAATGATTTTAGGTCATCGTCATAATAAAGTACAAAAAGCTGTCAATAAAGCTTTAAAAAACGGATATTCATTTGGAGCTTCTACAGAAAATGAAATTACACTTGCAAAAATCGTTTGTGATGCTTTTCCAGGAATGGATAAAGTTCGTTTTGTAAATTCAGGAACTGAAGCTGTTTTAAGTGGAATACGTTTAGCAAGAGCTTTTACAGGTAAAGATAAAATTATCAAATTCTCGGGTTGTTATCACGGGCATCAAGATGCTTTGTTAGTTGCTGCTGGATCTGGCTTGGCAACCTTAAGTTTACCAGGAAGTAAAGGGGTTCCAGAAGGAGCTGTAAAAAACACGTTGATAGCCACTTATAATGATTTGGATAGTGTGAAAAAACACTTTGAAGAAGATGATAATATAGCTGGTGTTATTATTGAACCAATTGGTGGAAACATGGGTGTTGTGATTCCGCAAAATGGATTTTTAAAAGAATTAAAAGAATACATAGCATCCAAAGGAGCTTTATTAATTGCTGATGAAGTCATGACTGGTTTCCGTTCTAAATTTGGTGGAGCTCAAGAATTATTAGGTGTCGAAGCTGATATTACTTGCTTAGGGAAAGTAATCGGTGGAGGCTTTCCAGTAGGAGCTTATGGTGCAAGAAATGAAATCATGGAAGAAGTTGCTCCACTTGGAGGAATGTATCAAGCAGGAACTTTAAGTGGAAATCCGATAGCCATGGCCGGAGGAATTTCTACCTTAAGAGAATTAAAAAGACAAAATCCATATCAACAATTTGAAAAAATTGGACAAAAAATAGAAACAATTCTATTAGATGCTGGGAAGAAATATAATATTGATGTAACGGTGAATAGATTTGGGTCTATGTTAAATCCTTTTTTTACTAAGACACATGTAACTAATTTTGAAGAAGCACAAACATCCGATACTGAAAAGTTCGCAATATTCTTCTGGGAAATGATAAGAAATGGCGTGTTTTTACCACCATCTCAATTTGAAGCTTGGTTCTTAAGTTCTGCATTAACAGATGAAGATCTTATTAAAATTGAAAAAGCAGTAGATAAATCTTTTGAGAAATTAAAAAACGAAGGATGAGAATAATTTTTTGTGTACTATTTTTAACCATGTTAGGTTGTAATTCTACTAAGAGCAAGGTTTCTTCTAACAAAATTGAAGAAGTAGCTTTTCAAAAAATAGCTAAAGGTTCATTATTTGGTGATGGAATAGAAGGGATTTCCGAAAGTAGATTTGCAATTACTAATGGGAAAGCTTGGGGTAAGCTTCAAAACAATATGAACAAAGAAAACAATGTTTCCTCTAGTTTTAAAGAAGAATCTATTGACTTCTCAACTGAAATGTTAGTTTGTGTTTTTGATAAAGTAAGAAGTACAGGAGGAATTTCGATTTCAATTGATAAAATTTCAATAGAAAACGACAGTATAAAAATAAACTATAGTAACCAAAAACCTGCGCCAGGAGAAATGGTTACAACAGTTATCACGCAACCATATCACATCGTGAAAACTCAAAAAAGAAAAGGAGTTTTAGTATTTATAAAAGAAGGTAAATAATGATTAAGAACGATTTATTTTTAAGAGCTTTAAAAGGAGAAACAGTAGATAGACCACCAGTTTGGATGATGCGTCAAGCAGGACGTTATTTACCAGAGTTTATGGAAAT
>TARA_R110002072_G_scaffold266030_1_pt1 | contig 18658 bp, 21 predicted proteins | sample TARA_R110002072 | Tara Oceans TARA_R110002072 (sample SAMEA4397118) | marine metagenome | biome: Polar Biome; feature: [SRF] surface water layer (ENVO:00010504); material: water (ENVO:00002006), including particulate matter (ENVO:01000060) such as... | depth 5 m | reverse complement strand
CAAGATTGAATTGGCTTGCGTAACAGTTGTGCTTAACGTGTCTGAGCCCGTTAAGTTTGTTAGCGTTATAGTGCCAGTTTGAAATGACGTAATAGCCATCAGTCAGCGCCCATATCAGTTGCGCGCCGATTCATCCGGGCGTCATGTTCAACCCTGTTGCGCTCGTTCTGCTCGGCGAGATACTTGTCTTTCCGCCATGAGAAAAACACCCCGGTGACAAAACCCAAAAATAAAATAGTTAAAGAAATGACCTGTGCGTTCTCCAGCACCCATGTCCCCAAAGCGCCAGAAAACGCGGTGATTTTCCCCGCTTTAATTAGCGCCTCACTTTGCTCGATCAGGTGTTCATTTTTAACAATGTCGCCCATGATTAAATCCGTTAGTTTATTGTTGGTTTCGCTGGGTTAGCGGTCATGCCGGTGAGCAGACCCCGAGAATTTCTCTGTACTTGAAAGTCGTAGCGCGGGCGCTCAGCTTGATGTGACGATTCGATTTGCCTGACCAGCGATTCCAGCGGCTTCAGATCTACCGTGCCACCCTTAAACTGCTCCAGAGCCTCAGAGAGGCGACCCATTACAGCGGTCAGAAGTTCACGCTGGCTGTCGGCAGATTCTTTTTGCGCCTTTACCATGGCTTCCAGCTGGTTAACGAGGCCGTCAAACCCTTCTATAACTTTGGGCTTATCGTCCTCATGGGATACCTCTGCGCCTTCGCTGAGCATCCTTATCAGTTCTTCGGGGTTTACCTTTCGCATTTAAAGGATCTCGTTTTTGAGTGCTTTGAAAAATATGGTCTATGCTTAACGGGTTTTTGGAGACCAAATTAATGTTGAACTTGATAATTATTGCGTGGCTATCAGTTGTGGTGGCCGAAAGGCTGTACCACCGGACATGGGTGATGCTACTGATGACCATGGTGCTAGTCATTGGCATGTCAATTGTTTTTTCGGCTTTGGGGTTTTGCGCGCTAACCTACATTGACGATGGCGACTCTGGAAAATGGCTTATTACCAAGCTGCTTATGTCCTCAACTGCCGGGACTACTCCAGCAGTAATGGCGTTATCTTCCGTAATTGTCTCGTCGTTTGCAGGGTCTATTATTGCCCTGATATGGGCCTACCTAAGGCGTAGAAAGAAGCTTAACTCTCCAGACAATCCTTTAGCTTCTGCATGACATTTCGTCGCTTAGCCACACGGTCAAACACCCTTTGAGCGGGCTGGGTAACGGTAACGGTCTTGCCTGTACCCTCCACTTCAACCTCTTCAGTGATTTTTAAATCACCAAAATCCTGTGTCATCACTATTGAAGGCTCGCCTGGTTGTGCTTGAGCGGGGCCGGTGACTGTTGCACCCATTCGCTCAAAGACTTCCATGGGTGTAATACCGTAGCGCTTGGCCGCTTCTCTAGCCCTTGCCGAGTAAAGTGTTGCGTTAATTCTTGCTTCAGAATCTGTGGCTCGCCCCGTGGCCTTTAGCTGCTCATAGATAACCGATTCAATTTCATCAGACTCAGTCTTTTCATCTACGGCTTGCTGTGCATTTCTTAGGGCGTTTTTGACGGTCTCGTCACCGCCTTCCTCGATTTCGCTGGCACTCATCAGGTCTTCATTCATTTTTAGATGAGGACGTAATATGCTTAGCATGTCATCGTTAGGGGCAATATCAGACATGAATAGTGACATGGGTATTTCAATATCAGCGCCAAGGCCGTCGATCTGCTCAGCCATAAACTCAGGGATTTCTTCTAGCTGGGTGACAATATCGGCAGGCACATAGATCACCTGATCTTCACCGGCTTTGGCAAGAAACTCTTTGTATATTTCGCGGGCACGCTTATTCGTAGTGCTTGACTGGGCTAGGACAATAAAGTCATCAAGTGCCTGCTGGTCTTCAATGGAGTCTACAACCTTATTAATTCGCTTTACGGTCTTGGCTTGCTTATTAATATTGTATGAGCCAATGGCGGTTTCTACGGCACCAGGGGCTATCTCGCCGAGCATTTCAGCAAGAACGGCCTGACCTTCAATTTCGTCACCAGCGGTAAGCGCGCCAGCCACCTCGCCCGCACCACCCAAAGCAGGCTGAAGAGCAAGAGCTTCACCTGCGCCGGCGGCGATCTTGCCCTTGGTGGTTTTAGCCGCAGCCGTTAATTTACCGGCAACACCCATTGATAGAGCATCGATAAAGGCAATAGGGACAGACCTATCCTGGGCATGCTGTCGCCACTCGTTAAATTTAACAGGGTCAGTGAAGGCATTTAAAATTGAATCTTCACTGGTCAGGTCTACCCCAGCCTCAATCATTGATCCGGTTATGTCACCCGCGTACTCGTTGCCAAAAGAAGTTGCTCCAGCCATTATGGCGCCCACTTCAGGGCCTAAGAAGGCAAAGGGTATTGCAGGAGCAAACTGAACCAGCGACTCTGTGGTTAAACTTGTAGCGACCTCTGTCGGAGCGTCCAGAAAGGCACCAAATGCCTCACCAAACCCTTTAGCCTCATCAAAGGCTTGTCTGCGCTGACCAACCGGAATAGAGGCTATATCAGCCGTCTGCTGAACCATCCGCGTAACACCCTTAGTCTTTCGCTCTTGTGCGCGCTTAAGGGACTGGCTGCGCTGCTCAGCTCCGGCGCGAATAAAGCTTTGAATGCCTGGATCGGCAAAGTCACTGAAGTTAATCTCAGGGTGAGCGTCAACAAAATCATACAGCGGCAGACGCCACGAAGACTCAGGGTTTTCTCGCCCCTTAAGTCGGAGACGATCCTCTGGGGTGCCTCGTAAATACTGCCCCATAAACTGCTCGCTGATCTGACCGCTAATCTTATCAACTATCCTCAAGTCCTTGTCTGGCAAGGTCTCTACGACATTATAGGCATTCAATAGAGTCTGGCTATTTTCGATCTGAGAGGTTGTTAGGCCTCTTAATAATTGGTTACCCCCGCGCCTCGCGTCATTCCATCGTCGGCGCCAAAAGCCATCTTCAGTCGCGGCGAGATTATCTAAATCGTCTATAGAGACTGTTGCTCGGTCAATATTGCCCACATAAGATCTAAGTTGTGGCCCAAAAGAAGAGGTGTCAATTCCCTGCACTCGTCTACGGCGTTCCAATTCATCCACCTCCCCTTCAACAGCAGGCAGAGGTAGGCTTGACTCTTTAGCTACGTCTAAAGCACGGGCGTAGCGATCAGGGTCGTTCTGTGATGCGCGGTCAATAATACCGTCGATATCTGGTGCACCCTCTCCCAGCAGTTGAATCTCATCATTACTTAGGGACACTGCGTCGCTCCAATACTTTGCTGTAGGCGTTAAGGAATTGCTGGTGGGTAGGGTTGACATTGACTGACCTGAAGTAGGCTTCAATATCGGTGTAAAGCACGGGATTGGTTTTGCTTAAAGATGTCAGGGTCTTTTGTGATTGGTAGGCGTTTTCAAATTCAAAGCGACTGATATCACCCATTCCTTGACCTTCTAAATAGCGGGTTGTTGCCTCGTAGTTTTCAGGGTCGCCCTCACGCAGCTGATTGAGATGGACCGTAGCCAGTGCTGCATCTTGCTCGGACTGATCGAGGTCATAGACAGGGTCTGTGCCGTCAAATATCCACGCCTCGGGATCGCGGTCATAATCCATGATCATGCGGCGCAATTCGGCGTCTCTCTGATCAGGGGTTGGCTTAATGCCCTGGGCTTGGATATATTGGTTTCGCCAGCTAGAGATCATCGGCAACAGCTTAGGTCTTGTTTTGGTGTAGCTACTGCCGGGCAATAAGGCGTTGATCGCCTGACTATCGGTAACACCCTCAGGGGCCAAGCCGTCTTCAGCTGCTGTGCTGTACTGCTCTCGGTCGCTGTTGTTTAAAAGACTGCCGTTATTGGCAATAAAGAGTTTAACCCCCCTGTAGTCACCGTTAGCGCTGAGCTTAATAATTTGCTCTAAGGCATAAGGGTCGCTACTGCTTCTCGGGCTGGTCTTTTCTTTAAATCGACCACGCAGGTTCTGCCTGCCTGTTGGACCTAAGGCCTCCCATGCCTCTCTGTTTGACGTGGCAATATCTTCAATGGACTGGCCTGCATCGACCATTAAATCAAATTCATTTGCCGTCTTAATTATCGCGTCTTGCTTAGCAGCCTCCTGAGTGGCCCACTCGGTCTTGAATCGGCTCTCAGTGACGACCCGCTCAGCGGGATCTTTAACGCCCTTCTCAATAACAGCCATGCCGTCATCGAGGGTCATTTCAGGTTCAGCCATCAACTGATCGACCGTTGATTGGGCCTTTCCAACCAGCAACTCCTCTTCAGCGCGACGCTGGTACTTAACGCGGGTGTCAGGCGGCAGGTTATCAGCCCATGGCTGCTTTAAGGCTTCAATGCGCTGTTCTGGTGGCATAGTCTCTAAACGACCTGTAGCGGCCTCTGACTGCCATGTACGATACATCGCATCCGCTTCTTCTTGTCCGTAGTAGCCTTTTTCAACAGCTGAGTCTAGACGGCGTTTGGCAAGAGTTGAAAACTGACCCATGTCGCCAAGCATGGCGCCGTCTCGCGCCTCGATTAGCTGAGTGTCGATACGGCCACGCCAGTCGTCCCTTTCTTTGGAGAAAGCAACCTTCCCTAGCTGGGTGTTGGTGCGCTCAATATATAACTTTTGTCGATCAGCAAATTTCTGACGGTCTTCTGCGTTGGTTATGCGCGAGGAAGCCTTGCCTAAAAAGTCCTGCATGTTTTTGCTGGACCGATCACCAATAGTGGCGTAATCCGCATCCTGATCGTAGGCCCGCCCCTCTTTCTCAAGGGCAATGGCCATTTCCAGATCAGCGTCATCCATAGCTGACTGGCGGTCTGATAGCTGCTTCTTCTGCACGGTGCCGGCCACATCTGACAGTGCACCGCTTAATGCCCGTGTTCCGGCACCAAAATCTACATTAATGTTTTCACGGTCGGAGGGGATGGCGCGGCCAATATCCGCTGCTCTAGGTATTCGGGCCATTACTCGCTCCAAAGGCTTTGCTGGCGCCACTAAGGGCGGTGGCGAACTGTTTAGTACGCGCTATTTTCTTGTTGAACTTGTTTTCTAGGCGCAAGCCTTCAGCCTCGGTATCACCCTCGTATAAAGCCGCAAGCTGGTTGTAATCGGTTACCTGCGCGATATTGGCCAACTGCTCAATAGCGCCAGCATCGTCAGTCACCCCACCCCCGGCAGCCATAGCGGCCTTGGCATCGGACTGAATAACGCGACCCTGACGGCGGGTCTCAGAGGCTTTACGCTGCCCTACTGCGGTAGCAGCTTTGGCGCGGCGCTCATTTAAAGCGGCGCGAGCCTTAGCCTCATCGCCAATAGCCTTCATTTCTAAGGCGGTGCTGCCAAGCACTAAAGCTGGGACGGCTTGACCCATTGGTATACCTCACCTTGATAAGTTGTTGTTAAGTACTTAAAGCCAATATGGCTTAAGAATCGTGGAGCAGTAGGCTCGCTCTGATCCGCGATGGCATAAACAGGGCCGCGAGACTGGTTGAGAATACCTGCCAGCGCTTTAGCGACTTTTAAAATAGTTTTTGGTGAGGCTCTGACCACATCCTGCATGGTACTGAAACACTGTGCAGGGCTTGAATTCAAGACGCCCGCTATGCCAACAGGCTCACCTTGGTGTTCGACAACAATTGCGCGCATTGACTGAGGGTAGGTATCACCACACAGCGCAATAACATCACTCCGCCGCGCCGCCCGTATCTCCATCCTCTTCCACCCCGTAGGTTACTGACAAAATCGTGCAGGGCCCTGTTGCTCGCAGGCAGATGCGCGGATCTATTAAGGTGTCCCCATCAAAGGTGAACGGTTCTGCGTCGTACTCGCTAATAACGCTGGTTATATCGACATCAGTGCCATTTTCAATTAAAGGCATGGCGCCCAGTAGGTCGAATGTAGGGCCTACTGTGAGCGCACCAGGCCAAAGGTCGACCAGAGAGAAGTTGGTATCAATAACCCGCTTCTTTCTACCTTGGGAGCTGCCTTTATTGTACCCGCTGAGCTTGTTTGATTTGTAGCGGGCAACATAAGGCAAGCCGACAACGACCTGGGCCCACGCGCTCGCAACCTCAATGCTGCCGCCGGCAACGGTATAGGTTCCACGATCTTGATTATCTGCCCAGACCCCAACAGTCTTGCCGCTGAGGTGGTCAAGCCCTGTGATAGTTGTTCCTGGCGAAGTGAGCGACAAAGCAGAATCGAAGTGCTGCCCTAGAGCGTCTTCAAACATTGAGAGCTTTTCGAGGTAGCGGCCACCAGACCTAGAGACCAAGATATAAATATGATCCTCCTTCAGCCCTGGCAGGGCCACAACATCTTCTACCGTGCCATCTGTCGTGATGCGACTCCATGCGGTGACGTCCTCGGCGGGGTCAAATAAATACAGCCGCACAGATCCATCGTTTAGCACGGTATAGATTCGGGTCTCTGGCTGTCGAGACACCGCCATGCGCTTAATGCCTGCGCTACATATCTCGGGGTGTAAGGTCATCAGATCTGTCGACCCATGACTGTCTGAGTCGACAGAATACTGTGAGTCCATAATCTTCACGCCAGAGCGTTGAACATAAAAGATTGAATCATCTATACGTAAAGGCTCGACAGCTGCAACGCCCTGGGTTGAGCCGGATTTTAAATTAGTATTGGAAGGCGATAGCACTTCACCAAACGAGCTTGAGCGAATCGCGATTTCATCGGAGGCCAAGCCCATCAACAGTCTTGAGCTAGGCGCCAGCCACTCCACTCTATCTACTGGGCCAAAGCCTATGGTTCGGCGTATCGCGGCGCTATCACCGTCAAGGCCGGAATCAATTGATTCATACTCATCCGAGACGCTAGACCAAAGCTTATTTTTACCGCCCCACCAGAGTCGCCCTTCGTAAAAAGAAACCGCCGAAGGATAACCTCCAGATTCAGTCCACTCGCCCTGATACCAATTGCGCGTGGCATCAGTAGAGCCAAGGTCCTCAAGTATTTGGATGTTTACCAAGGTCGCAGAGGTGTACGCTGTTACACGACAAACGCCGTCGATGCTGCCGGCGGTATAAACCAGATCAAGTAACGCGGTTCCACTGGTGTAGTCACCAGTCTTCACCCACAGGCGATAATAGAGAATATTGTTATCAAGCTCGTCATTATAGGTCTTAGTGCCTACAGAGGTGTAATCCTCAACGTCCTGCCATGTTGCATCATCGGGGCTGCGCTGAAGTGTGACTGTAGCGCTAAAAGAACCCGTTCGGCTAACGGTGAATTTTCGCGTATCACCCACGCCAGTGACGCGAATTGAACCCGTGCCAGAGTCTTCCGCTGTAACACTCGCGGTGACTTCTTGACCCGCACTGGTCAGTCGATACAGTGTGCCAACACTGTCTAAACTAAACAGCGGATCACTGGCGGTCAATGTCGTGTTGCCAGTTAAGTCTGCCGCCGCCAGGCTGGTTTCAGTGTTGTTAATCAAGCCAAAAGGGCCGTCATTAGGACGGTACTCTGCAATGCCCCACGACTTAACGCCCCTGCGCTCAATCTTAAACTGCACAGTATTGCCTGTCGCTACATAGAGAACATCAGCTGACTGGGCGTAACGAATGGTCTGAATGTCAGTGATGTCCGCGGGCAGAGGCAATACAAGCTCACCTGCGGCCTCAATAGAGACCTCTGACACCAGCGTTCTAAATTTACTGGAGTTGGTTAGGGTCACGGTTGGATTAGCGGCTACAGGAGTAAAGACCAGTGAGTGGGTTCCTACCCCGAGGTCCCCGTTAAAAATGTCGGTGCTATCAACTCCAGCCTCGCCAATTTTCACATTAACAGGCGCCTCTAAAACAGTGATTCGGATCGTCTGCTCAATACCCAGTCCAGCACCGGTAAACAACTGACTTAATTGCCCGCTGGTATTCTGCGCGCCTGTCAGTGAGGCATACCCACCCGTCGCCCACACCGCTGTGGAGCCAAGCCCAGAGCTGTTTGCCCAACTTGCGATATCAGCATCAAAGGTCTGATTCAGTAAACTTAGAGTGCTTGCTGCGCGCACTAAAGGTGCATCATCAATCCAGATCCGCAAGCTATCAGTGCTAACCGCTAAAATCGCTGTATCCGTGGTCGCCGCGACAAAAGGAACCAAATAAGACGGATTTGTAACCGCCCCAAGGTACAGCGAGCCGGGGCGAAACATCATAGGCCCTAAGCGCATGGGAGTGAAATTCTCCTGTAGCTCGCAAGAGTTACTGATCTTGGTAACATCATCACGGTTGAACGCAAGTCGACTGACTTCACCGCGATTAAACTTATTAACAATGCCTCTTCTCACCCGGCATCACCAGGACGGCCTCTATAACCCCCTCTGTAGCGTGCGCGGGTCCAGCTACCCTGAGCTAGGATTCTTGGCGGCGAGTTCATGGCGTCATTGGATTTGGCGCTTGCTTCTCGCTCCTCATATATCACCATGGCGTTCTGAACGTCTGCGCCCTCTTGGCGTAGTGATGGCGCGGTGTCCTTGGCTATTCTGGCAGCGATTAAACGCTTGAAAAATGTCGGCCAGTTGTCAGGGTTCACTAGATAATCAGTGGAGATGTAGGTTAAAAATATCTCATCGTTATCGGTAAACCAGTAATGCGTCTCATCAACATAGCGCTTTAAAGGCGTGCGCATATACTCGTCGGTGTATAGCCCGTCAATACGATGAAGGTCGGTGGGTTTTGGAATGGCTCGCTGATAGCCCCACGCAGGCTCTGCGGAGGGGTCATACTGTATTCGCGTGCTGATCTGGCCAAACTGCCAGCCGGTGTCCTCAAGCATATCAGCCACTAAACCTACGTCCAGAGCGCGGTCCATCTTTGCTCTGCGATTGGAGTCATCGGTATTAGAGGTGATTTCGTCCAACCCCATAATCAACAAGGCGTCGTTGTACACATGGCGCCAGGCATTGGTTAATGTGACCGTGGCCGCAGAGGGTCTACCTTGAGGAACTTTTGCCGCCGCAAGCTGCCTGACAGCATTAACCCTACTGTCAAACTTGGCCTGCAATCGGTCATAGTCTTCAGTTGAGATCTTTGTCGCCGTTTCTAGCGCAAGGTAAGCAGCCACAACACGACCAAACGAAGCGTCCCAATCACTCAGGCTATAGGCATCTGACGTGCAGCGAAGATAAACCGTTTCGTAATCAGACTCTAAAGTGCGGCCTTCAATAACATAACGGCTAACCTCTTGGTCTAAACGGGCATCACTAAACACCCCCACAACAGAGACATACTCTTCAGGCAGCGTGTGAACACTGCTAAACGTGGTGCCTGCTGAGGGAGTGCTGAGGGTTAGCGTCTTGGAGGCAAAGGGTGGCTGCGATATTTCCAGACAGTAGCGAATGGCCTCGCTGTTGTAGGCGCCGTCAAGCAAGTATCGCGGCGCCCGGTCCTCAGTTAAACTCTGTAAAGCCCGCTGTCCTAACAGCAGAAGAGCATCGTTATATAGCGCTAACTGAGTAAATGCCATTATCGTGCCATCGCCCTGTTAATGTCTGCAAGCTCTTTAAAGGCCTGCTGTTGAGTGGGGATCTCTTCCTTGATACTTTCACCTGTCGATATCTGCCGAACGCACCATTTCTTCCTGCCCATTAACTGGACTTTGTAGTCGCCATGGTCCTGCTCGCTGTAATCAACAACTTCCATCTTTGTTCTGTAAACCAACTTCAGTCGTACCTGGTTGCCGTTGGCATAGGTCACATGCAGCAGCGCAACAAATGAGTCGTCTTCTGCGCATACACGCACTTCATCACCCGTACCAAAGTGCCGCCCTACATTCACCCAGAAGTCGGGTGATTCAAGCTGCTCTTCAGTAATGTCGTGAGGAACTATTGCGCTAAAGCGTTGGTACTTGTGCTCAGCGGCGCCAAAGTCGGCGTCTTTTCGCAAAGGCTCTATTTTTTTATCATCGGCCATAATTTAATGCTCCAAAAAGAGCCAGCTTATCCGGCTGGCTAAAGAGTGAAGAGAAACGCGCCCCGAAGGGCGCGAAAGGGTTTTAGTCTGTATCAGTTAATGATGGTGTAGCTGTACCGTCAGAAACATCCACGACGCCTGTTGCAGCCACTACAGTCAAAACAACGTAGTCATGCGCAACCGTGGCACCAGTGGTGTCTCTTTGGTGAATAACATCGCCAACTTTAAGACCAAGCTCGTAGCCGTCGGTAAAGTACCCGCTGACTCGAACCAGAGTGGCAGCGTCCGCAGAGTCATAGACCCATGTGGAACCGCCGTTTTTTCCTACCATTTGATGAACAAGGGCAGGAGGATTGCTTGTTGAATAAGCCATGATCTATTCCTCCTTAGCTTAATGCAGAGTCATCGTGGAGCATTTTAATAACGCCACTGTTCTGCAAGAGTTTAGAGCCCATGTAAGTGGAGCAACGCGCCCAAGATTTGTCATTCTTCTCGTCGTAGCCCACAAACGTGTTAATGCTCTCCGCATTACAAGCATGACCCATGGCCTTCTTGTTATACATAAAGCAGCTAGCGCTCGCCGTTCCTACACCAGGCAAGCCCGCATCAACGATCCAGTTCACCCCATACCAGTTGAAGGCGCGTGATTTAGACACGTTCTCGAATGGCTTCAGGTTGATGAAATCGGCAGATGTGAACTCATTAAGGCCCATCAAATACCCGTGGTAAGCCGGAGTGATCAATGCAAATACATCGTCATCTTCGGTTGCAAAGGCGTTGGCCAGCTTGGTTTTTGCCGTGGTAACTCGCAGTAGAGTGGCCGCAGTTGCAGCACCCCATGTGGTGGTTGCCGTGCTGAGAGCGGTATGGATATCGTTGTCAACCTTGCGGTTAATAACAGCCATGGACGTCTCTTGCATGATGCGACGACCATCACCCTGAGATGCATACAGGTTGAAGTTCGTGCGTTCAGGAACGTCGTGCCACTCTTTGAGCGTAGCGGTGAATTGATTTAAGTTATCGGGACGGGTTGGAATATCTCCGTTTATCCCGCGTGTTACAGCAGTTGCGCCGCCAGAGTCAGCAACGAGGAATGTAGCCTCATTACCATTAATCTCGGTCTCAGTAATAACGGTGCGACGAGCCAAAGACTGTCGCTTTTCGAAACCTCGAACAAACTCCTGTCGGTACATTGTTTGAAAGGCAGAATCAGCCATATCAATGTCCTCTTTAGGGTTTTCGTTTTAAATACCGGTCGGTTCGAGTTGGCCGTAGGCCGTCATGACGAGTTAGCTCTGGTGTGGAGGGTCGCTGTAACGTGCTTCAGGGGTCTACTGTGTCGGTGGGTTGTTGGTGTTTATCGTTTCATTTTATCAGCAGCTTTATAAAGCTCCTGAATACGGGCCTGTGAGGCCGTATCTTTGTGCCAGCCATCGTCGACCATGCGATCTTCTAGCTTGGCGATCTCGTCACTAATCGCTTGGGTAGGATTAGCTGAATTGGGTACTACAGTGCCAGCAGGGTTAACCTTGCGCGCCATGTCGGCAAAGAATGCCATCACCTCGGGAGAGTTGAATACCGCCTTACCGTTTGCCAGTCGCGCACCTTCAAACTCAGCGCGAATAGCTTCTGGTAGCTGCGCGGTCAATCCTTGAATCATGTTGAGGTTGGTCTGATAATCCCCCTTCCATGCATCCTTTAGCTGCCTAGAGGTGGTCTGGCTATCTACACCGTCTTGGGCCTCAATAGCCTCAGCCTCGGCCTCTCGACCCGCTAGCATGGCGTTTGTTAATGCGCTCATGGCTGAGGCTGAGATGTTCTCGCCGTGGGCAGCCTTAAAGACGCCTTCAAGAATGCGATTATCCTCATCACCCAGAACCAGACCCTCTTCCAGGCTCAGCTCGTACTTGTCGGGCGCTTCAGGGACACCGTTAGCTTCTCGCCATTCGGCAACCTGTTCGTCTGAAGGGTTTTCAGGCAATCCATTGGATAGCTCACCTTTACGGATCTTGTCTTGAGCCTCGAAATAGTTCTTAGTCAGTGTCTTCATATCCATGACACGATCTAACTGGCCTTTGCGCTTCTCTGCCTCTTCACCCTCAAAGCCAGCTGATGAAATCAAGTCTTGACGCCATGAATCAGGCATCGAGGCGAAATGGTTCGCTGGTGCTGATGCGGGGTCGGCTACGGGATCGGTTATTGGGGCTGTTGCTGGGGCTGTTGCTGGGGCTGTTGCTGGGTCAGTAACTGGGGCTGCTGCCGGATCTGTTACTGGTACTACTGGATCTACTTCACTCATGGTTTTCTACCTCTTCAATTTTACCTACAGGGAGGTTTAGATATTTAAGCAACTGTTGACCGACAAACGCCCTTCCATTCAGGAAGGCACTTTCGTCAAAGCTGCCGGGGATGTAGAGCAAGTCCTGTGCTCTGGAAATTTTGTTGATAATGACTTTGAGTGCCAGCCTTTGCTGGTGTTCTGTGGCATCACCCTTATATAGAGAGCGAATAGCCCTGTGCTCGTCATCGGAAAGCTTTTGGGTTTTGAATATAACGGGAGACCTAGACACCGGCAGCATCCACCGACATAGCCGTTTCTGCGGCAAGGTTTGTCATCTCTAGCCCTTGCGCCAACTCCTGCTGCATCTCTTCAGACTCTCGTGCACCCATCACCTGCTCAATACTTCTCAACCACTTAGCCGGCGCACCTGTACTCAGAATGGCGTCACGCAGCGCAGCATCAAAGTCTACGTTCTGTAGCACCTGAGGGTCGTATTCGGCAGCCTGCGATAGTAGTGCCGAAATCTGAGAGAACCGAGTGGCTTTCTCCTCCTCCTGACTGGCAGAGAGCGGGGAGACAAACTGGAACTGAACATCTTTGTCCTGCAATGATTCAGGGATGTCATAGGGAGACCCCAAGAGGCCTGCCGACATCGCTACATCAAAGGACGTTTCGCACAGCTGACCGTTGTATTCAGACTCGATAGGCGCAAACAGTGGCAGGTTCTCCCTGCGATACTGCTTCATTCGCTCTGAGACCTCGTAAGCGGTCATTTCGTGGGTTGTGCTAGGTAATGTGATCTTATTAAGATAAAACGCGCTAGAAAGCACCTCTACAATGCCTGCCCGCATCTCCATGCCGATAGGGAAACCCCCGCGATCCTGTTGCAGCGTCCGAAGTGAGGCGCCCATCTTCTCGTCATACTCTTCATCAACCCAGGTGATACCATCGGGCGATAGGTCCACATCCCCACGAATCACCTTGGAGGTTGCGATAATCGGAGGCCGTGCATACCGCTCACCGGCTTCAAGTAAGGTATGAGTCATCGCCTGAAGTGCGCGAGCATCGGGCAATCCAACTACTGTTGCGGGCGAATAGGCATAAGGTGAGCCACTGATAGTCTGGAATCGAGGCACCACATACATGCGGTGATTCATTGGGACCACTTCAATCTCGTGATTATTGGCTATGTCAATCCAGACCGAGACCCATGGGAATCGCTCAGTGATTTCATCGTCGCCATACATTGATGACGGCAAGACCAAATGACGTACAGACGTCTCTTTAAACGGGGTTTTAAGCCGCTCTTTGAGAATGTTGGGGTGGTTTTTCTCACCAAAGTACTGCACCAGATCGTTGTAGGTAGCTTCCCACTTGCGCACTAGACCGCCTACCTGCCCTGTTTCGTCATCAAACCACGCACAATCGCGCAAATGCCACGCCCTATAGAGCAGTCCATCAGCCTGCTTGTTTAACTCCACAGAGAGGACGCATTGACCGAATGTTGCGTAGTCGTGGTCGCCCTCTTTAGTTGCTCTGACAAAGTTAGCCTTTCGGCTGTACATCAGCTTCTTAAGACGGTCAGTTGAGTAGTCCAGCCAGATTTTTCCGTTATGATCCGCGTCACCTTCAACATCTACCTGAAACCAGTCGCCATCACGCAGCATCGCACTAAACGAATTCGCAAGATCTCTCCGAACCAACACGGGGTAGGAGTCGACCAGCGAATCAGCCAGCTCCTGCCCTACATTGCGAGTGATCGTGAAATCAGCGCGCTCAGGGTAGAAATGCTCGGCCAGCGTCTGCCATAGGGACATGACCGGCCACTGCTTCTCAAACAGCTTGCCTGCCAGTTGAATTAGCTCTTCAGTAGATTGCTTAGCCAAGTGGCTCACCGCCGCTTAATGCTGTTGCTGTCCTTTTAGTTGGAGCTGTAGCTTGCTTCCTCTTGCGCTTTGATCGATCCATGTCGCGCTGGGAATACTTGAGTAACGAGCCTTCCTTCTTATCGTCCTTGCCGACTAAATCCCCGACAAGAGAGCCGAGAACCCCCTTGGTTGCTACGCTTTTAATCATGCCCATATCATCACCCCAGGTTTGAATCAGTGTTTAGTACCGTCGACGTGCGGCCAGTGCGCTTTTTACGCTGCATCTGCCTCTCTTTGTCAGCAGCGGTAGCCTCTGGATCTGGTGCGGCAGCAGGGTCTGGCTTCTCCACCTTCTGATCTTTAAACACCCACCCAAACGGGTCGGCAAATTTCTTTACAGCTTTTCCCATCACAATCTCCTTTTTTTTGCATCAAAACGGCTTGCGCTTCGACTTTGAACTTTTACCGCCGGCGGGCGCCAATCTTTCTCGGCCTTAGCCGTCATCTGAGGGAATAGCTCAGTAAAGCCCCAGATTATTGAGTCGGCCCTGTCAGGCGATTTAAGGCCCTCATAGCCACCCATAGTCATTGAACAGAGCTGATCTTCAAGCTCTGGGAAATAACCGATGTGGTGGATTTTTGCTTGCTCGTAGAGTGCAGAGATAGGCTCAGCACGAATCACCTTGCCTCTCGTTGCATTGACCTCTTTGTAGGGCACGTCGGGGTCAACAGCGTGAACAATCGCCCTAACCATATCCCCGCCAAAATTCTTCTCACCAATCACCCTGTCACCGTTGTGCCGCTTGTAGGCCTCAACCACTATTTCGCCCCACTGTTCAGGGCCGTATCGACCACTAAGGTCTTCAAGCAGATAGCCATGATTGTCTGTGCCTAGAGCCTGCACGGTGATGCCAATCTCATCCGAACGGTAATCCTCTTCGCCGCTACAGCCACTGGGGTCAACAGCAACAACAATGCGCAGCCAGTCAGGCAATGTGCCGTGATGACCCAAAACCCTGTTCTGAGCCAGCAACTCTTCGGTCCACAGCGCTCCGTCGCTATCCTCAGCAAATTTACCCAGTAAAAAGCGATTTCGCGCCTTCTCGGGTAAGCCGTCGAGCATGTCTAGGTATTTGGGATCTAAATTCTCTCGATTGTCAGCCGGATTGATTAAGAAGAATCCGTAGTCAAACTCATTCTTAAGCGGCTTATTAGTGATTGGGTCGCGCTTATCAACGAACAATCGGTACGTCCAGTGCTTTTTGGACGGTGGGTTGAAGTCAAAGTACGCTTTTAGCTCAATCACCCCCGTTTTCTGCGCTAATCGTGTCTTAGCCAGCACAACAGAGTTCCACGGGATCTGGGAGCACTCGTTGAAGTACAAAGTGGCAAACTCCTGCCCTAGAATCTTCTCTGTGCGCTCTTTGTCATCTAACCCGCCAAACCATACCTCCGAGCCGTTAGGCAGCGTGAGGAACCAATCTGACTTGTTTAACATGCTGTTAGCACTAGGGAGTTCGGGGAAACAAAGCTTCAAGACCTTAGGCAGCGTGTCAAATATGATTGAGGCTTTAATCGCGTTGAATCTGAACCTGAAAATAGCGTGACGTGACTCTGGCGCCTTTAACGCCCTTACAATGACCGCATACACCAGCAAAAACGTCTTACCCGATCTTGACCCGCCCCCCAGTGCACAATGCATTGCATCAGAGATCAGCACATCAGTTGCGCGATCCTGGGCAGTAGTGAATTCAAATGTCACAGCTTTGAGCTTTTCTCGCTGAGAACGATATTGATCGTGCCCGTAGACTCGACTTCAGACGAATCCTTAAGCCCTAAATCCCTAGCAATTATGTTGGCGTTCAGCAGGTCAGCAGCAGCACCAGTGAACTTCTGATCTCTGATGATCTCTTCTATCTCGCGTGTGATATGGATAAAATCATTTCGTTTCTTGTAGTCTTCCCATGTTTTAAAGTCGACATGCAAGAACCTACACAGCCCTGTGATAGTCATGGCGCGCATCTTAGAGATAGAACCATCTACAATTGCACCCTGATATTGAAAGATCTTCTCTTCTCTTAGTGGGTTCTGCTCTATCCACTCGAAATACTCTTCAGCAGCGTCCCGCAAAGCTTTAGGCGTGGCGAATATCTTATCCCTGCCATGCTTGCTTCTAGCTTTCCAGAATTGGTTGCCTGTATTACCGTGGGCCATTTGTCATCTCGCATAAAAAAGCCCCCGTTAGGAGGCTGTGGTTAACTTGACTTATATCAAGTGAATGATTGTTAGTACAACTTACTTGTATACAATTTAAATATAGTTGCGTACTATGTATACATGAGCTGAGGGACTGGCCCGACACTCAAAAACGAAAAGGACATCATTATGAATATTACAATCGGCAACAACGCTCTAGAGAACTGCGGATCAATTGAGCAGGTCGCTGCTTTAATCAACAACGACATAGCAACGGATGCGACTCGCGAAGAGGTTGCAGCAGCATACGCAATGTCTTGTCTCGAAGAAGGCTTAGACGTTAATGAAGAAAACCTCGACCCTCACTTCGACCTGCTGATAAAGCACGGTGCAGATTTTGTCGCGAAAGACGCGCTGGATCTGTGCTTAGCGCCAGCGCCCACCTGCACAATAGGCTAATGAGATGCTAAGCACCCACATCCCCAAAATGTTCAACTCAAAACTAAAGCAGTCGCCCTTGCGCGCTAAAATCCTCGGAGACTTGCCGCCATTTCTTATCTCGTCACAGAGCGTAAAACTGCGTAAAACACTATGGGCGGCGCCGATGAACAGCGCCGAAATGGCTACATGGCGAACGGCTTCTGCTGCTGTTGATAATAACGCTGACTTTGATATCTCAGTTCCCGAAATGGTTGAGCAGTATCTAAAGCAAGTTCTCGTACCCAGCGAAGAGTTTGGATATCTCAATGTAACCCCAATACCTTCAGCCGGTCTTGTTAACGAGCTTTATAACCGATTCACCGAGCAACGTATCAGGCCTACGCGCTGGACAATACAGCCAAGCCCTGTCGCCATGTCAAACCACGGCGAGGCGCTTTTGATGCAAGCCGGGGCGGTAAGCCTTTTTGCTCGCGGGCTTCACGATGTGACCAAACCCGAAAACGCTCTAGCAATGAATGTCAGCTGCGTTCAACTTACCGCTGAATGCCAAGGCATGAATATTGCTGCGGGTATGATCGCCGCCGGTTGGCCCGCTATTACCGCGCTTGGCGGGATGGTACATGCACTAGAGCGCGACACGGGTTTAAAGCTCGAATTCGCGTTTGGCATGACCAGCGCCGCCAGCTGGCTCAAGGGTGTGCCAAAGTTTGCGCAAATGAAGTCGAGCGCTGGAATGGGCATTGGCCGAGCAAGCGGAAAAACTACAATTACACCCGGCTTTAACGCCGAAGAGATGAAGGCAACCTGCGACATTGTTGTGCTCGTCCGTCCCCATGGTGAATCCACTCAAGATCAGCTTGACAAAATCTACAGCGCGCTCAAAAAAATCAACCGTATCGCTGGCGGAATGCTGTTCGAGACTGAGATAAAGATCCTCAGTGACGAGAGGCCAACTATGGCGAGCTACATGACCGATGCCTCGGACTCTCTCTCCGCTCACATAACGAGCGAGCGAGATTCGCTAGATTCTGCGCTTACTCACTACAAATACAGAAACGTGAAAAAATCGGACATCAAGAAAACACCCGGCCTCTATATTAAAAACAGAGGCTTCACGGTCAACTCTAATGGCTTTGCATTTCTATCAGAGCCATCTGAATCCCGCTGTAGCCGAGGCCCATATCCGCACGTATGGGCAGAGAACACTTACTGTCTTACTCAGCAGCAACAGCTTTCAGGCGAGTCCTGGTGGCGCAGAAAGGATACCCCTGAAGCCGTATATTGGCTGGGCTCGAAAAACAAAGCTCTAATGCCTGCATGACGTTACCGCTGAGCAAGCGGTTTAGAAATATATGTAATTAACAATAAAAGTTAACTGCCGAATAGGCAGCTTAGAAGTATACGTTAATAGCAGTAAAAGTTACCGCCGAATAGGCGGCAAAGGAACTATCAATGACTGAAATAAATATCAAACAGGCCCGGCAAAAGCTGGGCTTAACTCAAGCGGCACTGGCTAAAGAGCTCGGGTTTAAACGCTCTCAGATCATCTCAAACATGGAGTCTGGTGATACTGTCCCGCAGAAACGTACGCTACTTGCTGTTGAATGCCTGCTCCGGCGCGAGGGGTTGATCGGGGCGTGGGCTGACAATCACTCCCAGGCCTCTGAATAAGTACATCCCTGCGTTACTCCTTCCCATTATTTTTTAGCGCCCCAATCTTGCAGCGCTACCTTGTCGGCCTGGCATTGCTCTAGCGCTGATTGAAGCTTTGCGGTGTGTAGTGCCAAATCTCTAAACGTATCGCCCGTAAACCAGGGTTCTTGGCAGTCACGGAGCAACAGTGCCGGTGGGTATAGAGTCTCTGTCTTGTAAACCACCGTCTCTGTGGCGCAGCCGCTCAATAAGATCAATAGGCATGCGGAC
>TARA_R110002072_G_scaffold260722_1_pt1 | contig 18661 bp, 14 predicted proteins | sample TARA_R110002072 | Tara Oceans TARA_R110002072 (sample SAMEA4397118) | marine metagenome | biome: Polar Biome; feature: [SRF] surface water layer (ENVO:00010504); material: water (ENVO:00002006), including particulate matter (ENVO:01000060) such as... | depth 5 m | reverse complement strand
GGCATTTCCTCAACTTACAGATAAAGACCTTGATGATTTGGTAGCATATACCAGCCAACCAAAAGCGGAGCCCGTCGTTGCTACAACCGAAGGAGGAACAGCTACATCAGGTTCTGAAGGTGGAATCTCAAACACTTTAGTTCTCGGTTTACTTATTGTTGTGATGTTCATGCTGGTCATCATGCTGTTTATGGTGAGCAATGTCCTCAAGAAAATTGCTCAGGCAAATAATGTGGTGTATCCGGAAAAAGAAAAAACGACTCCCATCTGGAAAGCCTTTGTGCAAAACCAGTTTTTGGTTTTAGTAACGGTTGTTTTCCTTATGTTGGCAGGTGCTTATTATGCTTATGGCTTTTTTATGCAGGTGGGTGTTGATCAAGGCTATGCGCCCATCCAACCTATTCACTTTTCACACAAAATACACGCCGGTGATAACCAGATAGATTGTAACTACTGTCACTCCTCTGCCAGAAAAAGCAAACATTCAGGAATTCCTTCTTTGAATGTGTGTATGAGTTGTCACGAAAATATCTATGAATACAATGGAGAAGTTGATTTAGCTGAAGGATATACTAAGGAGTTTTATGACGCTGAGATTCAAAAGCTTTATGCCGCAGTGGGGTGGGATGCAGAAGAGCGTGTTTATACCGGTGAAGAACAACCTGTAAAATGGGTGCGTATTCACAACCTTCCTGATTTGGCTTATTTCAACCACGCTCAACACGTTACAGTAGCCGGCATTGATTGCCAAACCTGTCACGGTCCGGTAGAAGAAATGGAAATCTTATATCAATATTCGCCGCTCACAATGGGCTGGTGTATCGATTGTCATCGCACCACAGATGTTGACCTAAAAGGAAATGAATACTATGAAAAAATTCACGCCGAGCTTTCCAAAAAGTATGGTGTAGAAAAATTAACAGCTGCCCAAATGGGAGCCCTTGAATGTGGTAAATGCCACTATTAAAACTAAATTAAAGACAAATTTCAATCCAAAATATGGCATCAAGCAAGAAATACTGGAAAAGTGTTGAAGAACTGAACGAAAACAGTTCCATTGTTGAGACGCTAAAACAAAACGAGTTTGTTGAACAAATACCAACAGATGAATTTTTAGGCGACAAAGAAACGCTTGAAACTTCTTCAACAACACGTCGCGACTTTTTAAAATATGTTGGTTTTACAACAGCAGCAGCATCTCTAGCTGCCTGTGAAGGACCGGTGATAAAATCAATCCCTTATGTGATTCACCCGGACGAAATCGTTCCGGGTCTGGCAAACTTCTATGCAACCACTATTGCAGATGGATTTGATTTTGCTTCCATTTTGGTAAAAACACGAGAAGGAAGACCCATCAAAATTGAAAACAACACATTGGCAAGTACCAATGGAAGTGCAAATGCCAGAGTTCAGGCATCTGTATTGTCACTCTATGATAAAAATAGATTGCAAGGGCCTTTGGTAGATGGAGAATCTGTTGATTGGGATTATTTCAATCCTCTAGTAGCATCAAGGTTGGATACATTAGCAGCCAATGGCAACGAAGTAGTTTTGTTAACACAAACCTTTGCCAGTCCTTCTACTACAAAATTGATTAAGGAATTTACCTCAAAATATTCAAACATTCGTCATGTAATATATGACACTGTTTCCAGCTCTGAAGCACTTGATGCTTTTCAAATGAAATATGGAACCAGAGGACTGGCAGATTATGATTTCGCTAAAGCGGAAGTCATCGTATCTGTAGGCGCAGATTTTCTTGGTGACTGGCAAGGTGGCGGTTATACTGCAGGCTATGCAAAGGGACGCATTCCCAAAAACGGAAAAATGTCACGCCACATTCAGTTTGAATCATTAATGACACGCAGTGGTGCAAATGCAGATAAGCGTGTTGCGGTTACTCCTGCTCAACAAAAGGAGGTTCTTAAAGCACTCGCCGGAAAAAGTGCCAATCTGCCTGAAGGTGTTCAGGAAGCTGTTGCAAATGCAAAAAGACAATTGCAAAAAGACGGTTCAAAAGCAGTGGTTGTTTGTGGACTCATGGATGTGGAAGCACAAACAATGGCTTTGGAACTAAATGAATCGCTTGGAAGTCAGGTAATGGATACCACTAAGCCAAGAATGAACAGACAAGGCAAGTCGCAAGAGGTGCTCAATGTCATTCAAGGTATAAAATCAGGAGCAGTAAAAGGTTTAATTACAGTGGGCGTTGATCCCTTGTACTCTTTCCCAAATGCAACTGAATTTGCTGAAGCCTATAAAAATCTCGATTTTACGTTAGCCTTTGCAATGCGTGAAGATGCTACAGCATCTCAGGCACAATTTGTAGCAGCAACTCCTCACTATCTAGAATCCTGGGGAGATGTTCAAATCAAAAAAGGACACTTTGCACTGTCGCAACCCACTATTAGACCTTTATTCAACACAAAGCAATTTCAAGATTGTTTGCTGTCTTGGGTAGGAGAAGAGAAATCTTATTTTGATTATATAAAGGAAACAACAGAACCTTTACTGGGATCTAAATCCTGGAATCAGGCTTTACACGATGGTGTTTTTGAAAGCAACACAGAAATAGCAGTTGAAAACACATCAGTTTCAGGAACTATGGTAAGTGCTTCCTCTGATGGTGCCTTATCAAATTCTTCCTTATCTGAAGGTGATTTTGACTTGATTTTCTATACCAAAACAAATATGGGTGATGGTCAAAATGCCAACAACCCGTGGTTGCAAGAATTCCCCGATCCTATTTCAAGAGTTTCCTGGGATAACTATATGACGATATCTGCTGCAGATGCAGAAGCAATTGGTTTAAAAAACTGGCATGTCGCAACAGGAGCTCTCAACGGGAGCTATGTTAACATTACTGCCAATGGGCAAACATTGGAAAATGTTCCTGTGATTATTCAGCCGGGACAAGCTAGAGGAACCGTGGGACTTTCGTTTGGTTTTGGAAAAACACATAACATTCAAAAGGAAATGCAAGTGGGAGTGAATGCCTACTCATTATATACTAACTTTAATGGTGTACAACGTGTGTCACTTGAAAAAGCAAGTGGCGAACACGAGTTTGCTTGTGTTCAGTTGCACAACACCATGATGGGTAGAGACATCATTAGAGAAACTACTCTTGAGGTGTTCAATACAGTAGATTATAAAGAATGGAATCCGATGCCAAAGGTGGCATTGAATCATATTAATACGCCGGTAGATTCACCGGAAGTTGATTTATGGGAAGCATTTGATCGTTCTATTGGTCATCACTTTAAGCTCTCTATCGATTTAAACGCCTGTACAGGATGTGGTGCTTGCGTAATCGCTTGTCATGCAGAAAACAATGTGCCGGTAGTTGGAAAAACCGAAGTGAGACGCAGCAGGGATATGCACTGGTTACGTATTGATAGATATTATTCATCAGAAGAAACAATTCTTGATGATGCTGATAAGAAAAATGCGATTTCAGGCTTGGGTGAATCCCTAAGTCAGTTTGGCGAACTTGAAAATCCTTCTGAGAATCCACAGGTTGCTTTTCAACCGGTGATGTGTCAACACTGTAACCACGCTCCTTGTGAGACGGTTTGTCCGGTAGCAGCAACATCACACGGTCGTCAGGGTCAAAATCAAATGGCTTACAACCGTTGTGTGGGTACCCGATATTGTGCAAACAACTGTCCATACAAAGTGCGTCGTTTCAACTGGTTCTTATACAGCCAAAATGACGAGTTTGACTACCATATGAACAACGATTTAGGAAGAATGGTTGTCAATCCTGATGTAACTGTGCGCTCCAGAGGGGTGATGGAAAAATGTTCATTCTGCATCCAAAAAACACAATTAACCATACTGGAAGCCAAGAAAGACGGAAGACAAATTAAGGATGGAGAATTCCAAACCGCCTGTTCGGCAGCTTGTGATAGTGGAGCAATGATATTCGGTGATGTGAATGATGAAGAATCACTCATTGCTGAAAAATATAATGATAAAAGGAGATACCACTTGATTGAATATTTAGGTACAAAACCCAATGTAATGTATCAAGTGAAAGTAAGAAATACAGAAGAAGTATAATTTAGAAACATTTAATAAAGGATATGTCTCATTACGAAGCACCTATAAGAAGGCCATTAGTTTTAGGAGAAAAAACCTATCACGATGTTACTGTTGATGTAGCAAGACCCGTTGAAGGTAGAGCTAATAAATCTTGGTGGATAGTTTTTTCTATCGCCTTAGTCGCATTCCTTTGGGGAGTGGGCTGTATCGTCTATACCATTTCAACAGGAATTGGTGTTTGGGGTTTAAATAAAACCGTGGGCTGGGCGTGGGATATTACAAACTTTGTATGGTGGGTAGGTATCGGTCACGCCGGAACATTAATTTCTGCGGTGCTTTTACTATTCCGTCAAAAATGGAGGATGGCTATTAACCGCTCAGCAGAAGCAATGACGATTTTCTCTGTAATGCAGGCCGGTTTGTTCCCGCTAATCCACATGGGTCGCCCCTGGTTGGCTTATTGGGTGGTACCCATTCCAAACCAGTTTGGTTCTTTATGGGTAAACTTTAACTCACCGCTACTTTGGGACGTGTTTGCAATTTCTACCTATTTATCTGTATCACTCGTTTTCTGGTGGACAGGATTATTGCCCGATTTTGCAATGATAAGAGACAGAGCTATTACACCCTTTACAAAAAGAATTTACAGTATTATTTCGTTTGGATGGAGTGGAAGAGCCAAAGACTGGCAACGCTTTGAAGAGGTTTCATTGGTATTGGCCGGTTTAGCAACACCACTTGTACTTTCAGTACACACCATAGTATCTTTTGACTTTGCTACTTCGGTCATTCCGGGATGGCACACCACGATTTTCCCTCCATATTTTGTTGCCGGAGCGGTATTTTCCGGTTTTGCGATGGTAAACACCCTTCTCATCATCATGAGAAAAGTTTCAAATCTGGAAGATTATATCACCATTCAGCATATTGAATTGATGAACATCGTTATTATGATTACGGGTTCCATTGTGGGGGTCGCTTATATTACGGAATTATTCATCGCTTGGTATTCAGGTGTGGAATATGAACAATATGCATTTTTAAATAGAGCAACAGGACCTTATTGGTGGGCCTACTGGGCAATGATGACATGTAATGTGTTTTCACCACAGTTTATGTGGTTTAAAAAACTGCGCACCAGTATTATGTTCTCGTTTATCATCTCTATTGTTGTAAACATTGGAATGTGGTTTGAACGTTTTGTTATTATTGTAACATCACTTCACAGAGATTACTTGCCTTCTTCATGGACGATGTTCTCGCCCACATTTGTTGATATAGGAATATTTATTGGCACAATAGGTTTCTTCTTTGTACTCTTTTTATTGTATTCAAGAAGTTTCCCTGTAATCGCTCAGGCGGAAGTTAAATCAATTTTGAAATCTTCCGGGGCAACGTATAAAAATTTGAGAGCAAAACATGGGGATGATGTTGATCATTCTTCTGTAATTGTTAAAGACAACACTAAAAACAAAGAATAGCCATGGCATCAAAAGTTATTCACGCACTATATACAGACGATGATGTGCTTATGCAAGCGGTAAAGGATACCCGAAAGGCACACTACCACATCGGTGAAATATACACCCCGTTTCCCGTTCACGGGCTTGATAAGGCCATGGGACTTGCGCCCACACGTCTTGCAATTACCTCTTTTATGTATGGTGTTGTGGGACTTGCTGTTTCAATCGTGATGATGAATTATATTATGATTGAAGATTGGCCTCAGGACATTGGAGGAAAACCCAGTTTTAGTTATATTCAAAATATGCCGGCTTTTGTACCTGTAATGTTTGAATTAACCGTGTTTTTTGCGGCTCACTTAATGGTGATTACCTTCTATTTAAGAAGTAAACTTTGGCCATTCAAACAAGCAGAAAACCCCGATGTAAGAACCACAGATGACCACTTTTTAATGGAAATCGATGTAGAAAATCACTCTGTTGAAGAACTTTCAAAGTTTCTTCAAGACACTGGAGCCGTAGAAGTTAATTTAGTAGATAAGCAAGAATAATTCCTATGAAAAACATAGTTTATATATTCGTTTTTTCAATTTTTTTGAGTTTGACATCCTGTTCAGATAACAAGAGTCCAAACTACCAGTTCATGCCAAATATGTATGAATCTGTGGGCTATGAGGCTTACAGTGAAGGAGAACTGTTTTTGAATGGACAGTCCTCCAGATTACCTGCACAAGGTTCTGTGCCAAGAGGTCATTCACCCTATGATTATGAGGATACAAATGAAGATAGGGATCGGGCCAAAGCCGAATTAAAGAATCCACTTCCTGTAACTGAAGAAAATTTGGCAGCCGGCAAAGAGCTTTATGCATATTTTTGTGCCGTATGTCACGGAGATAAAGGAGATGGCAAGGGTATATTAGCACAAAGAGAAAAGTTTTTGGGAATTCCAAGTTATGCAGACCCGGGAAGAGTTATCAATGAAGGAGGAATTTATCATGTTCAAATGTATGGACTCAATGCAATGGGCGCATTTACTCCTCAAACAACTCCTGAAGAGCGCTGGCAAATAACCATGCACGTTCTAAACCTCAAGGCTGAACTTGAAGGAACACCAAAGCTGGTTCCAGTTTCTGAAGCCGAAGCAGCTACTGCGCAAGAAGAGGTTACCGCTTCAGAAAATGAACAAATAGAAGAATAACAGTACAATTAAAGACATAGTTAAAGATATGTACACGCTACCTAACAAATTAAAACTTTTTGCAATCATCTTTATGGTCGTTGGTGCCCTTGGAATGGTTGTTGGTTTAATGAATGCACCCGGTTCAAAAGAAGAGGTGAAAGAAATGCTGGCAAATCAAGAAGCACACCATGGGGATTCTTCAGCTCACGCAGAGGATGTTCACCATGATGAAGAGCATGTGTACCACCTTTATCACCAATTGCAGAACAGACCTTGGTCTGCAATTTATGTTGCTGCATTTTTCTTTTTTATGATCGCTTTGGGAGCACTTGCCTTTTATGCAATTCAACATGTTTCACAAGCCGGTTGGTCTCCAGTGTTGTTTCGAGTCATGGAAGGAATAACGGGTTATTTATTACCCGGTTCAATCATTATGTTTTTATTGCTAGCTTTGTCTGTATTTGGCATAAACCATATCTTTCACTGGATGGACCCGGAGCTTTTTAATCCCGAAAGTGAAAAGTATGACTATCTGGTAGCCGGAAAAGCAGCCTGGTTAAATACCCCGGGATTTTTAATAAGAGCCGCCATCTATTTAGCCGGATGGAATCTTTACAGGTATTTCTCAAGAAAATATACTTTAAAACAAGATGAAGTTGGCGGAACCCACTGGTTTAAAAAGAATGTTAAAATTTCAGCGGCTTTCTTAGTGTTCTTTATCGTAACAGAATCAATGATGTCATGGGACTGGATAATGGGCTTTGACCCACACTGGTTCAGTACACTATTTGGATGGTATGTTTTAGCAGGTATGCTTGTTTCTGCAATTACCGTGATTGCAATGGTTACCGTATTTTTAAAATCACAGGGATATTTAGAATATGTAAACAACAGTCATATACATGATTTAGCAAAGTTTATGTTTGGATTTAGTATCTTCTGGACTTACTTGTGGTTTTCACAGTTTATGTTGATTTGGTATGCAAATATCCCCGAAGAGGTCACTTATTTTGTATCGCGAATAGAAGATTACAACCTGCTTTTCTTCGGAATGGTAGCTTTGAATTTTGTTTTTCCATTATTACTCTTAATGAATAGCGACTTTAAACGCGTAAACTGGTTAGTAATCGGCACAGGAATTATTATCCTTGTGGGGCACTACATTGATGTATATGTAATGGTAATGCCCGGAACCGTTGGAGCCTCCTGGTATATTGGGATTCCTGAAATTGGAGCGATGTTATTCTTTTTTGGCTTGTTTACTTATATCGTTTTCAGTAGCCTTACTAAAGCACCATTGCTTGCTAAAGGAAGCCCATTTTTGGAAGAAAGCAAACATTTTCATTATTAATTTAGAACTGTAAAGAACCCGAATAAAAATGACAGGATTTTTAATAATAGCCGTTTTAGTACTTTTTGCTGTAGCAGTTTGGCAGATGAAAGGTATTTTTCAATTGTCTCAAATCAAAAAAGGTGATGATTCACAAGTAGCTAATGACAAAGACAATCATTTCAACGGCAAGTTGATGCTTTGGTTTTTAGTTTTTTTCTATGTGTTTTTAATTTATGGATTTTGGGAGTGGACTAGTGTTCTTTTACCCGAAGCCGCTTCTGAGCATGGAAAGGACATTGACTTATTGATGCTTATCTCAATGGCAATCATCATGTTTGTTTTGGTTATCACACAATTTTTACTCCACTATTTTGCATTTAAGTACCACGGTAAAAAAGGTCAAAAAGCCGTCTTTTTTGCAGATAATGACAAATTGGAATTTATCTGGACGATTATTCCTGTAATTGTACTTGCAGCACTAATAATCTATGGACTTTTTACTTGGACAGACATTATGAATGTCACAGAGGATGAAGATACACTAGTTGTTGAACTCTACGCAAAACAATTTACGTGGGAAGCACGCTATTCAGGTGAGGATAATACACTTGGAGAAGCTAATGTTAGATTCATTGAGGGGATCAATACTGTAGGTATAGATGCATCAGATCCAAACAGTATGGATGATATAGTAACAAGAGAATTGCGACTCCCCGTGGGTAGAAAGGTGCTTTTCAAGATGCGTTCTCAGGACGTGTTGCACTCAGCCTATATGCCTCATTTCAGAGCGCAAATGAACACGGTGCCCGGTATGATTACTCAGTTTGCTTTTACGCCCACAATTACCACAGCTGAAATGCGTCAAAATCCTGAGATTATTTCTAAAGTAGAAAATATCAACCAACTGAGAAATGATAAAAATGTGGAACTAACCGCAAAAGGTGAAGAAACACTAGAGCCCTATGAATTTGATTACCTATTGTTATGTAACAAAATTTGTGGTGCTTCTCATTACAATATGCAGATGAAAATTATTGTTGAAACACAAGAGGATTTTGATGCCTGGATGGCAGAACAAACAACTTTTGGAGAAACACTAAATCCCTAATTTTAAAGAATACCATTTAAGATATGTCAACAGAAGCACACAACCATACAGCAGAGCATCACGACGATCACGGGCATCATCACAAAGACACTTTTATAACGAAATACATTTTTAGTATTGACCATAAAATGATTTCTAAACAATACCTTATTACTGGTTTGTTTATGGGAATTATTGGAATTGCAATGTCTATCTTATTCCGTTTGCAACTTGCCTGGCCTGATAAACAATTTACGGTTTATGAAATCTTTTTAGGAAAATGGGGAGCAGAAGGAATTATGGATCCCAATGTATATCTGGCACTGGTTACAATACACGGTACCATCATGGTATTTTTTGTACTAACAGCCGGGTTGAGCGGTACTTTCAGTAACCTGCTTATTCCGTTGCAAATTGGTGCAAGGGATATGGCCTCGGGATTCCTGAATATGGTTTCATACTGGTTGTTCTTCCTGTCGAGTGTTATTATGATTATGTCATTGTTTGTAGAAGCAGGACCTGCAGCTGCAGGTTGGACTATTTATCCGCCACTTAGTGCTTTACCACAAGCAATGCCTGGTTCAGGAGCGGGGATGACGCTTTGGCTTGTTTCTATGGCTATTTTCATTGCTTCTTCTTTATTAGGTTCACTCAACTATATTGTAACAGTAATTAACCTAAGAACAAAAGGAATGTCTATGACCCGACTTCCATTGACAATATGGGCATTTTTTGTAACTGCTATTATTGGTGTGGTTTCTTTCCCTGTTTTATTTTCAGCAGCTTTGATGTTGATTATGGATAGAAGCTTTGGCACCTCTTTTTTCCTTTCAGATATTTATATTGCAGGTGAAGTATTACACAATCAAGGGGGTTCACCTGTATTGTTTGAACACTTGTTTTGGTTTTTAGGACACCCTGAAGTTTATATAGTTTTACTACCCGCACTGGGGATTACTTCAGAAATTATAGCAACAAACTCCCGAAAACCTATTTTTGGTTACAGGGCCATGGTCGCTTCTATTTTAGCAATTGCATTCTTATCTACAATTGTTTGGGGTCACCATATGTTTGTTTCAGGTATGAATCCGTTTCTTGGGTCTGTATTTACATTCACAACCTTATTAATTGCAATACCCTCAGCAGTAAAAGCATTTAACTATATCACCACACTTTGGAAAGGAAATTTGCAGCTCAATCCGGCAATGTTGTTTTCCATAGGATTGGTCTCTACTTTTATATCCGGGGGACTCACGGGAATCATCTTGGGAGATAGCGCCTTGGACATCAATGTACACGATACTTATTTTGTAGTAGCTCACTTCCACCTGGTAATGGGAATTTCAGCACTCTATGGATTGTTTGCCGGGGTGTATCACTGGTTCCCAAGAATGTTTGGTCGAATGATGAACAAAAACCTGGGATATATTCACTTTTGGGTGACAGTTATAGGAGCATACGGAATCTTTTTCCCAATGCACTTTATTGGTATGGCAGGTCTTCCCAGAAGATACTATACAAACACAGCATTCCCTTACTTTGATGATTTGGCAAACATCAATGTGGTGATTACCATTTTTGCCATCATAACTGCAGCGGTACAACTTGTATTTTTATACAACTTTATAGCTTCTATTTTCTACGGAAAAAAAGCACCACAAAACCCCTGGAAATCAAACACATTAGAATGGACAGCTCCCGTAAAACATATCCACGGAAACTGGCCCGGTGCAATTCCTCACGTTTACCGTTGGTCTTATGACTATAGTAAGCTTAACAAAGCAGGAGATGACTATGTAATTGCCGGGCAAGATTTTGTTCCTCAAAACATACCCCTTCAGGAAGATGAGGAAGAAATGAATCACTAATGTTTTAAAAAATAGTAAATAAAAATCCCCACTTTTGTAAAAGTGGGGATTTTTATTTTAAAAGTGATATTCAGAAAACTACAGCATTTCACTTAATGTGAATCACTAAATCCAAAAACGGGCGTGCGATCCTTCCATTTCCCTTTTGTAAAATCCGGAATTTCCTGAACGGCTCCATTGTTTTTAATAGATGTCTCACTCAGCGGAGTGATGGCATACCAGGTGGCCAGGTCATATACGTCAAGGGGGAATTCAATATTTTGTTTTATACATTCTATAAAACTGTTGCATAGCAAGAAATCCATCCCACCATGACCGGAATTTTTAGCATCTTCAGAGAATTTTTTCCACAAGGGATGATCATAGTTTTCCATCCAGTTTTGAGTGGAGTCCCAACGATGGGATTTTTCCATTTTACTCTCAAAGTAAATAAATCCCTGGTCAAATTCACCCCAGCCAAAATCCTGCCAGATCCCATCTGTACCCTGAAGTTTAAACCCAAGATTATAGGGTCGTTGTAAACTGGTGTCGTGGGTGAGTAAGATTGTTTCACCATTGGCACAGGCAATTTGAGTAGTGACCACATCTCCTTGTTTAAAATCTAAAGAGGCATTGGGATGTTCAGGTCCACCTTTGGGGTGATTTTTCACATAATGATTAAGACCAACTGCTTTTGTAGCAAAGGAAGACAAACGCAACAAGCGGTTTCCTCTATTGATGTTAAGATAGACGCCTACGGGTCCCAGCCCATGAGTGGGATAAAGCTCGCCATTTCTATTTAGGTAATGATTGGTTCTCCATTTGGCTTCGCTAAAACCTTTTTCGCCAAAAAGCACACCTGAATTGTATGGCGTCACACCATCATTGAATAATACACCTCTTAAATCGTGAAGGTAACCCCCTTGAGCGTGTACAAGTTCGCCGAAATAACCTTTCCTCAACATATTGAGAATGGCCATTACATCCCTTCTGTAACACACATTTTCCAGAACCATAATGGGCGACTTGGTTTCTTCATAGGTTTTTACGTATTCCCAACATTCTCCCAGATTCATAGCACCGGCTACTTCCATACCAACAATTTTTCCGGCACGCATGGCTTCCACACCTTGGATTTTATGCCATTCCCAGGGGGAAGCGATAATCACGGCATCGATGTCTTTTCGCGTAAGCAGGTTTCTGTAATCATAATCGCCATTTCCATATTCTATTGCCTTTGGAAGTCCCTTTTCTACTAGTAAGTTTTGAGCCATTCCCATCATTCTTGGATCGGGGTCTGCAAAAGCAACCAATTCAACATCATTGCGTTTAAGCATTTCTTTGATGAGTGATTGCCCCCTAAAACCCACAGCAATAAACCCAAGTCTCACCTTGTTTGTTGTATTGTTTAATAAACTTGCTGCAAGGGTGTTTGGCATTACAAGTGATCCAAAGCCGGCAAAAGCTCCGGCTTTTATAAAGGTGCGTCTTTCCATGTATTCTCGGTTTTAACGAACTAAATTTATAAAAACTAAAAGACTTTTTTAGAAAATGAGTCTTTTTGTTATGAAAATATTCCCTTGAGTTTACCTTTAGGTTATATCTATGGCTTAAGACATTTTGGATGCCGGTTAATCAAAAAAGCATGAGTACATTTGTAGTGTAAATGAGTTAAAAATCTTATTTTATTTAATTAGCAAAGAAAACCACGTTTGGGGAAGCGTGGTTTTTTTATTTGAATTAATTTTATTTGAACTCTAAATGGTAAAAACCAGAAACCCATATACCCCTAAAGCTTTCGGAATCCATTGTCTTTATATATATTTACATTTTGTATTAAATATAACTAATTGAATATTCCTTGATGAAAATTATTTTTTCAGTTTCTCTTTTATTATTTACTTTAATAACTTTTGCACAGGAACTTCCCATAAAGGTCTTAAAAAGCGATGTGTTTAAAGAAGATCAGAAAACTGATGCACTTGCATTTACTGAATCTGATGGAAATGGTGGGCTAGTAACTTTAAGGGCAATTAAAGGTGGCCTTTTTGGTTTTACACAAGGATATGTTATCGAACATTTTGATGAAAATTTAAATTTATTAAAAAGCTCAAACCTTGACTTTAAAATTACTGGCAGAAACCCTAAAGTGGTCAAAGCTATTTCAGTAATAAACAATGCATTACAAATTGTTGTTTTGGGATTTGAGAATAAGTCAAAGGAGTTATACTTTTCGGTCTTTAGTTCATCTATTAAGAATTTTGATTTTAAAGAGAAAAAAATAGTATCTATACCCCGAAAAGAGCTAAAAGCAGCTGAAATTCACAATACATTTTATTCACAGGATTATAATGTTCATGGAAATTTTAATAGTACAGTGAGTTTTTCAGATGATAAAAAATACCTTTCAGTGTTTCTCAATAAGTTGTTTTTGTTTGACGAAAATTTTGAAATAGTGTTTGAGAAATTTATAGAATTTCCTGATGAGGTTAAAAAAGGAAGATTTCTGGATTTGGAAATAGATGGAAAAAACGAAACTGTTTACCTTTTAACAAAATTTCCTATGCCAATTGAAAAAAGAATTAATGGAAATGATTTTTTTCATTTGTTTAAAATTAATAGGAATGAACAAAAAAAATTAATTTTAACCGATAATAAAAAGTTTATAAATAATCTGGCAATAGTAAGGGCAAATGAAAAGATGGCTTGTGTGGGGTTTTATTCTGATAAGAATATAAATCATTTTGGGGGAATAGTCAGAATGAATATTGACATAGAGAGTTTCAAAGAAAATGCAAGTTACTTTCAAAATTTTTCTGAACAGCTTTATTTGGACAAATATGGAAAAGAAAAAGAAAAGGAACCTAAAAATATATTGTTTCGTGCCGTTTTTATGGATGAAGACGGAAATATATTTTTAAATGCAGAAGAATATTATGAAAAGACAATTGAATATAGACATAGTCCATCGCCTTCTGCTAAAGAAACAAAATTTTATTTTAATGATATTATAGCTGCAAAAATATCAGAATCGGGTGAGCTTTTGTGGTCAAGAAACATTAACAAAAGTCAAAATACATCGGGTAGAAACCTAGATTTTTTATCATACATATCTACAAATGTTAAGAATGATATGTATATATTTATCAATGCTTCTGAAAATGTAAAACAACTGAGAAAAGATCGAATTGAATTTTTACAATCTAGTAGAAGTAATGCAAATTTAATGGTAATCCGCATTAATCAAGACGGAGATATAGACTATGAGAATATTGTTGACCAAAAAGATAGAGATGTAAATTATCAGGTGAGATATGGAAGTATTTCAGATGATAATGAAATAATTATTTCAGGGGTTAAAAATAAAGATGTCCAGTATGTGAAAATTAAAATAGAAGATTAACTATTTAATACAATAGTAAAAAATGAAAATTTAGATGAACGAAAACTTAGACCCAAAAGCTGAAAACTTCACTCCTGAAGAACTCGATATTGAACGCAAATTAAGGCCACTGTCCTTTGACGATTTTACCGGCCAGGATCAGGTGCTGGAAAACCTGAAAATATTTGTACAGGCCGCAAACCTCAGGGGAGAAGCACTTGACCACACGCTTTTTCATGGTCCTCCCGGTTTGGGTAAAACTACGCTGGCACACATTCTTGCAAATGAACTCGAAGTTGGAATCAAAATTACATCGGGGCCTGTGCTAGACAAGCCCGGAGACCTTGCCGGTCTGCTCACCAATTTGGAAGAAAGAGACGTCTTGTTCATAGATGAAATTCACCGATTGAGCCCCATAGTAGAAGAATACCTCTATTCTGCGATGGAAGATTACAAAATTGACATTATGATTGAAACAGGACCTAATGCGCGCACGGTACAAATCAATCTAAACCCCTTTACGCTGGTGGGTGCCACCACACGCTCCGGATTATTGACAGCACCCATGCGAGCCCGTTTTGGAATTGCTTCCAGATTGCAATACTACAACACAGAACTTTTAACCACCATTGTACAACGTAGTGCAGAAATACTTAAAGTGAAAATTGGTATGGAAGCCGCTATTGAAATCGCAGGAAGAAGCCGTGGAACACCCCGTATTGCTAATGCCCTCCTAAGACGTGTAAGAGACTTTGCTCAAATAAAAGGCAACGGTGCCATCGATATTAAAATCGCAAAATATGCTTTGGAAGCGTTGCATGTAGATGCCTTTGGCTTGGACGAAATGGACAACAAGATCCTCACTACCATCATCGACAAATTTAAAGGAGGCCCCGTGGGAATTACCACTTTAGCTACCGCTGTGAGCGAAAGCGCAGAAACCATAGAAGAAGTCTATGAACCCTTTCTTATTCAACAAGGATTCATTATGAGAACCCCCAGAGGACGCGAAGTCACTGAAGCCGCATACAAACATTTAGGAAAACTAAAAGGACCCACCCAAGGGGGGTTGTTTTAGGTTTTTACAATCCTATATTTATCACTTTTCGGCGAAAATCTGCGCCATCTGCGGGACAATTAAATCGATATAGCATATAAATTGTTACTTAAATCAACATACACCCAACTCATTAAAACGGAAGCCTTGCGTCTCGGATTCTTATCTTGTGGCATTAGTAAAGCCGGGTTTTTAGAAGAGGAAGCACCCCGTTTGGAAAAATGGTTGAACCAAAATATGCACGGTGAGATGCAGTATATGGAAAACCACTTTGACAAACGCCTCGATCCCACCAAACTGGTTCCCGGAGCTAAAAGTGTGGTTTCCTTGCTATTGAACTATTACCCAAAAGAAACGCAAAGAGAAGACACCTATAAAATCTCAAAATATGCTTATGGCACCGACTACCATTTTGTCATCAAAGACAAATTAAAACAGTTGATGCAATTCATACAAGAGGAAATTGGCGAAGTTGAAGGCAGGGCGTTTGTAGATTCTGCTCCTGTGCTTGATAAGGCCTGGGCTGCCAAAAGTGGTCTCGGCTGGATAGGCAAACACAGCAACCTACTCACACAACAAGTGGGTTCGTTTTATTTTATTGCAGAACTCATCCTAGATTTAGAGTTGGAATATGACAGCCCGGTCACAGACCACTGTGGCACCTGCACTGCCTGTATAGACGCTTGCCCCACACAAGCAATCGTTGAACCTTATGTTGTGGATGGCAGCAAATGCATTTCTTATTTTACCATCGAGTTAAAAAACGAAATCCCAAACGATGTAAAAGGCCGGTTTGACGACTGGGTTTTTGGATGTGATGTGTGCCAGGATGTTTGTCCCTGGAACCGCTTTTCAAAACAACACAACGAGCCCTTATTTGACCCCAAACCCGAACTCCTTTCTATGACCAAAAAAGACTGGGAAGAAATCACCCGGGACGTGTTTCAAAAAGTATTTCAAAAATCGGCAGTAAAACGCACCAAGCTTGAGGGCTTGCAGCGCAATGTTTCCTTTTTAAAGGGTTGATGTTTTTTGTAAGTTTAAAACCTGTTAGGTCTTTACGTATTGTGAGTCTCGGCACAAATAAATTTATTTGAGTGTCTTTACACCCCCCAAGACCGCTTGCTCAAACACAGAGGTAATGTATCACTTTTGGTGTTACAGGAAAATTTATAACTAAATTTATTGAAAATCAGTATTTTTGAAGTCAAAAGTATGATAAAAAGAGTGGATGTACGTCCACTCTCTTTATTTTTGGAGCTTTTAAAACCTAGGAAATGGCTCAAAATACGACCTCGTGTTTCAGATTTGGTGTTCAACTAAAATGTAACTATTGCAAGAGTGAAAATTGTATAAAAACCGGTAAAACCCCAAACGGAAAACAGCGGTATCAATGTAAAAAATGTGGTAAAAAGTTTATTTTCAATTATACTTACCAAGCTTACCAACCCAGTATCAACCAACAAATCATTACATTAACCAAAGAAGGCTTGGGCATAAGAAGTACGGCACGGGTACTACAAATCTCAACAACCACATTGTTAAAACGTATAACAGCCATAGCTCAAAATATTCCGCAACCTGTTATATCTAAAGGAAAAACCTATGAAGTGGATGAGATAAGGACTTTTATTAAAAGAAAAAACAAATTGATTTGGGTTGCGTATGCTTTTGAAAGAGAAAACAAAAAAGTGGTAAGTTTTTGCGTGGGGACAAGGACAAACAAAACCTTAAATGTGGTTTTAAAGACCCTGTGTTTTGCCGAGGCAAACTGTATTTTTACCGATGGATTGAAAAATTACGGCTACCTTATTTCAAAAACCATTCACAAAGTAAAACGCTATGGTACAAACCACATAGAGAGAAACAATCTCACCTTAAGAACCCACTTGAAAAGACTTAACAGAAAGTCCATTTGTTTTTCCAGGAGTTTGGCAGTATTGACCGCTGTTTTGAAAATTTATTTTTGGGGATGAAAAAAGTGGATTACAAATACAACATACGCGGGTGGGGGTAATGTATCAAATGTGTTAATGGGATTTTTTCTAATGTGTAAAACCGTAGAACGCACCTCTTGAATAAATCGTTTTCCAAGCCCTATTTGTTTGGATTGATACCAAGCTGCAGCTTCTGAAATGTCTAGCTTAGCAAGAGGTAAGATAATGGCTTTGTGCATTTACAAATCATTTTCAATATCGTCCATTGTAATGTCAAAATCCAAAGCCTGTTTAGGATTGTTATTATAGTGGTCTAAACGCTCGCGAACCTCCTCTATTTGCCATTCAGGAATAGCAAATTGCTCAATGTCCTTATATCTGTTTTTAAGTTCATTCCATTCTGAAATTGGAATAAAAACACCTGTTGTCTTTCCTTTGTTATCAGATATATATTGGAGGTTCATTGTTAAATTATTTTATAGGATTTACACAAAAATACATTTTTTTATGATTTAACATACTAAGGCACAAACAAATTTATTGAGTATCTTTAAACCGCCACCGGGCGTATAAAAATTTCTAATAGAATATTCAATCACTAAAATCCATTCTTTCTAAAAAACTCCAAACCTTAAAAATACAATAAAACCGAGTTTTTAAACACAAATAAACTTTCTAAGCAATTCCTTCTCAGTATAAAAGATTAACAAATTAACTTTCCAAATTTCAAGGAGAAACTTACCTTTGTCAGTCAGACAAACAATCAACCTAATGAGCAAAGAAAGCAGCCGCAGAAGAGAAGCATTAGTTTATCACGCCAAACCCAAACCCGGCAAAATACAAGTGGTTCCCACAAAAAAGTATGCCAGCCAGCGTGATTTGTCATTGGCTTATTCGCCCGGTGTTGCAGAGCCCTGTCTGGAAATTGCCAAAGACAAAGAAAACGTTTACAAATACACCACAAAAGGCAATCTGGTAGCGGTCATTTCAAACGGTACTGCCGTTTTAGGCCTTGGAAACATTGGTCCTGAAGCTTCAAAACCTGTTATGGAAGGCAAAGGTCTTCTCTTTAAAATTTTTGCAGATATTGATGTGTTTGACATCGAGGTCGATACAGAAGATGTTGAAGCTTTTATCCAAACCGTAAAAAATATCGCCCCCACTTTTGGAGGGATCAATTTAGAAGACATCAAAGCCCCCGAAGCTTTTGAAATAGAACGCCGTTTAAAAGAAGAACTCGACATTCCCGTGATGCATGATGACCAACACGGCACGGCTATTATTTCGGCAGCAGCTTTAATCAATGCTTTGGAACTTGCACACAAAAA
>TARA_R110002072_G_scaffold113818_1_pt1 | contig 18667 bp, 11 predicted proteins | sample TARA_R110002072 | Tara Oceans TARA_R110002072 (sample SAMEA4397118) | marine metagenome | biome: Polar Biome; feature: [SRF] surface water layer (ENVO:00010504); material: water (ENVO:00002006), including particulate matter (ENVO:01000060) such as... | depth 5 m | reverse complement strand
CCGATCTTTCCCTTCACGCCTGCCCCGTGAAGCAGTGGCGAGACAAAAACCTTGCTGTCGTTGAAATAGCCGGAGACGTCTTCCACATACCCGGTAACGGTCACCGACTCGCCTGCCAATTCCAGCAATCGTTCCGTCGGCTCACTGCCAACGATGGTCAGGTGTATGTCAGGTAACTTTTTCTTGATCAATGGCAGAATGTAGTCGATGAACCAGATGATGCCCTCTTCATTGGGTGGGTGAGCGAAACTGCCGATAAACATCAAGCCCTCGCGCTCTTCAAAACCCTTTACGCAAGGCTCCAGTGAATGAATATTGGAGACAACAGCAATTTTGTTGGCGAACTTTTCATCCTCCAGCATGCCTTTTTCGGTCGGGCTGACCACCAGCGTGACGTCCGCTTCCTCCGCCAGGAAGAACTCGAGATTTTTCCAGCGCTGGACTTCGAGCGCCAACCGGCGCTGCTCGCGTACATAATGCAGATCGACAGTGTCGAAAATCGTTTTTGCCTCTGAGTATTTTTTCACCAGATGCATGTATTTTTTGGTTGTCGCGGGGCGTGACATCAGGACGACATCAATGACCTCACCGTGTGCTTTGATAAACTCCTCGAACACCAGTCCACCATAATAGGTCTCGATACCAAGATCCTGCAAAACCCGTGTGTACTTTGGATCATACGTCAGCTGGTCCGGCCAGAAGGATACTTTGTAGTTCATATTCAGCAGGATACGCAGCATGTTCAGCATGCGCAGGGAGCCTGAGTCCCGGTCGTAGGTGGGCACCTGGTGATCGATAATCAGAATATGCTTGTCGCCGGTTCTCTCTCGCGCTTCAAAGAGCCCGGCGGAACTGAAGACATGGTCTCTCTCCAGCACCTCGTGCCACTTCTCCATGAATTTCAGCCGGTTGATGTCCTGAAAGCGTTTGTAGCCTGAACTGGTCTCCTTACCGGCTGAAGCGCCACCGTAGTGCACGATCCTGGCTGCCGGCTGATAGATGACCTTGTAGTTGAGCGCGCGGACGGTGAAACACAGGTCCGTATCCTCGTAGTACGCTGGCGCATAGCGTTGGTCAAAACCGCCGATCTCGTTCCACAGGGTATGAGAAATCATCAGGCAGGCGCCCGAGCAGTAATCGACTGCCTTGCGATAGGAGTATTTGGGCAGGTCAGGGTTGTCGCCGTGCCCGTAATTACAGCCATTGCCGTCGCGCCAGATGATGCCGCCGGCTTCCTGCAGGGTACCGTCAGGATAGATGAGCTTGGCACCGACAATGCCGGTGCTGGCGTCTGAGAAAGGCTCCAGCAAAGCCTCAAGCCAACCCTCGCTGACTTCGGTGTCATTGTTCAGGAACAACAGGTAGTTGCCTTTCGCAACACCTGCTGCCTGATTGCAGGCGTTAACAAAAACCTCGTTGGTTCCGTTTGTAATGACCTGTATACCGTCTATGGCGGCAAGACGTTGTGGTGTCTCATCGGTCGAGTTGTTGTCGACAATGATGATTTCATAGCTGCCCCGATTGTGGAGCTGCATCGACTGCAAGCACTTTTGGGTGAAGGACCAGTTGTTGTATACCGGGATAATGATGCTGATGTTCGGGTCTTCAGTGACCGGGAACGCAATGTCTGCAGGCCCTGACACACTTGCTGTCTCGGCAGGCAACGCCTTGTTTTGTGGGGCTGGCGCGGGCGACTGTGCTCCAGCGTCTGAAGCGACGGTATCCTGCGCAGTTACAGCGGAGTCCGTGCTTTCAGCCTGGATATGGGGTGGCTGCATAGCTGCTTTTTCTTGCGGTTCCCGCTCCGGCTCCTCAGTGGCGGGGGACACCTCTACGGCAACACCGTAGACAGTATCAGGCTTGTAATCAGGATTAGATGCGGCAAGGTAGATTGTCCTGGCGGAGACTGTCTCCCCCGCTGCATCGCTCTGCGGAGTCGTCTCAAAGTCGGACGAAATCGCAGGTGGCGCCAGGGTCGAAACATCTTTTGAACGCTGCTGCGACTGCAGTTCCGTGGCGGCAACGGGTTCTGATTCAGAGCTGATTGGCTGCGCCGTCTCTGTTTCATCCTCCTGCTCGTTGCGCGGGATTTGGCCCCGGGCATCGTCGCCATCTTCCAGTGCCTGTGGGGGAGACTCCTCAACGGCCGAGACTTCGGCGGGATTGACTGCGGTTAGTGGCAGAGGCGCGGGTTCGGCATCGTCGCTGTTGGCCATGGCCCGTGTATCGGTTTCCCCTGTGTTCTCTGTGTTCTCTGTCAAGGTTGCAGCAGCCGCCTTTTCGCCGGTAAGCAGGCGCTTGATGAGCTGGAGAAATCTTCGCAGTAATGTGCCTTCTGGAAACAGTGACTCCACCATATGCTGGTATTTCCGGTAGGCACGCCATGGCCGTGTGGCATAGATCTGGAAAACGATGGTCTCCAGCTCGTCATATCTAGCGTTCAGCAGAGCGGTCTGCTCACGTTGCTCGGAAATAGTGTGTTGCTGGTTTTCGATTTCATCCTGTAAGTCCGATATGACGTGCAGTCGCGCACTCTCTTCCGTTCTTTGTGCAGAGATGACCATTTTCTGCGCGGCAATCACATTTTGCAGCGCCTGGTACTCCTGCTGCTGGGTGAATACCTTGCCCTGCAGTGCCGCGACTTCGTCGCTTTTGTTTGCAATCGCGTGCTGCAGGCTTGTGATGTGCTCAAGCTGGGCAGCAGTTTCAGTTCGAAGGTTTTCAATAGTGGTTTTACCGTCAGCTATTTCCTCTTCAAAGCGCGATCTTTGAGTCGCCAACTCATTTCGTAGAGCCGATAGGGTGATGTGCGGTGAGAGTAGCTGGTTCTGCAGTCGCACAATTTCCGTCTGTAGTGTGGCAATTTCAGCCTGCAGCCTGGCGATATCGCCTTTCAGGCTTTCCGCCTTGTTTTGCAGAACAATTCGATCGTGGTAGAGATGTTCTGTGTTGGCGATATAGCGGTATTCCCGAAAGACTTTATCGGAATCCAGCTGGGCTTTGATGCGGTTCAGCTTCGCCTGGTACCAGTCGGGTGCGTCCTCTTCCTTGGCTCTCTCCAGTGTCAATATGACATCCTGGTTGTAGAAGAGCTCTTGATCCGCCTGGAACTGATCGCCTAATTTGTCAAACGCGTCGAAAGCGTCCGCTGAGGCTTCGCCCTCGCAAATGTTGCACAGCAACTGGTAGAAATCAGCCACAATTTTGGGGCAGCGTTTGTCGTGATCGGCGTCAGACACTCGGTGATGGCGCATATCATGATCGACAAACTGGTCAAGCTGCTCCCGGTCCAGCTTTGAAAAATCCGGTGCATCCAGGCCTACTGTCTCAAAAACGTGCTCAACCGTCTTCTGGGGTTCGCCGAGTACGGATTCGAATTTTACGAAACAGCGTGGGATATGCCGGGTGCTTCGTTCGGCTTCCAACATGTACTGCATCCACAGAACCATCGACTTCTCGATTGAAAAGCCGTTTCTGCGAGCCAGCGAGTCGGCTATCTCCAGTGGGCTGCGGATGACCAGGGCAACGCTGGGAGTGATTTCCTCCGCTTCAAGCAGCGGCAGCCAAAAGGGCAGCAGTTTGCACAAGCGGGGATCTTTTACTGCCGATAGTGTGTTTTCGGAAATATCTGTGCGCAAAAAGTAGCGGGCGTCTTCCCGCAGTTGTGAATCCTTGAATCTCGCGATCCAGTTTTCCGGTAGTGGCAGGGGGTCGTCCCAGGAGGAGTTGAATGTCTCCAGAATACAATCATTGGCGAGCACGACGTATTTGTGCTCAAAGAAACCCTTGGGATTGTCGCTTTGCGTCTCCAACATCTGGGTGCCGAGATTTACCCCCAGCAGGTTGAGCACGCCGGTGAACGCAGAGGTGCCGCTGCGATGCATTCCCAGTACGATTAGACAATTCTTCATAAATTATTTGCGTTGCACATTAGATATATCGTCGCAGTCCATGTCGTCCAATGTAGTTAGCCCTCAAAAAGGCATCGCCTTGTGAGGTGCAAGACTTCCCTGCAGACCACTGGCGATTGCTTACTGTGACAATCGATCGCACGCCTTGGTTCATGGGATCGTAACGATATTCCCCAGATCGTTGATTCTCTGCATTTATTGTAATGCACCTCTCAGGTGCAAGCAGCGGTGTCTGCATGCTGAGGCCATTATGGGAACAACCTCAGCACTATACCACCATCTGACATCCTTTAACCCGACAGTAGCGCTGAGTCTCCCAGCCAGCGGCCCGCGTTGAAAAAATAGTACAACAAAATATTCCTCACGAGTGCGCTTCCAGAGAGTATTTTGCGGCGAATTGCATAGTGGTACGCAAAAAAACAAGAGAACCTTGATGGACGGTACAAAAATGTGCTCAGTCAATCAAGTCAGGGCAGATACAGGGCAGGCTAGGCGCTGCCCTGGACGTTTATACGTGGTGCAGGTCGATGTTCAAAACGCGACGTCTATTCGCTACTGCTGCGGCAGTTATTGAGGGCGTGACCCGAGCAGCGATTTTGGTGTTTGAGCCTGTGGGGCTGATGTATACGACGAAGCCGTCCGCGTGCCGGCCTGTATGTCGCTCCACGGTCGATAAACCGTGTTTTGCTTGTAGGCTTCGTCGGATATCTCTATTGCTGTCGGTTTACTATCAGTTGTCATCACGTCTCCCCCTGCATCTTTTTTTCAGCGGTGCCGAACATGGCGCAAGTGCAGCTAACCTAGGACAACCGCTGGTTTCTGGTTCACCCTTGAAACGAGGATAGGGAAATTCGCCGCCACAGGAATAGACAATGGGTACCCAAATGAGGTAGGGGATAGTTTGGTAGTTTGGGGTCAGAGTAAAAACTCCTAGGAGTTTTTACTCTGACCCCAAACTACCAAACTACAAACTACCAAACTATCCCAAGCTCTCATGCCCGAGACTCATCAGGTCCTCAAAAAGAGAAGCTGACGCCTGTGTAAATTGATCGCCCCATGCCCGGCACAGCCACACCCCAGGGCACGCCGGTACCGGACATGGTCGCTCCCTGGCCGACATAGGCCCCGCCCAACGGCAGGTCGTAGAACTCATCGGTCAGGTTTTCAATGCCTACGTCTACGCGGAACTGTTTCCATTCGTAGGTGCTGCGAAAGCTTAGAAGGTTGTAGCTGCTGGTGCGCACTTCATTGCGTACTTGCGAAACGTTGTCCTTGGCAGCGACAAACTGTGCTTCCAGGACACTGGTCCAGTTGCCGATATTATGTGTGAGTGCCAATGTGCCGTTGAGCGGCATCATATTATAGAGGTTGTCCCCGGTCTTGCGACTCTCCCCGTTCAGATAGCCGATCACACCGCTGATAGTGAAGCTGCCATAATCCTGCAATTTTGCGGCGAGGTAAGAGCCTGATACATCGACACCATAGATGCGCGCATTCTGATTCACAAATTGCAGGTAGACAAACGCATCGGTAGCTGTCTGATTGGCGGGACCACAGGCAGGAGTGCCCGATACACACCGTTTGGCATCGATAAAATCTTCAATGTAGGTGATGTAGGGTGTGACTTGTACTCCCCAGCGTTCTTTAGCGGCATCGTGCCAGTCTGCAGTGACGCTCAGCGTGTTGGCAACTTCAGGATCGAGGTCGAGATTGCCTACATAGCCGTTGCCATCACCTGCCAGATTGACCATCAGCATAGACATGCCGCTGGTTGACCAGGAGTAGCGTTCATAGAGATTGGGCGAGCGGGTCTTGCGCGCATAGCCCGCCTCGTAGGTCTGGTTTGCATCCGGCGTATAGCGGGCAAGTGCTGTGATATCAACATTGTAATCCGTGCGTTGATGGTTGCGCTCGTTGAATGCCGTCGCTTCGGAGAGGTAATTGTGAGTCATACCCATCCCGCCCATTTGCATAGCACCCATGCTGCCCGCGCCCATGCCCATGTTCATCCCGGTATCCATGTTCATGTCAGTACCCATGCCCATGCTCATACCGCCCATATTCATGTTCATGCTGGTGCTGTTAGTGTTTGAATACCCCTGGACATCATCTGTATCCATCCGCACTATTTCAGGTCGCAGACCCAGCACAGTCGTCCACTGCTCGTTCCACCGGGCCTCCCATTCGCCGAAGATGCCATAGCGGTCACGTCGGCCATTGTTGATGTTCTCAAAAGTATTGGGCGACATCATTCCACCGGTACCTGACGGCGGCCACCAATCATCCAGTTTGTAGGCCTGGTACTCGATGCCCGTGCGCACGATATCGCGTGTATTGAGTGAGATTGAAGCGTTTACAACCGCACCCAGAGTCCTGCCATCGGTTTCCATCGGCATACCGGGCGCATCGCCGTAGACGAACTGCTTGTCATCGCCGAAATTCATGCTGTGACGGGTCTTCTCGTAGTAGATACGCGATTCCAGTACGCCCCAGTCGAAGGTGGCCCGATCGCCAAGGTTGAAGGCATAGCGTTTGTTGTCCGTCATATCCATCCGCTGATTGGGAAAGCCCTGATCGGAGATACGCTGGTAGTCAACTTTGAGGTCGGTGAAGTGATTGTCGTACTGTGATGCAAATGTGAGCGACTGGTTAGTGGCGTCGTAATAGGACGATCCCACCTCGTCGCCCGGTAAAAAGCCTCTGTCCCTCGCGGCCGGTCCGGACGGCTTGAAGTCGTTTGCCGCCTTGTAGTTGTCGGATTGCGTTGTCGCGATGGTGTAAACGACACTGAGCTTATCGCTGGCTGCTGTGGCGGACAGATTACCGCCGTAGCCGTCGCCGTTGCTGCGATAAAATGTTCCAGCTTCACCAGTAATGAGGACTTCCTCCGCCTGACTGGCAAACTCAGGCTTGGCCGAATTGACGATAATGGTGCCGCCGATACTATCGCCGCCAACGCTGACGGATGTGATGCCTGCGAAGACGCTGACACTGTCAACGTTAGTGGGGTCGATATAAGAAAGCGGGGGATTCATATGGTTGGCGCAGGACGAGATCAGGTCCATCCCGTCCACTTTGGTGCGAACCCGGTCGCCAGACAAGCCATGAATCGCAGGCAAACTGGAGAGTCCGCCGCCAGTTCGCAGAGTTATACCCGGTACATTCCTCAACAGACTGGCGGTGTCGCTGGTACTGGCGTCCGGAGGGGTCAACGAGTTGGTATGGATCACTGATGCACTGACAATGACTTCTTCCAGTGTCGCATTCGTTGTCGACGGTGCCTGGGCCTGGGTTGGGGTGGACATTATATACGCGATCATCAGTGCGACCGGCTTCGCTTTGAATTGCATGCTGCTCTCGACCAGAGTTGAAGATTTTTTGAAGTCGGCGAGCTTACAGCGATAGAGGTGGTTGTGGAATGTGACAAATTGTCGCAGGTGCCATGGGGCGAACACCTGCGCCTGGAACTTGTCGGGGGTGAGCTAATTGTGATGACGGTTGATGATGCGTATCGTTATGCATACTGGGTGGCCTGCTTGTCGTCTGGGTCCTGGTCGCCCGCATGAGTTTAACAAAGACGTCGAGAAACCATGCCAATGATTGATCTTATAAAAGATCTGTGGGGTTTTATGAGGGAGCGGAAGAAGTTTTGGCTGGCGCCGATTATTCTCGTGATGCTTCTTTTGGGTGCGCTTATTGTGGTGGCAAAGGGGTCAGCAGTAGCTCCATTTATCTATACCTTGTTCTAGTTCAATCTGAGTCCTGACTATTAAGGCCTGGAGAATTTGCGTTGTCGGTATCTTTGCAAAACGCCGCTGTATTCGCCTATATTTAAACCGAGCGCACTGCGTTGCGAACCGGAATTGTACTGAAGAAGGCAGATCCGGTTTATGCCATAACCCGTGTAGCTGATATGAGATACCTAGCGCACTGGACAGACCATTTAGTGCACTTTGGGATTCCACAATCTATGTGACGGCAAGGACAATAACAGAGAGCTTTCCATAACATTGAAAAAACCAGAAAAAACAGGCGTGGTATATGTTTCGATCTTTTACGACATCTCAGATTGGGCCTTCCACAATGTCGCGGAAAACCTGAAGCGCGTAGCCGGTGGCCCTTATGTTGTGAATTTGATTTCCCGCGATGACTGGTTTGGAAAACCCGGGAAGTCAGAAGAGATTCTGGCCGCTAGTGATGTTGCGGTGTTCTTGTGGCGATTCGACCTGTTGGCTTTCCTGGATAGTCTGGGTGATAACGGTTGGCGGCAACTGATGGCAGAGCAACGTTGCGCTTTTATAGCGCTAGTCTACGACCATGTGTACGACCAGAAAAGAGATCTTGATGCGCTGGGAAACCCGTTTGCCGTCGCCGATTGTGTTGCCGCCTCGTCCCAGAGATTGTGTGGCTATTATTGTGCACAAAGGCATCTTCCAGATATTCGGCAATGTGTGCCCGACGGGGTGGATTTGCGGTTGTTCTCTGCGCAATACCCGGCCCCACCGAGCGCCAACAAGCCGCTGCGTATTGGCTGGGTCGGCAACAGCGACTGGGGTATAACGCTCGGCCATGATTACAAGGGCAAGCACTCGATATTTGATCCTGCGCTGGCGCTTCTGCGCCAGGCCGGAGTGCCATTCACGGTACACATAGCCGACAAGGCAATCAGGCGAGTGCCCCGTGTTGACATGCCCGATTTCTATAAAAATGTCGATGTCTTGGTCTGCTGTTCGCTGTTTGAAGGAACACCCAATCCGGTACTGGAGGCCATGGCGAGTGGCTGTGCCATTGTATCCACCGACGTCGGTATCGTGCCCGAGGTTTTCGGCCCCAGGCAGATGGAGTTTCTCTTGCCTGAGCGCAGTGCTGCCGCTTTAGCTAACTTACTGGAGCGTCTTGTCCGCGAACCTGACACGTTGATAGCACTGAAGCGCGAAAATCTGCAGCGGCGCGAGACGCTGGATTGGCACGCTCGCTGGCCCGCCTGGGATGCGCTATTCACAGAGGCCAGGGCAAATTCTGAAAATCGAGCCAATATCAGCCGGGCACTGGCGGCCTTTCGATCTCGACGTAGATCCCGGATCGCGCGTATACGCAGAGTAATCGCAACCAACAGAGTGGCTTTCAAGAGCTACTCGTTGCTTCTTGAACGGTGGCCAGGTTTCATTCGCTGGTCGAAAAAGCTGTTAGCATGAAAAAGGTGGTCAATAAAATACTATGACACGTCCGCGAGTACTTCTGTGTCCCGATACGCCGAACTGGGCGTATGACAACATCTGTGATCATATCGAGGGCAATCTTTCAGATCGTTTCGATTTTAGTCGCTTTTACATGGCCGGTGTCACTGGCTACCCCGAGGTATTCTTGAACCAGGTGTTCATGATCATGGAGAAATTCGACATTCTGCACTTGTTCTGGCGTGAGGATGGGCACTTTCTGACAAACCCGGAGATTATCTACAAGGCTGCAACAGCGTTTCGCCGCAAGCCAGAGGATTTTTTTGCTGCGATGAGCAGGGTGGTCGTAACGTCCTCTGTCTACGATCACCTGCACCTTGAGCCACAGCACTTTCCGTGGCGCGAGCGCGCGTTCTCTTTTCTGGACGGTTACACAGTATCCTCCAACCTGCTTGACAGTATTTATCGGGAGATTGACGCTTTCCCCGACCCACTTGCGACGATCCCGGACGGTGTGGATACTGTCCTCTTCAGGCCGAAGAGCCTTGATCGGCTTGACCGGGTTGATAAGCCCCTGGTGGTAGGGTGGGTTGGCAATCCGAACTGGGGTGACGATCCCGTGCGCGACGCCAAAGGCGTCAATTCAATTTTGAATCCCGCATTGGATCGCCTGCTGGCTGCAAGCATCGATGTCGTGCCTCACTATGCGGATTCGAGCGTTCGAATGCGAAATCGACAGGAAATGTCGGAGTACTACAGCGAGATCGATGTACTGGTTTGTGCGTCCGAGATAGAAGGCACGCCAAATCCGGTTTTGGAAGCAATGGCCTCGGGGGTGCCGGTAGTTTCAACTCGCGTCGGCATTGTGCCGGACGTTTTTGGTCCCCTTCAGCACGAGTTCATATTGCCCGAGCGTTCCATCGATGCGCTGGCATCCGCCCTGGCACGGCTGGCACGCGAGCGGCCCTTACTCGCCCAGCTATCTGCGGAGAACATTGAACGCATCCAGAACTGGAACTGGGCCAAAACAACGCAAGCCTGGCCGGATTTCTGGGCCGCGGCCGAACAACAGCACCGCATCCGGCGTGGATTGAAGTTCCATCTTCTGCGTGAACGATACACTGCCTGGTATGCCGACAATGTGAAGTACAACGATCAGTGGCTGCCTGCCTCAGGGCCAGCCAATATTCAGAGGCCATTCAAACAGCGATTCGCCGATTGGGTTTATCGAAGCCCGCGCCGCACCAGGCTCTACAACAAGCTGCGCGGGCGGTCGTGAACGGCGGGTTGTCGAATGGGTAAGGCCGCCACCCGTTTTTTTGTAATCCTGATGCCATGGGGTCGTGTGGGAAGTAATCTTGTGACGGCGTCACTGGAGACATTTTCAGAAGTCAGAATCGACAATGAGCCGACGACCCGCTTGAAAACGTTTGCGCGACACACAGGGCTGCCGTCCGCGGCCATTGCAGAGCAGCAGTTCGAGCACCTGTCAGCCTTCCACAAGGCGCATTGCGAGGCAGGTGGAGCGGCCGGTCTGAAACTGTCTTATCGTTCGCTCATCGAACCGCTTGAGTATACGCAGCGGCTTGTAACATTAGGTTTTCGTCCGATCATAATGCTGCGCGACAACTTTCTCCAGTGTGCCGTCTCGCAGATGCGGGCTGTTGTCAGGGCAGAGGCAACAGAAAGAGGGCAGACTCTCTGGAGAAGTCCATGGGCGGTTGCCATGGATGAGCCTAAACCCGGCCCCACACGCATCGATCCCGGAGAAGCTATCCGGCTCACGCGCGAGTTCGAAAAGCAACATTGGGCACTACTGCAAACGGTCGGGGCGTGTTTTGGCCAGGACACCATGCAGATCGAATACTCTGAGCTTGCGTATGACCCGGGCGCCACCATCCGCAAGATTCTCTTGTCACTTGGCCTGTTCGCGCCCAGTGGGGTATGTGTCCCGCAAAAAAAGGCAACTTCTGACACATTGAGCGATGACATTACGAACTACGCAGAATTTGCTGACGCAGTTCACGCGGCCGGCCTAAGTCACTTTCTTGAAGACGTGTAGCGCCTCTATTGGCGTCTGGCGGGTTTTAATAAAGCCGACAGACATTCAACAAACCCTTTTCGGGGTGGCTCTGCGTGCAACAGGATAGAGGCCCTCGGTTCCTGCATTTCCATCACGTAAAGACAATAGTCATCGGCAACCTCATGATGCACGATACGTGCCCCTTCGCACCCGGAAACTCGCAAGCGAGGTGCGCCATTCGTACGAAAACGGAAAAAGCCGCCGATGGGGGCATCGACCACCACTGTGTCCTTGCGGATGTCTGCTTGCCATTCGCTGCTGAGGAATTGTCTGACGATCTCTGCCGCGTCCGAGGTCGACCGAAAGACAAGCCAGGGAAACCGCGCTTTGACCTGTGCAAACATCGTTGCCAACTGTTGGTACAGCCCGGATTGCCGGCCCCGGCCAACCCAACTCCTGCTGTGAGGGTTTCTCGGTAGTTCTGGCCCTGAGCCTGAGCGCGGCGTATCGGCCAGGTCATCAGGGTGCAGGTAATGTGTCCAAACGCCCATGGCCGCCAACTCGCTGGCAGAGTCGAACAGAAGTTCTGGCGAACACTCGTGCCCACAGGTCGCGCGCGGCAGGCAGAAGAGACTCTCGTTCCAGGGCTCAGGACCGAACTCGCGCTGGAGGCTGCCCCCCAAAACTCCCTTTTGCGCGCCGGAGATGGACCGCAGGCCCGGAATTTTCTCGGAAAGCGCGTCAATGCCGTCGCTATCGTAAATATTCATGGGCGGTACATAGCTGGTTGGAAGCGGACCCAATCCCACCCGCTCCCATTCCGCAATTGCGCGTTCAATGAATGTGGCCATTTCAGTCCTGTCCCGCCACAAATCGCGTGCAAGCGGCACGTGGTTATACCCGTGCAGCCCCATCTCAGCCGGCGGCAGCTTTTGGATTGCAGCACAGTTTGCCGAGATGATGTTTGAAAAAGGGTTCTTGTGGCCATCATCCACCATGGTCGAGTAGTCGAAGATGGCAAAGCAACTCAGCGCTATATCGTATCCGCTGGCCAGCCGGTGGATATCCGGCCACCACCTGTGACTATAGAATTCATCCGGATTCGATGAGCCGACCAGATCGGCCGCAGGCGCAGCCAATGGAGCAGGGAAGTCATCGACTTGAACCACGCCGGCATTGGCCAGAGGTACGAGCGAGATCGGAGTGACGCTTTCCAGGGATTCGATGATCAACCCGCGCATCCGGCTCTCGCTGCAGATTGTAGTATTCCAGTACAGCACATAACCCTTACCGTAACGGCTGCGCCACGCAAGGGGCTTGCCGGTCCAGGAGGTTGCCACGATACTGGCTGTCGCACTCGGGACAACGTCGAAGGCAGCATGTCCATCGAGTTCTGCCGCGCCCAGAGCCAGGCCCTGGAAGGAGGGCAGCACGCTCGAGGGGAACACCAGTCCCGCCATATCGTAGTCGGACTGTGGGGCGGCAGATCGGTCCTGGGAGACAATCCCGAACAAGTGGCAAAACCGCTCACTTAAGCCGCGATGAAGAACCACCAGGCCTCCACCTTCTTCGACGAAGCGTTCCAGTAGGGCAGCCAAACCTGTAACCGTCTGGTCCAGGCGTTCGGTGCACAGGAATAACGCTGTCAGACCGCGAAGATCGGGTGATTGCTCTGAGATATCCCAGGTAACACAAGCAACGCGTGCCTGGCTGAATGCTGCAATCGCGTTGTTTGCCGTTTGTTCACCGTAGATATCGTCTCGATGCCACAGCACAGCAACTTTCAGGCCTCTTTGTATCTCGTTTGCTGTCATGATTCGTACACAGTGAAATAGTGCGTCCTGCCTGGTACAGCCGTTCAGGCTGCGTTGATTCATTCAAGTGCAGTCGCAGTGGCGGAGCTAAACGCGCGACGTGCGTTCGCTTTTACTATAAATAGGCCGAGTGTGCCCGTGCAGTGTATCAAAATGGATCGCCGCTTCGCAGCGGAACTTGCCCCCGGATAGCGTTTTTTCCAGGTCCGGTTTCACCGGGATGCATGCTGCCTAGCCTGCTGTTATAGAGCACATCAATGCTGCCCGGCAGTTGATCGCGCTGGCACCACCCGGAGACACGCGGGCACCCGGTAGCCCCCGCCGGCGCCCTCACGTATTATCCTCGCAGGAGCACACTATCAGGAGTCGCGCCATGTCTATCGATTGTCGTACCCGCCGTCATAGCGATCGGAAACCTCTGCAGCGAGACGAGATCTTCGATTCGCTGATCCCTGAGGCGCTGTCGCGCAATGCCGAACTCGCCGCACGCGGCCTGCGTTACAAGAAGCTGCCAGCGCTCACACTCAGTGTCGGCGACCGCAGTGTCACATTACGCGAGCGTGCCGGCGCGCTGCGGATCGAACAGGGCAAAGACGCTGACAGCGCTGCAGCAAGCCTCGATTGTGATGCGCTCTCGGATCTCGTCCAGGACTGGGCGACAACCATGGGGTTGGCAATGAATTCGCGCGTGAAAATGATCCAGGGCAGCTTCGACCACTGGATCGGCTGGGAGCCGGTATTGCGGGCACTATTTGATGGACGTCCCGTGCACGAAGCCGGTGCCGTCACCGTCACTGATCGAGATGGCAGTGCCCTTGACCTCAGCCGTGGTTTCGAACTCGATGACGACCGCGACGAGATCGCCCACTTTTTGCACGAGGCCGGATTCCTGCATCTGCGTGGCGTCTTCACCGAGGCAGAAATGGCTGCTGTGGCCGCCGACCTTGACGCTGCCCTTGCGCGCGCACGTCCCGATGACGGTGCATCGTGGTGGGCGGGCAATTCCAGGGGAGAGCAGCAGGCTGTGCGAGTGCTGTTCTTCCATGAACAATCTGCTGCATTGGCTGACCTGCTGGCAGATGATCGACTGGCATGGCTGGCCAATATCACCGGCGACAATCTCTGCGGCAACACTGAGGGTGGTGGCTGGCTGGGTGCCGAGGGGCTGATCAAACCGCTCGACATCAAGACCGGACTCTCGGATCTACCCTGGCACAAGGATTGTGGGCAAGGACGCCACTCCTACTACTGCAATGGCCTCACCATCGGTATCTCTGTAACCGGTGCGGACGCACGCAGCGGTGCGCTCGGCGTGGTGCCCGGCTCGCATCGCGCCAATGTGCAGACTGCGGGCAAAGACGACAGTCTCGATTTACCCGCAATGAAGCTGGTCACTCGAACTGGCGACCTGACAGTGCATTGCAGTGATACGCTGCACCGCGCTTATGCGCCCGTCGAACGCCCACGCAAAGTCGTCTACACCGGCTTTCGGCAGCCGCTCATGGCGGGCGATGCAGTGGAGGAGGTGTCGGTCGAGAAAGAGCGTGCGGCCCGGGCCAGGCTGACGAACGTGCAGAACCGGATTGCCGATGCCGGCGCCGGGCAGAGTTGAGACAGGCTGTTCATCTGCCTCCCACAAGGCTGCGCATCATGGACAACTCTGCAGTCATGTCATCGGGAATATTTGTGCCTCCCGATCCCGTAAACAACAAGGTGATAATATTCTCATACTCAGCAAAACACTGTTTCGCCACTGCGCTTTGCGGATAGTCGAGTACGCATTGCTTGAGGTAGAGGCTCGGGAGTGAGTGTAGCGACGGGTAAAAGTAGCGCCGCTCGCCAAAGGATAACCAGTAGAGGATTTCGGGCTTCAGGCTCGTTTGCGGATTCTCGTCCAGATATTGGTACAACACGCTGGAGAGCTTCAGCAGGGCGATCATCTTGCCCGGTGAATCCAGGCTGACGCCGCCTCCGGTATCCTCAATAAGTTGCGCTTGTGCATAGCGTTGCAAGTCTGCGCCCTGTGCATCAGTGAAATATGGGTAGTTTTCGGTCTTAACGGCGTCTACCGTAGCGATGAGGCCCTTGAGCTGGTTTTGTAGCCGCACCGGAAGTTGCTGGTTTTCTCTGTTGCTTCGCAGTGCGTTTGACAAACCATTCATGTCTCTGGCAACCCGCACGTAGTAGTAGATTTGCCTGTACAGGGCTATCTCCAGATCGCGCGATTGAACCTGGTTAAGCGGATACCCCTGTATAACTTGTTGGTAAAGCGACATCGCGGCATCAAAATTGCGAATCAGGAACAGGAACTCGGCCTCTTCAAATGGGTCGGCCAGCACCCGGCTTTGATTCTCCGTTGTGAACTGTGTCGATACGGCTGGCAACTGCGTATGACAGGCCATGCAAGCGCCCAGGGTCGATTTCAGGCTCATCAGTGCGTAATTCTTATTGCCTATATCGAAAATGGTTTCGACGTCTTCCAGTTGTTCGGTGAGGATGGCGCCGGACATCTGAAAGCCAGTCTGTTTGATCCGTTTTTCATGGTTCACCTGCTTGCTCAGGGCTACCATAGTGCCCAGTGCCGCAGAAATTTCAGCTGCGTTCGCAGGGTCGTTGAAACGTGCCTCAGAAGCGATCAGCGGCTTCAGGATGAAAACCTGCTCCATCAGTTGATTCATGATATCCCTGACCTCAGCACGAGCCGTCAGGACAAAACCGAGTGCTGCCAGAAAAACCAGGAAACTGCTCAGATACGCGTTACGCAAGAATAGACACTCCTTTGTTGTGTACGTTGATATTCTATTGATGACAGGGTGATGGCCAGCTCGTGTAAATGTACACAGTCGCGCTTGCAAACACTAGCAGCTACAGATTCCCGTTTAGGCTCCAATCCCATGGTAGATAGCTGATGTGGAATTTGTCCCGTGCCAGTAGGGCTGATGCCTCAGGGTTATCGACCAGTGGCGCAAGATACACCTGTACGGAGCCGGCGGCCTGCTGGAAATCTTCCTCGAACCAGTTGAAAATGGCGGACAGCTCGGCGCGGCCTGTGGCAGGGTTGAAGCGGTTACTAGTCCCATTGTTGATAAAGCCGCGCGCGGCAGCTTCCAGCTGTTGGTCAAGGTGTTTTGCTGTGTAGGCCTTGTCCTGCAGGATGGGACAGGACTGGCTGGCGCAGACAAGGGCGAAATGGATGCGCGGCTCTTGCAGGGGGCGGATCAATTCATGCTCCAGCTGATGCAGGCTTATACTGTTGCCAGCCACCGTATAGGTGTCGCGCTTAAAATAGAGGTATCGCCCCAACAGGCTGTCAGGCGAGCGACCGTCGAGAATGCCCCTGGCAGCAAGGATGTTGTAGGCGTTGATGTAAAACGCCAGTGTCTGCTGTCGATCCATTGTGCTGGTATCTGTTAGAGCGATCTGTTCGATGAGGGCATCAAACTGCGGGTTGTCCTGCCACTGCGAATAGTCCACTTGGCCGTTGCTGACTGCAGGCTGCAGCAATTTGCTCCATGCAGCCGGATCAAGTTGTGCGACAGCCGCAATGGGCATCAGCAGCATCAGGCATAAAACCGGTAGTGATCTAAGCATAAGGCAAACTCGCTAATACCTATCTGTGATGTAACGCGCTAGAGTGGGCCGCTGCCCGCGCGTTGAGACTGAGTACCAGTGTAGCGTCAAAAAAGACTATTGATACCTTTAACCGAGAGCGATACCGTTATGTTGAAAAGATTCCGCTTTGTGTTTGCCCTGATTGCGCTGTCCCTTGCCGGTTGTACCAGTGTGCCGGATGCGCCAGCCAGTGGTGCCAGCTTGCCGGCTTGTGGAGTTCTCCCCAACTGCGTCACCAGTGAACCTAACGGCGGCGGGGAAGCCGTGGCTCCGCTGCAGGCAACAGCCCGGCAGTGGCAGCAACTCAAGCAGTGGATCGCGTCCCAGCAGGACTGGACCATCACGACGGACACCGGCAATTTCTTGCAGGCGGTGGTGAAAACACCGTTGATGCGTTTTCGCGATGACGTGCAGCTGCGCTTCATGCAGGACGCCGGTGTCATTCAAGTGCGCTCCTCCTCCAGGCTGGGCATCAGTGACATGGGTGCGAACCGCAAGCGAGTGGAGATGTTGCGGAGTCAGTTGCAAAGTGATGGGCCTGGTCACGCAATACCTGAGTAACGTCGTCTAACGGGACATCGGTTCATGGTACCACCGGTCCGATGGCATTAATCAGCTTCAGCACATAATCTCCATCCTGGTCGCAGGGCTGGTCGAACACTGCATCCTCGACGGTCTGCTCCCGCTCATTTCTGGGCACCAATGTCTCACTACGTCACACGCCAATCACCATGTTGCTATCGATACTGTCATGCTTTGCACAAGTTCTTGCATGGCATTGAGGGCATTCGACTGCTACCTCCGGGTAGCGCCCCAGGTGAGGTGTTTACCGCCCGATGCGGCCGAGCAGATCCAGCAGGCGCGACGAGTACCCCATTTCGTTATCATACCAGGACAGCACTTTCACATGGTGCTGGTCCACCACCAGCGTGCTGCTGGCGTCCACGATCGATGACCGCTTGTCTCCTATATAGTCCACCGAGACCAGTTCCTGCTCCTCGTAACCGAGAATCCCCGACAACTCGCCCCTGGCTGCCGTGGCCAGGGCTGCGTTGACGGTCTCACGGGAGGCTGCCTCGCGAACTTCGAAGGTGCAATCGGTGATCGAGGGGCAGGTCAGCGGTACGCGCACCGCAAGGCCGGAAATATGGCCGTTCAGCTCTTCGAAGATGCGTCCGATCGCCTTGGCGGCTCCGGTGGAAGTCGGGATCAGGGAGTTGAAGCCGGCGCGCCCGCGGCGGGCATCCTTGCCGAAGCCGTCTATCACCACCTGGGAGGGGGTGACGGCATGAATGGTGTTGAGGGAACCCCGCACGACGCCAAAAGTTTCGTGCAGCACCTTGAGAACGGGCGCCACGCAGTTGGTAGTGCACGAGGCGCCACTCACAAGGCGATGCCGGCCCGGGTCGAAAGCGGCGTCATTCACGCCCACCACGACGTTGGGTATCTCCGGGTCGCCCACGGGTGCACTCACGATGACGTGGCCGATGCCAGCGTCGAGGTAGGGCTGCAGTAGTTCAAGTGTCTTGAACTTGCCGCTGCACTCAAGCAGGACATCAATGTGCTTGCCCCAGTTCGCGCCCGCACAATCCCTGCCGCGGGTCCATTGCACTCGACGCCCATCGATGACCAGGGCATCGCCGTCGGCCTCCGCGCGCCTGTCCCACGTGCCTTGCACCGAGTCAAAGTTGAGCAGGTAGGCGGCGTTTTGCGCGTCTCCGCCCGGGTCGTTGACCTGGCAGATTTCGATATCGTCCCGCGCCCAGGCAGCGCGAAACACCAGTCGGCCAATGCGGCCAAATCCATTGATTCCTATTTTAACCACGATTTCAACTCCCTTGTTGATTCTTGCTTCTCTCAGTTTCGAAAGGCCGTAGTGTGAAGCCCTGCTGTGATTGGCGCGGAATTACCCTCTCAAAATCCTAGGCCAGTTTCAGCTGCAAAACAACAGCCTGTTGCGGGGGAGGGCTGCTGCGAAGGCGGCCCGCCCAACAAATGGGGATCGAGAAGCGCGGCTATCACCCCGACAGACCACTGTTGCGCCCTGCGGCTTGAAGGCCTGCTTTGGTCGTTCCGTCGCCAGGACTGACGCTGGCCTGATGGCGAGTGGTGAAATTTGCTGAGCCCTGC
>TARA_R110002072_G_scaffold2011_5_pt1 | contig 18677 bp, 11 predicted proteins | sample TARA_R110002072 | Tara Oceans TARA_R110002072 (sample SAMEA4397118) | marine metagenome | biome: Polar Biome; feature: [SRF] surface water layer (ENVO:00010504); material: water (ENVO:00002006), including particulate matter (ENVO:01000060) such as... | depth 5 m | reverse complement strand
GGGTACCCCGACAGAATGCGCTCCGCCTGCCGCTGTGCACCGCGCCCGTCGTTTCCAGCACTGAGTAACAGGGAGTAGGGCAATACCAGTTCCCGGGCAATGGCCGGGTAAAAAGTCCGATCCAGAAAATCCTTCATGGTACCGCACAGAGCGCCGGAGTTTTCCGCCATCACCAACAACAGTCCATCTGCAGCGGCGAGCTGCGCGGTATCGGCATCCCACGCGCGCAGTACCGTCGTCTCCAGCCCCGATTCCTGTTGTGCCCCGCGCCAGGCCGCCCTGGCCAGTTGCGCACAGGTACCGCTCTGGGTGTGATAAACGATCAACAGGGATTTCATACTCGACTCCCATGCACCATCAGCTGCATTTATTGGAACACAGTGCGACCGCAGTGTCATGTGCCCTCCCCTTTGTGCCGCACCTGTTCATTCACGGACACAGGTGATCTAATACGCCACCTGAGATGACACCAATGTCACATCCGCATGCGATCGTTTTCTGGAGGAGTACACCATGGACAGCGTAAACAGACAGTGGTTATTGCGAGAGCGCCCCCAGGGGGTGGTGGGCCCCCAACACTTTGAGCAGGTGCAATCGCCGATGCCAAAACCCGATCTGGCTGCTGGCCAGGTCCTTCTGAAAACGCTGATGCTGGGGTTCGACCCGGCGATGCGCGGCTGGCTGGAGGATGCACCCAGTTACCTGCCGCCAGTGGCTATTGGTGCACCGATGCGCGCCAGTGGTGTCGGCCAGGTCATCGAATCTGACAATCCTGCCCTGCCGGTGGGAACGCTGGTGCAGGGGTTGATGAACTGGCAGGAGTATAGTGTCGGCGATCCCGACAGCCAGATACCACCGACCGCACTGCCAGCAGGTACACCACCCAATCTCGCGCTCAGTGTCTTCGGCAGCACCAGTCTCACCGCGTATTTCGGATTGCTTGACGTCGGCCAGCCACAGCCGGGCGAAACCGTGCTGGTGTCAGGCGCAGCCGGCGCCACCGGCTCAGTCGTCGCCCAGATCGCCAGGCTCAAGGGTTGCCGTGTTATCGGCCTCGCCGGTGGTGAGGAGAAGTGCGAATGGTTGCGCACTGCCTGTAAGGTCGACGCCGTAATCGATTACAAGAACGAGCCACTCCAACAGCGCATCGGCGAACTCTGCCCCGAGGGCGTAAATGTATTCTTTGACAACGTCGGAGGAGAAACGCTCGAGGCCGGCATTGCGCATATGGCCGACTTCGGTCGCATCGTCCTGTGTGGAGCGATATCAGGCTACAACGACGTGACGCCCAAGCCAGGGCCACACAACCTGATGCTGCTGATCAGCCGTCGGGTGCGAATGCAGGGGTTCATCGTACTCGACTACCTGGACCGGGCCGGCGAGGCGATCGACGCCCTCACAGGCTGGGTCATGGCCGGCGAGATCGTATGGCGCGAAGATATCCAGGAGGGTTTTGACAATATCCCCAGTACCCTGCAGCGCCTTTTTATCGGCAGTAACACGGGTAAACAGCTATTGAAACTGGCTGACCCGATGTAGTTATCCACAGGATATTCTGTGGATAACATTGGGGACAGTGCAGAACCTGTCCCCGATATGCCCTTCCCTGCGGCCTCAGTGAACACTAACCTTAATCCACATAAAAACAACTTTATTTCTTTATATTCAATTGCTTACGATATATTTATAATGCTTTACCTTGCGCTACACTGAAATAACGCGGGGTTATCAACCATTTGTGGATATCGTGTACTACAAAAAGTTGGCAAATACTAGCGGTATAGCCCGCTAAATATCGGGGATTTAACAACAGCGCTGCCGTCTCACGGGCACTGAATACGCGTCGAAAGCGCCGGCGAGTATACGCCCGGGTCGCATACTCCTGCCAATTGCGGGTAGCGGTGCCAGCTAACGTTTTCCCAGTTTTCGGATATTGCTGGGTGAGAAATAGGCCGGGCCCTTCACCTCGCTGACGTCATACAGCATCGGCGCGCTGTCGTTGACCAGGCGCTCTGCGATATAGGCGCCGGCGCGCAGGTCGTGATACATCTCCACCCGTCGATCGTAGGCCTGCCCACCGTATTCATACATATTGCTGGTAAGCGCGACTTTCCACAGTTCTCCGCGACCATCGTAGTTTTCAGTGATGGCAGTCAGACCGGTGTCCTCGTCGATGTACAGGCGACGTTTGGCGTAGATGTGGCGCTCGCCCGGTTTCAGTGTCGCCTCTGCAATCCACACGCGCTTGAGTTCGTAGCGCATGTAATCCGGATTGATATGGTACTTGGTCAGGAGGTCATCGTAATCGACATCGGGGTCATCCAAATCGTAATTGTGATAGGGAATAAATATCTCCTTGCGGCCGAGTAACTCCCAGTCGAAACGCTCCATCGAGCCATTAAATCCGCGCACCTCGTCTACTGTCTTCAGACCGCCGGGGCCGTCCGGGGTATCAAAACCGACCGTCGGCGCGCGTCGAACCCGACGCGAGCCCGGCAGGTAACGCCACACCTCACGATCGGTCTGCGAGTAATCGAAAGGTTCCAGTACCGCTGTGATCAGCCCTTTATCGCGGGCGGGTTGAGTGACGTACGTCATGATGTAGCCCGCATACTCACCGAGCTTGGGATACTCATACTCTGCGGTAACAGGATTGTTGCGGCTGGCGTAAGGGGACTCCTGCAGGAATTCAGTCCTGCGCACCGAGCGGGTGCCGTTGGGGAAAACAGCGATATCACTGTATTCACCGTCCACCACTTCGTAGGCGCCGGTGGTGCGGGTGAACCACACCGCCTCGGGGCCGGTAGCGGGCACAGGGAAGGTCGCGCCGCCGATGAAACCGGTGATTCCTTCATTGTCATTGATCAGTTCGCTGTGCTCGGCGTTGTAGCGCACCTTCTCGTAATACTTCGGGTAGTAGGCAAACTCCCTGTGCCCGGGGTAAACCGGCATACGAAAGGTCTCCGGATAGGTTTCAAACATTGCAACCTGTCCAGGGCTGAGACGGTCCCGGTACTGGTCCAGATTGTCGCTGGTGATCACAAAAAGGGGTTTCTCATCTGGCCAGGGATTCGGGTAGCGCGTGCCGGGGCCATCCCACGCCAATCCGGGAGGCAAACCGACAACGCTGCCCGTCCACTCAGGGATCAGGCCATCCTCATTGCCGGCCTTGATCGCCCCCATCGGAGTCAGGTCCTTGCCCAGGCGAGCCACGTCCTGTTCCGTCATTTTGGCGCTCGCGCCAACGGAGAAAAGCGAGACTGCCAGGGCTATTGCTGTGCTCTTGGTGATACGCATATTGTTCATCCTCAAGTAGGGCTCAGAAGCTGTACGACATACTTAATGAGATGTTGTCGCGGTCATTGATGTAGGTATTTTCACCGCCATCAAAAAAATTGGTGTAGCCAAACGACGTGATGAAATTATTCAGGTAGATAAACTGGAAGGTGATATTGACGGCAGATGAGTCTTCCACCATTTCGCTCTCCAGGATATTGCCATCGAGGCCGCGGCGGATAAAGATCGGCACCTTCAGGTCCAGCCCCTGCATCAGGTTCAGGTAAGCTGGCTCAAAGCGCAGGTTGATCACTGTACCGTGATCATCGTAGAGCAGTTCAGCACTATCCTCCGACGTCACGTAAGCGCCGGACAACTCAAATACAAGGCTGGCGTCATCCCAGAATCGGGTCGGTTCAAACACGTAGGAGCCACCGAGTTGATAGGAGGCCAGGTTACCTTCCACCGGGTCGCCACTTGCAAGCACCACAGGGACATCGGTCTTGTAAGAGACTTCTCCCTGGATATTGGTGTCTCCCAACACCGTGGTGAAGCTCGCTGCGTAGCCCTGGATATCCTCGAAGTACCTGATGGTATAGGACTCAGGGAGTCCTCCGCCCGTTGGAAAGTTGACCTGGTAAGCGGGAGCCTTGCTGTGTGCCTTGATGTAATACAGGCCGATATCGGTGTCGCCAAGCACGATCCAGTGCAGGGCGGCGCCCCACTGGCCACTGTCGGACGCCGCTTCGTCAGCAGTTCTTGGAATCGCGGTAATGTTGTTCGGGCCGACCGGAATCAGGAAATTGACGGCACCTGGCCCGAGAAAGTCGCGGTCACTGAAATAGCTGCCGACGCCGTTGAGTTCTGTTTTTTTCCACTCGTACTGGTAATAGGCTTCGAGGGTGAGATCCTCCACGATATCAACCTGTCCGTACAGGGCGCCTGTCGGCAACAGAATCTCCTTTACTTCCACGCCCGGTGTGTTGCGGGCAATCAGGTCGGCGCGATTCTGCAGGCCATTGATTCCGGCAGTAAAGGTCGCCTCACCCCAGTTAATGACCTGGCTGCCAAGCCTGACGTTGAGCAGGCGCCCACCCGGTAAGGAGCTGCTGCCGTACAGAAAGTAATCAAGCATTTCAAGGCGATCGCGGTGCTCCTTGACGGTACCCGGCGGAAATTCCCTGAAGTCGGCATCGCCATTGGGAAACACTTTGCTGTTGTTGTAGGTGAGGTAGTCCTCTTTACTTTGCTGGGTATTCTGGTCATACACGTCGTCATAGTAGCCGCGCGCGCGGGCAAACAGGCCGAAATTGCCATGGCTCAGATCCAACTCCGTCACGAACGACACCTTGTTCTGCGTTGCGCTACCCCGCTTGAAGTTGTTGTCCCCGTCGTTGGCATTGATCAGCACCGCGTAGGCGCGACTGTCGGCTTCCAGGTTGCCGGTGTCCCGATAGCGAAACTGGTCGCTGTCTGGCTTCGCAACCCGAACTTGCGCGGTATAGGCGACATTGGTATCCCAGTCCAGGGTCCATGTATCATCCTCACCAAAATCGAAAGACAGCGCCTGTACCAGCGCGGCATCCGCGGCAAGCGCAGCGCCGATGACAGTATGTGCGCAGAGTATTCCGAGCTTTCTATAGTGCCTATTCATAGAGCTACCTTTTTTGGCCGTGAATAAACGAATGCTATACACATGGCATTTCATTTCGCGGAAACGATGTTCGCCGTAGCATCTGGCTCGCCTGCACTCCCTGCGGGCTTGGCCAGGAAGCAGGCCAGCGCCGGCAGCAACCACAACGCTCCGACCATATTCCAGACAAACATGAAGGTCAGCAGGATTCCCATATCCGCCTGAAACTTGATCGGCGACCAGATCCACGTACCGACACCCACAGCCAACATGGTCGCGGTCAGGCTGACGGCCTCGCCGGTAGTGGTGAGCGTGTTGTAGTACGCCTGCTGCACCGACATGCCGCGACGCAGGAAGGACGTCATCTTGCTATAGATATAGATGCCATAATCAACGCCCACACCTACCCCCAGCGCGATCACAGGGAGGGTGGCGACTTTGACGCCGATTCCAAGATAGGCCATCAGCGCCTCGGCGAGGAATGATGTCAGCGCGAGTGGCACCATAATGCACACGACGGCGCGCCACGATGCGAAACTGATAAACAGCAGCACACCGACTACGCCGTATATGAGCATCAGCATGCGTGTCTGTGCCACGGCTATCTCCTGGTTCGTCGCCACTTCGATACCGGCATTGCCTGCTGCCAGTGCAAAGTGAATGCCGTCCCGCTTGTGCTGCATGGAAAATTGTTGTGCAGCGTCGACCACGCGCTGCAGCGTTTGTGCCTTGTGGTCACTGAGGAATAGCACGACCGGCAACAGGCTGCAGCGAGTATTCATCAGCGCAGCGGGCATAGGGTCAAAAGTGGAGCCAAGCAGGCGTTGGTTGCGACTGATCGTGGCCCATTTGAGGTTGCCCTCGTTGTAGCCGGCGGCGACAAGCTTGGAGACCTCGGATGCGCCGACAGCGGAATTGACACCCGGCACGTTTTTCATGTGCCATACAAACCGATCAACCAACTCGACATTCTCGTACTGCGCACACGCCTCCTCCTCGGTCTCCACCATGACAATGAAAATATCAGAGCTGGTGGCGTAGTTGTCAGTGATATAGGCATTGTCGAGGTTGTAGCGCGAATCCGTATGCAACTCCGGTGCACCCTGGTCCAGGTCGCCAATCTGCAGATTCTGCCGGCCGTGGAAACCGACGCCAAATCCGATAGCAGCGATAATGATCGATACCCAGGCAACACGGGGATTGGCGAAATTTGATAGCAGACGCCATACAGAGCCACGGTTTGAATCCTGCCTGTTTCCCATGTGGTAGCGCAGTGTCTTTTTCGTTATGCCCAGATAGGACATCAGAATGGGCAGCAGCACCAGGTTGGTGAGAATCACAACGCCTACCCCGACACTGGCCGCAATACCGAGATCCTTGATCACCTCGATCGGGATCAACAACATGGTGAGAAAGCCAATGGCATCGGTCACCAGCGCCGTCATGCCCGGCACATACAGCGAGCGAAACGCATGCCTGGAACTGGTAACCCTGTCATTGCCAGCGAGACTTTCCTCGAGTGTCGCATTGACAAGCTGCACGCCGTGGCTCACGCCAATCGCGAAAATCAGGAAGGGAATCAGAATGGAGTAGGCATTGAGCCCATAGCCCAGCGTAGTCAGCAGTCCCAGCTGCCAGATAACCGCAGTCACTGAGCAAAGCAATGGTGACAGAGTACCGCGCACGCTGCGCGTATACAGGAACAGAAGAATGGAAGTAATCACCAGCGTGATGACCGCGAAAAGCAAAATCGCGGTAATACCATCCAGCAGGTCGCCAATCATCTTGGCGAAACCGATGATATGAATCCTGACCGTTGGCTGCCCACTGCTGTCAACCGACAGCTGTTCATACTTATCCCGCACGTCGGTTTCCAGCGCTTTTGACAGCGCCCAGTAGTCGAGCGGTTCACCGGATGTCGGGTCGATATCGATCAGCGGCGCCTGCACGATACTCGAGCGATAGTCATCAGCAACCAGGCGCCCTACCTCGCCGGAGCGGAGGATATTGCGTCGCAGTTCCTGCATCGCCTGTTCTGAGCCGTCATACCCGGAGTCGATGACCTTGTCGCCCTCGAAACCTTTTTCAGTCACTTCTATCCAGCGTACATTGGGCGTCCACAGCGACCGCATCCGGTTGCGATCGACGCCTGGCAGGTAGAACACCTCGTCGTTCACCTTCTGCAGCAGATCCAGGTACTGCGGATCGAAAATATCACCGGACGTGTTTTCCACCGCCACCTGTATCGTGGTGCCCGCCGCACCGAGATCAGACATATGTTTCATGAATGACCGGATGAACGGATGCTCCATGGGAATCATTTTTTCGAAACTGGCATCCGGCCTCAGCTGTGTAACCTGGTACGCGAAGAATGCAGTCGCAAGCAAAAATACAATTAGCAGTAGTGGCCTGTGCGAAAAAATTAACCGCTCCAGTAACGGTTCCTCCTCACCGTACTGCCAGGTATGAAGTTGATCGCCGTTCTGTGCGGATGAATCACTCATGGCCAATCCCGTCCGTGCTGGTCTTGACGCCGCCCTGCCCGACCAGGATCAGTTTGTCCGCCTGAATGAGGCCGGAGGTGAGGGCAAGGTGATCGTCCAGCGAATGCTCCCGATAAGTCTGCCCCCCATCGGTACTGTACAGTACGGTGGCATCCCCCCCTACCAGCACAATGGCGCCGTCTGCGGACCAGTTTCCGCCGGCCAGCGTATTGCTGTTATGCGTGGTGACAGGCAACCAGGTGCTACCGAAGTCGGCGGAACGGTAGAGATGGCCGCGCAAGCCGAATACCAGAAGGGCGTCGTACTGTGGGTCAAAAACAGCGCCGAACCAACTGCCATCGTAGAACGATTCCAGTGCCTCCCAGCTGCGGCCGCTGTCCAGCGAGCGGAACATGAGTCCGCCTTCACCCGCGATAAATACCCGCCCCTTGCCGTCACCAGTTACCGTGTTCAAATGGAACTGATCGGGATTACTCAGCGCGGTGTCTGCGTTGACCCAGTGTCGCCCACCATCTGTGGTATGAATGAATGTTCCGAAGGCGCCTACCGCCCAGCCCAGGCTGGCATCCTGAAACCAGATATCCATCAGTGGCGAGGTGAAGACCGGTTCTTCCAGGGTTAATTCAGCGTCCTCGAGATCAAGTTGTGCGTCTTCCAGCCTCGCTTCGAGTTGCGCCCTGCTCACTTCGTCTGCTGACGCCAGGCGCTGTGCCAGTTCCTCCACACGTTGGTGGGCGCTTTCGCGCTGCTCCAGGTTTATCTGGTGTTGCATCGCCAGGCCATCCCGCTGCACACGCCAGGTTTCACCGCCGTCGTCACTGACCAGAATCAGTCCGTCGTGGCCTACCGCCCAGCCTTTGCGCGCATTGACAAAGTGGATAGCCGTCAACATCCGGGTTGTCGGCACCACAGCCTGCTGCCAGTGGCCGCCGTTATCGTCGGAGTACAGTACAATCCCATGCTCGCCGGCGACGACCAGCCGTTTTTCCGCGACAGCAACATCCAGCAGCAGGGCTTTGTGCGCAAGCGGCATGATGACCGCTGCTGCCTGTGCATGAACGGGCGACGCCAGCGCGTACAAGACAGGTAGCAGCGCCAGCAGCGCGACCACAGGGTACATTGGGGACATACCTAACCACACCTTGTTATAAATTACGTGTGTACAGCATGTATTATGTCCCGGGCGGAAAACGCCAGACATGACTCGTGTCAATTTTTCAGTAGTTATTGCCCGAGACCTGCCTGCACAGCGACGTCATCGAGACACCACCGGATAACGCTGTGCGTCGGCTACAGCGCGGGGCAGTGTTCCCCTATCCGCTGTGCGCGGTATGCCGGACTCGCACTGCCAGCCCGGTTATTTATGGCGGATCGCCCAGCAACAATGGATTTTCCGGTTGCGCTGAAAATCAGGGGGCAATGTCGACGCGGTAATATCCTCGCACACGAATTCTTCCTGTAGCGACGGGTCGAGCGTGAAGCCACGCCGGTTGTTGGAAAAATACAACAACCCTTTCTGCCGCAAAACTGCCATCGTCTTGCGCACCAGGTCGCCGTGATCACGCTGTACATCAAAGCTGTCAGACATGGCCCTGGAGTTGGAAAACGATGGCGGGTCCAACAGGATCAAGTCGTAGCGACTGCGCGCCCTGCCCAGCCAGGACTGACAGTCCTCGCGGATCACGGTATGTCGCACCGACTGCAGGTCATTCTGTGCGAGGTTATTGCTCAGCCAGTTCAGGTAGGTATTGGACAAGTCGACGCTGGTGGTCGAGTGCGCGCCCCCCAATGCAGCGTGAATGGTGGCGGCACCGGTATAGCAAAAAAGGTTGAGGAAATCCTTCCCCTTCGCCTCGCGGCCAATTCGCAGCCGCAGTGGGCGATGATCGAGAAACAAGCCGGTATCGAGATAGTCGTTCAGGTTGACCAAAAACTTCGCCTCACCCTCGCACACTGTCAACATCTCGCCCCGGTTGTCCTGCCGCTTGTATTGCTCCTTGCCGCGTTGGCGACTGCGCTGCTTGTAGACAATGTTGTCGGCCGCCACACCCAGAGTGACGGGCAGTGCAGAGCGCACCTCATCGAGCCGGTGTTCCGCCACTTCAGGCGAGATCGATTTGGGGGCCTGGTATTCGGCAACGTGGACGTAGTCGCCGTAAATATCCACGGCCACTGAATACTCCGGCATATCGGCATCGTACAGTCGGTAGCACTGGATCTGTTCGCGCTTCACCCAGGAGGATAGGCGTTTGCGATTCTTCACAATACGATTGGCGAACATGGTCGCGCCTTCAGACAGCACGGGGCTGGGGTCCGCTGGCGCTGTTGCCGCATCACGCAATGTGTTGTCGGCCAGATCAAACAGCAACAGGCTGGTGGCGAGTTTGCCATTGAAGAGCGCGTAGCGTTTATGACTGCGCAGCCCCGTCGCCTTGCCCAGATCAAGGTCTGAGGTCAGTACTGCGGCGCGCCAGCCAGGAAACTCCCGAATCATCGCCTCACCCAACTGGCGGTAGAGACCCATCAGGCTTTCCTTCTCACCGATGCGTTCACCGTAAGGCGGGTTGCACACTAGCAGACCAAACGGCAGAGGACGGTGATCGGGCTTTTGCAACTCGGAGACCGGTTTGCAACTGACCCGCACGACTTTCTCCAGACCGATACGCGCGATATTTTCCTGTGCGCGGCGGATCACGGCGGGGTCCCAGTCATACCCTCGTATTTCGGGCAACTGCGCTGCCCTGCCGCGCTCGGCCCGACTGCGTGCATCACTGGCTATGGCCTGCCATTGAGCCGCTTCGTGTATCAGCAGGTGCTCAAACCCGAAGTGCTTGCGTTGCAGCCCCGGCGCGATGTCTGCCGCCATCATCGCCGCCTCCAGCAACAGCGTGGCGGAACCACACAGGGGATCAATCAACGCGCCACCGCGCGCAGCGACACCCGGCCAGTCGGCGCGCAACAGCACCGCCGCGGCAAGGTTCTCCTTCAGTGGTGCAACGCCGGCCTGCAACCGGTATCCCCGCTGGTGCAGGCTACCACCGGAGATATCGATCGACAGGTGCGCCCGGTCGCGCACAAGCCGAACGTTCAGGCGCACCTGGGGATTGACACGATCGACCGAGGGGCGGGTCGCCGTGGCACTGACAAACCAGTCGACGATGGCATCTTTGCTGCGCTGGGCTCCAAACTGCGTATTGCGAATACCGCGGTTCTCGCCGGAAAAGTCGATTGCGATTGTTTTGTCCGGCGTGAACAAACGACCCCAGTCTATGTCCTTCATGTTGTGGTAGAGCATATCCCCATCCACGGCATCGAATTGGGCCAACGGCCACAATACGCGATTGGCCAGGCGCGACCACAGGCAGGCGCGATAGGCCAGTGCTCGAGGGCCGGAAAAATGCACACCCGCCACAGTCTCTCGCGTGGTTTCAGCGCCGAGTGTGGTCAGCTCGCTCGCCAGCAGTGACTCAACACCCTTGGGGCAGGTGGCAAACCATGCTTCTGTGTCTGTCGTCATCAGGGACAATCGTTAAATCCTGTATAGAAAGCAAATGGGAGATTAAACAGGTGGCTGGAACCGCTCGCAGGGGCAGGGGCGTGAACCCGTGGTTTCAATCTGTGCGTTTGGCAGGTGCGCGCCTGGTCGCTCGCGGCGCTGCCTTTTTGCGGGAAGACTTCGGTCTGGCTTTTGGCTTGGGCTTGTCACTGGCCGTCAAACTCTTCACAGAGGCGTTCGCCTCCTTCTCTTTGCGCATGACATCCAGCACCAGATTGCTGGAACTTCCCATGTAGTGGATATAGCGATCGTATTCGTCATCCGACAGGCGCCGCAGCACGTCGTGCTGCCGCATCAGGTTGACGAAACGACGCTCGCGCTCATACTGTTTGGGCAGCGCCAGCACCCCCCACTGCTCCAGCGCTTTTTCCAGTGCCGGATTGTAGGTGCGCATAAACTTGATCAGGAAGGGGATCGGATCGTGCCGTGCGAGCAGCGCAGCGCTGCGCAGCATCAACTCCAGCGGCATGATAGTCTCGCCACTCTCAATGTCTTCCAGCATCGCCCTGTCGGACAGGCCGAGGCTTTCCGATAGGTCCTTCAGCGACATGCCGGCCGTCTCGCGCGCATCCCGCAGGAAACGACCGGCTTCGGCCATTGCCTCGAGCCGCTCGGGTTCCAGTTTGTTGAGCAGCGCATTCCGCAGCCAACTCTCACCGAACATCGCTGTCAGGGTGGCAGTATTGCGGGCGAAATCAAACGTACCCCCCGCGACCTGTTCAGTCAGTTTGCGCAGGGAGTACAGAAGCGATTCGTTGTCTTTCTCTTTACCAGCCATGGCCACAGCATAGCAGAATTCAGGCCGCTGGCGGCAAGCCTGTCTCGAGCGCAAAAATACGCTGCAATATTTCACGCCATTCGGTGTACTGGGTGTCCAGGCTGCCCGTCAGCTTGAATACCGTACCACTCACTTCCATTACCGTGGGAGCGACCTCATTGTTGAAGCCCAGTGCCAGCTCATCGAGGTCCTGCTCGTGAATTTTCGACCATTTATACGCGTTGTAGGTCTGCTCCAGGGCGACAAAGGAACCGCGCCGGCCCTGGCTGTCCCTGCTGTTCACTCGCGCCTGGTACTCGTCCCGGTACTCGGCCTGTTCCGCCCCGTACTGACGCCACAGATTATAGGTCGGTGCCATCTCCTCGGCCAGTTGGGCGTACTGCTCGTCCACCGTATCGATGAACAGGTATTCCTGGTTGCGGATTCGTATCACGCGAGCGAGCATCGGATCGTCCTCGGCGGGCAGGCGCACCAGCGTATACCCGCCTTCAGGGGTAGCGGCCAGGTAGGAGCCAAACACCTCCGGTGCGAGTGCACTGGCGTAGCGCATCAACGCGATCTGTCGCAGGTTCGCCAGCTGCCTGGCACTCATCTGCTGGCGCACTGCCAACAGATCTGCCGCAATTTCCTGATAAACCTCCATAAAAGGGTCGCCGGGCACTTTCACGGGATAGTCGGCCGGTGTTGTGGTTCCCGTGTACGCTCTGTCCAGCCATTGCATGCCCGCTGCGTCCCGCGCCGCTATGTGCAATTCCAGCCGCTGTCCGTCGGAGTGCTGTATGGTGCCGGTGACCAGTAGTTCGGAAGATTCGAGCGGTTCTGGCAGTACCCGCACCACACCCCAGTCACCGGAATTGATCAGGATCTCGCGCAAAATCACCGGCATATACTTAGCCTCGGCTTTGCGAATCTCGGGAAAGACACCCAATTTGCTGTGCGTGGATTCATCGGCGGGAATGCCAGCGTCGAAGATGACCAGGCCGACGTCGACAAAATCCTGCTCAGTGGCGCTGTGCACCACCGCCACCGGCAGCGCCAGACAGGCGGCCATAGCCAGTAACAGCGCGGCCCGTGTGCGGCGCAGCAACGCTATTGTTTTTCGGTGGTACATACCGTGCCTCTGGTCAATGTCACCTCACATTTATAGCCGCTCTCCCCGGGTTCGAACCGGTTGTAAACACGGTTCAGCAGAAATGGGAAAGACACCTGGTCGGTGACCACGGTGGTCGCGATGTTGAGCTTCTGACCGGCCGCGCCCATGGTCATCACATGCTGGATACTGAGGCCATCCGGCAGCAGCAACTTGAACACCAGCTGGTGCCCGTTCCAGCCGCAGATCTCCGTTCCGAAAGGCGTCTCAACCCTGCTCAGTTCACCGGGGTAGAACTCACAGGTCAGGTCAAAATCATCTTCCCGTTTGACGCGAATTTTGTGCGTATCCTGCGAAATTTCCAGCAGCGGTGACTGTGTGACCAGATCGGCCATACGCACGAGGCCCAGTATCGAGGAACCGCTGTTACCGCCGGAACTATTGATAACCATGCCACCGCCAAACGAACCCTGCTGCATACCCTGCTGGGCACGCCGCTGCGCCTCCCGGTTCAACTCCCGCACCATGGAGTCGAGTTTCTGCTGCGTATTGTCACTCTGGCCGTAATCCATTTCCCAGGAGCCACTGAAGTCCACAGCCTGGACATTGTCACCCTTCAGCACGGCGCGTTTCGGTGCCGGGCTACTACACGCGCACAACAGCACACACAGCGTCAGCAGCGTGGCGACAACAAGGCGCGGGGATCGATGGAAGGTAGGCATATTGGCGTGGAGTTTACCTCAAGGCAATCCCCGGCGGCGAGTGCCGTGCGAATATTTACAACGCAGGGCCAGCGGCGACCTCAAGCCCGCGGACAGCGCCATCTCAGATCGGAACAGTACAGTATGCTGAACAGCCGAAAAAGCGAAGTGGGCTACTATATGCACTGGTCCACTACATTCACGTATACAAGGGGAATTTCAAGCGATGGCGTCCAATATGAAAATCGGTGTGTGCCTGCCCTACATGAAAGCGGGGCTCAGCCGCGAGGACTATCTGGCCTGGTTCAAGGCTATCGATGAAGGCCCCTACCACGCCCTGTCCTGTGGCGAGCGCGTCCACGGGCCCACTTATGACATGCGGGTGGTGCTGGCAGCCGCTGCCATGGCCACCACGCGCATCGAAATCACACCGACGCTGTATGTCCTGCCCATGCACAGTGCCACACGCGTCGCCAAGGAAGTGGCCACGCTGGATATACTTTCCGGCGGCAGGGTCAACAGCGTCGCACTCGGCTACGGTGGCCGGCCCAAGGATTACGAGGCAGTGGGCGCGCGCTTCGAGGGCCGCTACGGAAGAATGGATCGCCAGGTAGAGGAGATGCGCAAAGTCTGGCGCGGTGAGGAGATCGTCGCCGGCGGCGGCCAGATCGGCCCGGCAATGGACAGGCCCGGGGGGCCGCGCCTGCTGGCCGGGGCGATGGGACCTAAAAGCATCGAACGCTGCGCACAGTGGGCAGACGGGCTGTACGCCTGGTCCGGCAATGGCGAGGAGGCGGAGTTGAGCCGTACCTTTGCGATGGCCGAGGCGGCATGGGAGCGCGCGAAACGTGAACGAGCCCCGTATCGCATGGGCGGTTTCTGGTACACGCTGGCCGATGACGGCCAGCAGAAGCTGTACGATTACGTCTACGAGTATCTGGCAATTGCCGGCGCTGATATTGCCACGATGATGGCAGAATCCGTGCACCGAAGCTCAGTGGATGCTATCAGGGAGGCGCTGGACAATGCCGAGGCCGCTGGCTGCGAGGAGCTCTTTGTGGTGCCGGCGACGGCGGAACTGTCGGAGATCGATCGACTCAACGAGTTGCTGGCGCGGCGCTGACCATCCCGCTTGAGTCAGGAATAGAGGCGCGGCGCACACACAGCGACGCGCCCTCTGAAGGTGTCGTCAGGAGCAAGCGTCAAAATCTCGATCACCCCGGATTACGTGCCGCAGTGCCCATTCCCGCGATTCGCACTCCCACTAAACGCGGCACAAGGCTATACTCGCAGCCTCAATCACTGAAGATTCAGGCAGCAATCCATGGCAAAACGCGTATACCTGTTCGATGAAGGCAGCAAGGACGACCGGGACCTGCTGGGAGGCAAAGGGGCGAACCTGTGCGAAATGACCAGCCTCGGCCTGCCCGTCCCCTATGGTTTTATCATCACCACCGCCACCTGCCGCGAATATTTCCTGGCCGGTAACAAATTGCCCTCACTGCTGGAGCAGGAATACCGCGTCGCGCTGGATCTGGTAGAGAAAAAGATGGGCGCCCGATTTGGCGATCCGGAGAACCCGCTGCTATTTTCAGTGCGCTCAGGCGCCCCGGTATCAATGCCCGGCATGATGAATACCATTCTCAATCTCGGTCTCAACGATGAGATCACCGAGGGCCTCGCCGCCAAAACAGGTAATCCGCGTTTCGCCTATGACTCCTATCGTCGCTTCATCCAGATGTTTGCCGATGTGGTGATGGATGTGGATGGCAACAAGTTCGAGGAGGTACTGGAGCGCTACAAGCACAGCAACAAAAAAGCGCAGGACGTCGATATGACCGCCGACGACTGGCGCGAAATTGTCGCCATCTACAAGACCCTGGTGAAACTGCCTGAAGACCCGTTCGTACAGTTGAAAATGGCGGTGGAAGCCGTTTTTCGTTCCTGGCACACGCCGCGCGCGATTGTGTACCGCGAGATGAACAATATCGACGACAGCCTGGGCACCGCCGTCGGTGTGCAGGCGATGGTATTTGGCAACTTTGGCGACGAATCCGGCTCCGGCGTGGCCTTCACCCGCAATCCTGCCACTGGTGAGCACCTGTTTTTTGGCGAGTACCTGTTCAATGCCGCAGGCGAAGATGTCGTCGCAGGTATACGAACCCCCCTGCCCGTCTCGGCCTTGAAGGACCGTATGCCGGCGGTGTACGACGAACTGTACACAACCCAGTCACTGCTGGAAAAACACTACCGGGATATGCAGGACATCGAATTCACGGTACAGGACGGCAAGTTTTACATGCTGCAGACGCGCAGCGGCAAGCGCACAGGAAGGGCCTCAATAAAAATCGCGGTGGATATGGTGAAGGAAGGGCTGATCACCGAGCGCGAAGCCCTGATGCGCGTTTCGCCCGAGCATGTCGAGGCCTTTCTACACCCGATGGTCGACCCGGCTGCAAAACAGGACATTATCGCGACCGGTTTGCCGGCCAGCCCCGGTGGCGCTACCGGCAAAGTCGTGTTCTCCGCCGAGGAAGCCGAGTCAGAGAACAGCGCAGGCCATAGCGTTATCCTGCTGCGCCGGGAGACGACCCCGGAAGATATCCACGGCATGCGTGTCGCTGCAGGGGTGCTCACTGAATTGGGTGGCATGACCTCCCACGCCGCTGTGGTCGCTCGCGGCATGGGTGTCTGCGCGATCACCGGCTGTGGCGCGCTGAGTATCGACACAGCAGCGGGGGTCGCAACCACGACAGAGGGCGTGACGGTTCGTCGCGGCGACATTATCACCCTCGATGGCACATCCGGCGAGGTCATGCTGGGCGACATCGCCAAGATCGAGGCGAGTTCCAGCGAGGACTTCCAGGAGTTGCTGAAGTGGGCGGACAAGCATCGACGCCTGCGGGTGCGCGCTAACGCAGAGACACCTGAAGACGCTGCGAAAGCGCGCGAACTGGGCGCCGAAGGTATCGGCCTGTGCCGGACCGAACATATGTTTTTCGCCGCTGAGCGCATCGGTGTGATGCGCGCGATGATACTGTCCGAGACAGACGAAGAGCGGCAAACGTTCCTGGATCAGCTACAGGTATTCCAGCACGATGACATTCTGGAGTTGTTCAAGGTCATGGACGGACTGCCCGTGACCATCCGGCTGCTGGATCCCCCGCTGCACGAATTCCTGCCACAAAGCGGCGACGATATCGAAGCGCTGGCAGCCCAGATCGGCAAGCCGGTAAAACAGATCCGGGAGATCGCCCATCGCCTGGCGGAGGTTAACCCGATGCTGGGCTTCCGCGGCTGCCGCCTCTCGGTGGTGTATCCGAAGATCACCGAGATGCAGGTCAAGGCAATTATCAGCGCAGCGGCCGAGGCCATGGATGCCGGCTACCGCCCACTGCCTGAAATCATGATTCCACTGGTGATCAATGTGCGGGAGATTCGCCTGATTACCGAGATTATTGATAAATGTATCCGCGAGATAGCCACCGCCAGGCCGCTGTCCATTCGCTACAAGATTGGCACCATGATGGAAACACCTCGCGCCACCCTGGGAGCTGATCGCCTTGCACCGGAAGTCGAATTTATGAGTTTCGGCACCAACGATCTCACGCAGATGACCTACGGTTTTTCGCGCGATGACGCCGGCAAATTCATACCGAAGTACCTGAAGGAAAAACTGATCGATGTCGACCCCTTTGTGTCACTGGATCAACGCGCAGTCGGCAGGTTGATGGAGATCGCGATCACCGAGAGCCGCGGCAAAAAGAAAGGGATCAAGTACGGCATCTGCGGTGAACACGGTGGCGATCCCCGCTCCATCCAGTTCTGTCATGACATCGGGCTGGACTACGTTTCCTGCAGCCCGTTTCGGGTACCGATAGCGCGTATCGCCGCTGCACAGGCAAATGTCGGCGATGAAAAGAGCTAGGTCAGGACTGTGAACCTGCAGTCCCGGGTGGCGCCGGGTTGCGCAACAGCAGTGCCGCGGGAATCGCCACCAGTGCCATCAGCATGATCAACTGGAAGTCATCCGCATAGGCCAGCTGCAGGGCCTGCCTGGTCACTTCGCCTTCCAGCAAGGTCAAGCCACGGGCGCTGTGTATATCCCAAATTTGCGCAATCGCGGATTGCTGTAATAGTGGATTGAATGCCGTTACATGCTCGGTAAGTATCGCGTGTTCGCGCTGCAGGTGGCTCGCCAACTGGGCCATCACAATTGAGATACCAATGCTGCTGCCGATCGTCCTTACGAGGCCAAATATCGCGGTTGCTTCGGTGCGCAGCACCGGATCAAGCGTGGCAAACGCCAGCGTAGTGAGCGGCACGAATATCAAGCCCAGCCCGAATCCCTGGAAAAAGCCCGTCCAGGTAATCATCGATTGCGTGACATCGACAGTGAACCGCGTCATTTGCGCCATAGTAATGACAATCATCATCAGGCCCGCGACGATCAGTAAACGCGGCGACACCAGAGCGCGTTCCATTATCCAGCTGCACACCAACATGGCGAGCATGGTACCCCCGCCCCGCGGGGCCAGAATCAATCCCGCATCAAACACCGGATACCCCAGTAGCGTTTGCAGATACGGCGGAAACAGCGCCATGGTCGCCAACATAATCACACCGAGCAGGAACATGAACACCAGGCCGAGTGAGAAGTTTCTGTCCCTGAACAACTGCGGATTTACATAGGCATTCTTGTGCGTGAACATATGCACAATGAATAAATACAGCGCCAACAGCGCCAGGATGCATTCAAACACGATCTCGCCGGAGTCAAACCAGTACTGCGACTGGCCGCGATCCAGCGTCAATTGCAAGCTGACGATCGCCAGGCTGAGCAGGAAAAAGCCGAACAGGTCGAACGGTCGCTCCCTGTCTAATGGGGACTCCTTCGCCAGCGCAATCACGCCCAGCAGTGACAGGATGCCAAACGGCACGTTGATGTAAAATACCCATCGCCAACTGTAGTACTCGGTCAGCCAACCTCCCACCGTGGGACCGAGTATCGGCGCCAACATCACGCCCACGCCCCAGATACTCATAGCTCTGGCATGCTTTTGCACCGGAAAAGTATCCAGCAGCAACGCCTGCGATATGGGCACAAGACTGGCTCCGAACACGCCCTGCAGTATCCGA
>TARA_R110002072_G_scaffold303068_1_pt1 | contig 18707 bp, 21 predicted proteins | sample TARA_R110002072 | Tara Oceans TARA_R110002072 (sample SAMEA4397118) | marine metagenome | biome: Polar Biome; feature: [SRF] surface water layer (ENVO:00010504); material: water (ENVO:00002006), including particulate matter (ENVO:01000060) such as... | depth 5 m | reverse complement strand
TGAAAAGGGAATTTTCAACCTCTTAGATCAATAGCTTACAGCACTTTGTACGTTTAGCGATCAAATTAAGAGTATGTGCAATTCAATCACTTAGAAAATTCTAAAATCTTCAGCTCTTGAAGCAGGCATGTACTTTCTTTTCAGTAAGTAGATTTTTAACTGCTGTTCCATTGGTTATTGCGGTCATGTCCGTGAATATAGATCGGACTAGAAAGTAGTGTCTATTTCGATCATTTAGCATTTCGGACTAGATCACCTAAATTTTTCTCAAGAAATAGATATTTATTGTCTGAAGCCTCAAAAATGTCATAACCAGTTATCAGGCATAGAACAATAAAGCATGCTTGGTGTGCTGGAATTGTTGATTTGCAGGCATTAGCTTTATTTAAGGCCTTTGCCTGCTTAGTGGCAATGAGCGGACATTCACTCAGGAGCGTGCTTTGAGGCTAAAGCAGCCATCTAGGCCAGTGCAAATTAATGTTATTCTAATCTCAAATACTTTGGTTATATCTACAAGAAAGATCTCCGAATTCAGTACCATTAGAAGTTAGGGTATTATAATAAGACTTTATATACTGAAGAGAGAATTATATGAGCACAATCATTAATGGAGTTGACTATGGCCCGCTTTACCAGTTACTTGGTACATGGCGTGGAGTAAAAGGGCTAGATGTAGCACCTGAGCCAGATGGCAAGGATCAACACGCCTACTATGATGAAATCACCTTCAACCCCCTCCGGACCAGCTGAAAACGCTGAAGAACAAAACCTTGTTACGGTGAGATACCACCAATTAGTACGAAAACGCAATAACGGAAAAATCTTTCACGATCAGATTGGCCATTGGATTTACGAACCTGCAACAGGAATGATCGTGCATTCTCTATCTATTCCCCGAGCAGTTTGCGTGTTAGCGGGCGGCAAATTGCAGGAAAATGGTGATGAAACAGTTTTTGACGTTGAAGCGACTGCTGGCAGCGATTCATTCGGTATTGTGCAATCTCCCTTCATGTTGGAGAAGGCAAAAACAACAGCGTTCAAAATGTCTCTGAAAGTTAAGGGTGATTCTCTAAATTACGCAGAAACCACCTTTTTGGAAATTTATGGCAGGCCGTTTGAACATACAGACAAAAGCTCACTAGAACGTGTTGTCTATGACTGATGTAAATGCGTGAATTCGTAGTCACTAAACTACCAAACTATTGAGCGGGTGTAAAACACCCGCTCAATAGTTTTTTACTTAAGATCAAACCGATCAGCATTCATAACTTTGCACCAGGCTTTCACAAAGTCATTCACAAACTTCGCCTTGTTATCATCCTGAGCATAGACTTCAGCATAAGAACGCAACACAGAATTTGAACCAAACACTAGATCAACTCGCGATGCAGTCCATTTGGTATTGCCAGAACTGCGTTCGACGATGTCATAGCTGTTATTGCCAGTTGGTTTCCAGCTGTAACTCATGTCTGTTAAGTTAACGAAAAAGTCATTGCTTAATGCACCTTCGTTATCGGTGAGCACGCCAGCTTTATTGCCGTCATGATTAGCGCCGATCACTCGCAATCCACCAACTAACACCGTCATTTCAGGTGCGGTTAATCCCATTAATTGAGTACGATCCAGCATCAGCTTTTCAGGAGAAATGTTGTAATCATGCTTCAGGTAATTACGGAAACCATCATGAAGCGGCTCAAGCACGGCGAAGGAGTCGGCATCTGTTTGCTCTTCAGAGGCATCACCGCGACCGGTAGCCACCGGAACAGTTACATTTACACCAGCATCGCAGGCTGCTTTTTCGACAGCCGCAGAACCTGCAATAACAATCAGATCTGCCATGCTAACGGGCTTATCCAATGATGACTGCAGTTTCTCAAGTTCGGCCAATACTTTTTGTAAACGGGCTGGCTCGTTACCTTCCCAGTCTTTCATCGGCGTCAGGCGAATACGCGCACCATTAGCACCACCGCGATGATCGGAGTTGCGGTAAGTGCGTGCGCTATCCCAAGCTGTTGCAACAAGCTCAGCTGTGCTTAGGTCTGTAGCTAATGCTTTGGTTTTAATATCAGCTACTTCGGCATCGCTTAATGTGTAATCAACCGCTGGTACGGGATCTTGCCAGATCAAATCTCCCGCTGGCACGTCTGCTCCCAAGTAACGCACTTTCGGGCCCATGTCACGATGCGTCAGCTTGAACCAGGCACGTGCAAAGGTTTCTGCAAAGTAGTCCGGGTCTTTGTAAAAACGTTCAGAAATCTTACGGTATTCAGGGTCTTTGACCATGGCCATATCAGCATCGGTCATAATCGGGTTGTACCGAATAGATGGGTCTGCCACATCTACCGGTTTATCTTCCTCCTTGATGTCGATTGGTTCCCACTGCCAGGCACCAGCAGGGCTTTTCTTCAGCTCCCAATCGTAATTGAATAGCAGATAGAAGTAGCCGTTGTCCCATTGTGTTGGATTAGTTGTCCAGGCACCTTCGATACCGCTACTAACAGTATCAGGCCCCATACCTTTTCCGTTCGGGTTATGCCAACCCAAACCCTGTTCTATGACATCAGCTGCTTCTGGGTCAGGGCCAAGCGCTTCAGCATCGCCATTACCATGACACTTACCCACCGTGTGACCACCTGCTGTCAAGGCAACAGTTTCTTCATCATTCATGGCCATACGTGCGAAAGTGGTTCTGACATCTTCTGCTGTTCTTAGCGGATCGGGGTTGCCGTCAACACCTTCAGGATTCACATAGATTAGCCCCATCTGAACTGCTGCCAACGGGTTATCTTTCATTGCGGCGCTGTCAGGATGCGCGCGATCGGCATCTTTACCCAGCCACTCCTGTTCAGACCCCCAGTCAATATCGTATTCAGGGTGCCAAATATCTTCTCGACCACCCGCAAAACCAAAGGTTTTCAAGCCCATAGATTCGTAAGCCACAGTTCCGGCAAGAATGAGTAAATCTGCCCAGGAAAGTTTGTTGCCATATTTCTTTTTGATAGGCCACAACAAGCGACGCGCCTTATCCAGGTTTACATTGTCAGGCCAGCTATTGATCGGAGCAAAACGTTGATTCCCTGTACCAGCACCACCACGGCCATCTGCAATTCGATACGTTCCGGCAGCATGCCAGGCCATACGAACCATAAGTCCACCATAGTGCCCCCAGTCTGCTGGCCACCAATCCTGACTATCAGTCATCAATGTTTTTAGGTCTGATTTGACGGCTTCCAGATCGAGTGACTTGAATGCCTCAGCGTAATTGAAGTCATCATCCAGTGGGTTGGTTTTTCTATCGTGCTGATGGAGAATATCCAGATTTAAGGCTTCCGGCCACCAGTCCATTGTTGCTTTACCGGTAGAAGTACTACCTCCGTGCATAACCGGGCATTTACCTGCGTTGTCATTACTCATGATTTGTCTCCCTTCATTCTTACAGATATGGCTTTAGCCAAAACGTGAATGACGAATATAGTTTAGATTTCTCATATGCACAAATAGGTAAAATTCATCACAGTGATAGCCTGTGGTTATTATTCCATTTATGCGCTTCGATACTTGTATTGATTCCGGGTTGGTTGATGTAAATAAGCCAATGACATAAATCAATATCATTGGCCTTAGGTTAAGTTTTTAAGGGCGACGCTTTTGAGAGCGTGGCGTGATAGGCTTTATTTGCACATTAGCATATTGTTCAGCACGACCATTGTCAGCCTTGTTTCTAACATGGTAATTTTTGATGCCGACATAAGCCTTGTTACTACCAGTTCGGATGACTTCAGAGCTAATATCTGCAGCGTTTAAGTTGCGATGTTTTTTGATGTGGTCTGTTACACCTGCTGCCATTGCCTGGCTGGCAGCCATCATTATTACCATTGTCATTACGATTGTTTTCATAATCATTCTCCAGTCGAATCTTTATTTGAGAAAAGCGCTTATTCGCTTTTATGGTTCTACTGTATGAGCTCTTCTTTAATTAATAAAATTGAATATAGCGAACATTATGTTCTAGAATACTGAACATTGATTTTGGGAGAGAAGAAATGATTTCTTTGAAACAGCTACATTACGCGCTTGCCGTAGAAAAAACTCTGCATTTTAAAAAGGCATCAGAGCTATGCCATGTTAGTCAGTCTGCATTGAGTACTGCACTGACTGAGCTAGAAAAACAGCTTCAGCTTCAGATTTTTGAAAGAGATAACAAGAAGGTGTTGATCACACCTGCAGGCAAAGAGGTGTTGGATCGTGCAAGGCAGATTATGCTGCAAGTTGAAGATATTCAGCATTTATCCGATAGCCAAAAAGCACCTCTCAGCTTTCCACTTACTGTGGGTATTATTCCTACCATTGCACCGTATCTACTTCCTTGTTTTCTACCCTTATTAAATGAACAGTACCCACAGCCAATAATCAATGTCGTTGAAGAACAATCTCATATCCTGGTGGATATGGTTAGGAAAGGAGAAATTGATTGTGCTATTTTGGCACTGCCATATCCTTGTGATGGCCTATTGACCATGGAGTTTTGGCAAGAAGACTTCTATTGGATCACCTTAAAAGGTGAATCTCACTCACAGCAGAAAGAAATCACTAGCGATGAACTTTTGGATACCAAGCTCATGTTGCTGCAGGATGGCCATTGCCTGAAAGATCACATCCTCGAAACCTGTAAATTATCAGAACAGCCTGAAAACCATATATTTGGCGCGACAAGCCTGAACACATTGGTACAAATGGTTCTAGGCCAGCTAGGCACTACCCTGATACCTGAAATGGCGCTCGAACAGTTAATCTCCCAGAATGATCAACTCTCTGCCGTGCATTTAAATGAGCCGAGCCCGCACCGCAGTATTGCCTTTGTACTTCGACCGAACTTTACGCGGTTCTCTAGCATCGAGGCTTTGATAGCAGTTTGTAAGGAAAGCCTTGAGCATAAAAATCATTGATGTTCAAAAAAATCGAACATCAGCTTCTATTTAATCTATTGTAATAAACAAGGTTTTTATTCCTATACTTTCACTGGATGTTATCTTAAATACTCTGGAGAAAGTAACATGATAAAAAGAACCCTACCATTGCTGGCAGCTGCAGCAATGACACTATCACCCATGCTGTTGTCAGGCACAGCTTCGGCCAGCAGTATGGCGAAGGACAACCAGTTTTGGTGGCCTGAACAACTTAATCTAACGCCTTTACGTTCCCACGATGTTCGCTCAAACCCTTATGGCGCTGACTTTGATTATGCATCTGAGTTTGCCAAACTGAACCTTGATGAAGTCAAAGCAGATATAGAAAAAGTACTTACTACCTCTCAACCCTGGTGGCCTGCTGATTATGGTCACTATGGCCCGTTTATGATTCGTATGGCCTGGCATAGTGCTGGTACCTACCGTGTAGGCGACGGCCGTGGTGGTGCAGGCGGTGGCCAGCAGCGTTTTGATCCACTTAACAGCTGGCCAGACAATGCGAGCCTCGACAAAGCACGTCGTTTGTTATGGCCTGTAAAACAAAAATACGGTCGCCAACTATCATGGGCAGATTTAATGATTTTGTCAGGCAACGTTGCTCTGGAGTCCATGGGTTTTGAAACCTTTGGCTTTGCCGGTGGACGTGCTGATGACTGGGAGCCTGATGTTGTTTACTGGGGGCCTGAAAATAAAATGCTTGAAGACAAGCGCCGTACCCAAAAAGGTAAATTAAAAGGTGACCTTGCTGCTATTCAAATGGGATTGATTTATGTAAACCCTGAAGGCCCTAACGGCAATCATCAAGCGCTTGATGCTGCCAAAGATATGCGCCTTTCATTTGGCCGTATGGCAATGAATGACGAAGAAATTGTTGCATTGGTTGCTGGCGGCCATACCTTGGGTAAAGCACATGGTGCACATAAGCCAAGTAAATGTGTGGGACCAGAGCCTGGTGCAGCTGCAATTGAGGAGCAAGGCTTCGGCTGGAAAAACAAATGTGGAAAAGGGCATTCAGAAGATACTGTAACCAGTGGTCTTGAAGGAGCTTGGACACAGACGCCTACAGCCTGGTCTGTTCTTTATCTGGCAAACCTGTTGAATTTTGAATGGGAAATGACGAAGAGTCCTGCCGGCGCTACCCAATGGATTCCAAAAGATGGTGCATTATCTAACTCTGTGCCTGATGCACATATCCCCAACAAACGGCATGCGCCAATTATGTTTACAACAGATATGGCCTTAAAAGTTGACCCTGAGTTTCGCAAGATTTCCGAGCGCTTCCTGAAGAACCCTAAAGCGTTTGATCTTGCCTTTGGCAAGGCTTGGTTCAAGTTGACTCATCGTGACATGGGGCCTCGTGCTCGCTATGTCGGCGCTGAAATCCCATCAGAAGTTTTGTTATGGCAAGACCCTATTCCTACGGTGGACTATGGGCTTGTTAGAGACAAAGATGTTAAGAAACTTAAAAAAGAAATTCTTAAATCTGGTTTAACGGTTTCTGAATTGGTGGGAGCAGCCTGGGCATCTGCATCTTCCTATCGTGCAACTGATATGCGTGGTGGTGCTAATGGAGCTCGTGTGCGTCTTGAGCCTCAAAGTAGCTGGGCTGTTAACAATCCAGATGAATTGTCTAAAGTGTTAGTTAAACTTGAGGATGTTCAGAAGGCATTTAATAGCAAATCCAGTAAGCGTCAAGTTTCAATGGCTGATTTGATTGTTATCGCAGGTTCTGCAGCAGTTGAGAAAGCTGCTAAAGATGCAGGTATGAAGGTTGAAGTACCTTTTTCACCAGGACGTGCTGATGCATCTCAAGAGCAAACCGATGTAGCATCCTTCGCTTTATTAGAGCCAAAGGCTGACAGTTTCAGAAATTACTACAGTAAAGATAGCTTTTATGCGCCGGCTGAAGCGTTAGTCGATCGTTCTAACCTACTTGGCTTAACAGTGCCTGAAATGACAGCGTTGATTGGTGGCTTGCGTGTGCTGGATGCGAATACCGCAAATAGCAAACATGGTGTCTTCACTGATAAACCTGGCACGCTGACCAATGACTTCTTCGTAAACCTCTTGGATATGTCTACCAAGTGGACTAAATCTAAAACAGAGGGAGTTTATGAAGGTCATGACCGAGCTACAGGTAAGCTCAAGTGGACTGCAACCACTGTAGACCTGTTATTTGGTTCTAATACAGAGCTTCGTGCTGTAGCTGAAGCTTATGCAGCAGACGATGGTCACGAAGAGTTCGTAAATGACTTTGTCGCCGCATGGGTCAAAATCATGAATGCAGACCGCTTCGACCTTAAATGAAGCAATAGGTCTACAGGTAAATACCTGTAGACCTTACACCCATAAATGGTGGAATTATGAGCGCTTTAGTAAATAGCAAGCTACTATTGATATTATTCATTGCTGTTCAAATTGATGTTGTTTCTTCAATGGGTGAATGGGTTGATATTGAAGTTAGGCAGCAGCAAGTTGCTAAGCAGGATAATAAATAGAGACTGCTAAAGCCTCTTTGCGCCCCTTCAGAAAATCAATTTAAGGGCGGCTATCTAGGATATAGCGGTTCTTCCAGTTTTTCGATTTGTTGGGCCGCTTCTGTCTCAATCCGGTAGTGAAGGGCCTAATGGGGTCATTTTCCCGGCCTGAGACTCTATTGATCGTTTTTGACATTATATAGCTTTAATTCCTACTGAGGCAGCAACGACCGCTTTCCAGAAGAAACACGTTCGAACACTAACAATTCAAAATTTTCCACATATGACATGACTCCATATATAAATCTGAAGCGGGAATTCGAATTCATAGGCCTCAGTATCATTTTTGGATATAATTGAGCCTGACATTCGTTTCTCAATTAGCCTAGCAACTTCAACATTATGTAATGAACATTACTCTCTCTGAAAACACACCTGACCAGTCCAAATCCCAGCTGCAGAAGCAATTTGATAAACTCTGGAAAGAAGTCAAAAAGCAACAGACAACAAACGAACAGCTAAAAGTTGAACTGGAAGAGCTTTATTCCATTTACCAAAAAGACATCTTGCCTGTAGAGAAGCAGGCGGAGACGCCTTATACACAGCTAACACAACGCCTGATTGAATTCTTTAGCCGTAAAAGCCTGGCTCAGTGGCAACGACATGAACTCAGTCAATGGATTTTTGAGTGCATTGAACGTATCGAACCGTTGAATCCAGAAAAAAGCCAGGAGCTTATGAGTGAATATCATCAGACACTAGCCAACTTTTTTGATGTGGGTGTCGAAGAAATTGAAAATGAAGCTCGCGAGTTTGAAGATCCTCTGAGTGAGTTGTTTGAAGAATTTCCTGATATTGAAGACATGATGAACGACAGCTTCGAGAAGGAATCAACCGATGAGTTCCAGGAAGACATGTTTGAGTTTTCGGAAGAAGAGGGCGATGCTGACCAGAGCGACACATTTTTCTTTCAAAATGAAGGTAGAGCACCTGCAGAGGGGAAGCTGCTGAGTGATAAATGGTTACGAACGGTTTTTCGAAGAACCGCCAATGCCCTACACCCTGATAAAGAAATGGACGTTGAAGTTCGCAAGGAAAAAGAAGCGCTGATGTCACAATTGCTTGTCGCAAGAGACGAGAAAGATGTATTTACCCTGTTGAATTTCTATATGCTGCATGTCGGCGATGACGATTTATGCATTACTGAAGAGACTATGGAGGCTTTGTGTCGTCAGCTTCAAGAACAGAAGTTTCTGTTAGAAGTAGAACGCGCACAAATATTGTTTGAAAACCCGATGTATGGTGTATTGCATGAAAAGTTATACAGCAAGAATAAAAAGACACGCGACAAGAAAATAGCGCAACATATAAAACAGGTAAAAGCATCGTCGGAAGAACTCTCGGAATTTTCAACATCCCTTAAAAATCTTAAGATTCTGAAAGTCCATCTCGGCGATCGATATGATGAACGACACATGCAGTATTTTGAAGAAAGCCCGTTCGATTTTTTTGACCACAGGTAAGATATAAAATGGCAGGCTACAAAACCCATCAATGCGAACAAATGCCCTCTGAAGGTATCGACATATACCTTATTAATGATGGTGGATGTTTCCTGGCCACTGGTGTATGCAAATTCAAAAATCGGTCACCCAGTTTGACCTTGAGCAAAATAGCTCTCTGGGCAATGTCGGAGATAGTCTTTGGGAGACCGTCATTGAGATTAACCATTGTCCTTACTGCGGTGAAGCACTGACAGGGAATAAACAGCGGTCTCAGCAATTTCGTCATAGGGTGTTCCTCAACACATCGCTATTTTGGTGTACAGCAAATGATAATCATTAACAATCAGTATGTTCTATATTTTGCCCCTCTGAAATTAAAAATCAGCGCATAGTTAGGTGATTTAGGTTATTTGCTACTTTTGCCCCAGAAATGTCCGTAAGTCGCTGTTTTATTGAAATAATAGCCTCAAGAAACTAGCGTTAAGGCTGGAGAAGGGGCTTACCCTTCGTTCAATCCGTTTAATTGCCTAGGCCTTGCTTTTTACTAAGAATAATGGTGAGCCAACATCACAGGCTAATAGATCCCTGCCGGAACAATTTGGTATTGGCATATCCATAATGCACCTAACATTGCTGCCATTGCATAACTTTGTGTTATATAAAATTATGCAATGGATTTGTTTTTAGTAAAACTGAAGCAGGGTAGGTCTAGTAGGTAAAATGACAGAAGAGAGTACTCATTTCTATATTCTCTGTAGAGTGAAAAATTGATGCGTATTGATACTCTTTCAAGCGATAGAGCTGATATTTCCAGGCGCTCATTACATAGATAACTTTTGGACATTTAAAGAACCTGTAGCTGGCCATACAGCTACGCTAAAAGTACATTACGGCAACAGATCGTGAGCTTTGCAATTTAAAACTTCTGCTAATAAATACACTTTCTCAAGCGTAATATTAGCTTCACCGCGTTCAATTCTTCCGATATAGCTTCTATCAATACCGGAGCGTAATGCTACTTCGTCCTGAGATAGACCCGTTTCCTTTCTTTTTACTTTAAATTTTTCACCAAAGGATTTCGCTAATTTAGTCATTGATTTATGCCCGCATATAAACCAATAACTATCTTGATTTGCGGATTAATTAACCACGGATTATAATCCGTATTTCTTGGTTAATTTCTAACTAATTTCTTGCCTTTTCGCACCTTTTAGGTATTTGTTATGTCCGTTATAAAAGTAAATTTAAGTGAAGACTTTCTATTAATAATTAGACGAAAGGATTTCGACAAATTTACTGTTTTAGAGCTTAGAAGCGCTTATATGGCGCTTTCAAGCAATAAACTTTTGGATAAGAACGAGGCGCAACGAATTGTTTATCGTGAAATACTGAAACTAAAGAATAAAGGATTATTAAGACGAGTTGGTTCGCCCCTGGTTTCCTAGACACTCTCTAGATTCTCAAAATACTGTTTTTCGAACTTCATTGGAGACAGTCCGTTATTATTACCATGATGACGCACCGGATTGTAGAAATATTCGATATAGTTAAATATCTCTGATCGTGCTTCATTCCTTGTTTTATACACTCGCCGCTTAACTCGATCTTTTTTTAGTAACGAGAAGAAGCTTTCAGCTACTGCATTGTCATGACAATTTCCCCGCCGGCTCATGCTAGCTTCAAGATTATGTTCTTTTAAGAAACTACGCCAGTCCGAGCAGGTATATTGAACCCCTTGGTCAGAATGGATAAGAACCTTCTCTTTGGGTGTTCGCCGCCAAACAGCCATCAGTAAAGCATCAATAACTAGGTCTGCTTTTGGCGTGTTCTTCATCGTCCAGCCTACGACTTGTCTTGAAAATAAGTCTATGACAACAGTTAAGTACAACCAGCCCTCATGAGTTCTGATATAAGTAAAGTCGGTTACCCAGACTTTATTTGGTTCGCTTACATCAAACTCTCTAGCTAGAGTATTCGGTGCGACATGATTGGTCTGACCTCCGTTAAAACTAGGGTTACGTTTATAGCCTCGTACAGCCTTTATGTTCGCTTCTTTCATAATGCGATGAACGCGGTTCTTGCCGCACTGTTCACCATCATCACGTAGATCAAGGGTTAGATTTCGGTAACCATAGACACAGCCGCTTTCTAGCCAGAACTGCTTTATCTTACCTAATAAACGTTTATCTTCGATGGCCCTAGCGCTATGAGGGGATTTAAGCCAGGCATAGAAACCACTTCGATGAACGTTCAATACACGGCATAAAACGGCTAGAGGGTAGCGTTGGAGTCGTGACTTTATGAACGTGTACTTTTCTTTGACTCGCTTGCAAAGTACACTGCGGCCTCCTTTAGTATATTTCGCTCTTCCGTAACACGACGAAGCTCTGCTTTGAGCTTACGTATTTCATCCTGCTGGTTATCAATAGTCGTGTGCTGCTGTTCTGGTTTGCCGAACTTATTTATCCAGTTGTGTAGACTTTTTGTTGTAACGCCAAGACGTTCTGCAACGTCAGCGACTTTATAGCCGCGATCGGTTACTTGTTTAACTGCTTCTATTTTAAACTCTTCTGGATAACGTTTACCGCGCATTGCTCACCTCAATAGTTAAGTTTCATTATAACTCTATGAGGTGTCTATAGAACTAGGGGCGAACCAAGTTGACTCCAAATCCTCAAAAAAAACGACGTACTTTAAAACTGAATTATTTTCGGAAGCTATATTTAATATTGATAAAAAGAAAGATGATGAAATGCTCAAGCAAAATGTACCTAGCTCAGATGCGGTGATTAAAAGCCTTCGAGAGAAAATCCAGACTTATAAATCTCAACTTTTATCAAGCATGGGAGAGTCTGATGAATATAAAGAGCTCTATACTGACTTTCCACACCTAAAAGGCCCGCTACAAGATAGTTATAATACTGCGAGAGAAATAAATTCGAAATTGCATGGTCGTATTAAAGCAATCGAGACTTTAATTGAACTACAGCAAGGGGCTATTGTGTAAAATGAAACTCCGTAAATGGCAATCTGAATGCGTTTCTGCTGTTCTCAATAAGTTCTCTAAAGATAAGAAACACTTTCTCTGTCTTGCAACACCAGGTGCTGGTAAAACCACTATGGCAGCAGAAGTGGTAGCAAAGCTTTTTGATGAAGACCTAATAGACTTTGTGTTGTGTTTTTCTCCTGGGAAAAGTATTTCACAGGATATCCAACTAACACTGGAAGCTCGAACTTCGCAGCGCTTTGATGGTGTTATTGGTGCGAAAGGTAAGTCTTATACTTATCAATCTATGCCGACTTTAGATGATAAAATATGGGAATTACTCAGAGAGTATCGCGTCTTTGTTATTTTTGATGAAATACATCATTGTTCTGGAACCTCCCCTGAGGACGCTAATGCTTGGGGTGAAGGTATTATCATCAACATTAAGCACCAAGCGGCATATACACTTGCCTTAACGGGCACGCCTTGGCGCTCTGATAATACACCGATTGCACTTGCTGAATACCAGGAATCAGACAGTCATATAATATGTGATTATGTTTATGGTTTAGCTGATGCCGTTCAAGATGGCGTTTGTCGTAAACCCCAGATCGTTGTAACGGACAATAACGATGTAAGCATAGACGAGGCTGATGGCATCAAAAGGTCATTCGGTAGTTTCTCGGAATTACTTGAAGAGACGCCATGTAGATATCAAAAGATTGTTGAAAATAAAACCGTAATTCGGCACATCATTAGTCAAGCAAATACTAAACTCATTGAAATCCGCAAGCAAAATCCATCTGCTGGCGGTCTAGTTGTTGCCACATCTGTTGGTCATGCCACTAATATACTCAGCATATTGCAGAATGAGTTAAACGTATCGGCCGTAATAGCAACCTACCGCGAGGATGAGCCGACGACAATCATCCAAGATTTTAAAAAAAGCTCGATCTCATGGATTGTATCAGTTGGAATGATAAGTGAGGGGACTAATATTCCTCGGCTACAAGTTTGCTGTCATCTAACGAGAATAAAAACAGAGCTGCTTTTTCGACAAATTCTTGGGCGTATTCTCAGAATGACTCACACAGTGAATCAAGAAGCTTGTTTGTTCATGGCCGCTGAGAAAACCTTAGTTGAGTTTGCATACCGTGTCGCTGAGGATATTCCAGAAGAAAAAGCTGTCGTATTCTTTGAAAAATCTAAAACTGCGATTCAGATTGATTGCTCTGATGAGATACCCGAAATAGGGAGGGGGGAAAGTGGTGAAGTTTGCTATGACATAAGTATTGGTAAAAGTAATGAAGATCAAAATATTGAAGCGTTACCACCCCCAACTCAACCTTCGCTTCTTACTCAAACTTATGAAGCAACACTGAATGTCTTTGGACGATTTCAGCAAGACATTCTGGCTGTAAATTTATCGCCATTTGATTGATTTAATAGAGTGTGACCACAATGTATAAGCAAAACCCTCACCCTGAAATTCTATGCTTTAGAGCTTTTGATATGAGAGATCATTTTCCCCAGCCCGTAGAAACATTCAGGGATGCCCTAGAGCTACTTCAATCTGACCGCGCTTACCTCCCTGAAGAGAGTGCTCAAATTGCTTGCTACCTTAAAAATGGGGTATCAATACAAATACCTGATCGTTTTTACTGGAATGAGGTGCCGAGATTTCAAAACGATGACGATGCGAGAAAATGGGTTTTGGAGCGTATGGGTGAGATTCAGCGTGGTGTTTCCCTACCGATAATTGGACTTGTCATTACTGATTCAAAATTGCCTGTCGAGGATCAAGTACAAGAGGCCTTGGGTTATTCAGATACTGAAGTTATTGATCCAAGTGAGAATGATCGTGTATGCGCTGAAGTTCATAATTGGTTGAATGCTGCAGTTAGTGCTATGCCGGGCAATAAAACTGATGAAGGTAAGGCGAAAAGGTTAATGCATATGCGAGCTGCACTTAAGGATTTACCTTCTGCAAATCCAGAGCGCAAGGATTCAGATGATAGTCATGACACGGGTGAGCATACTTTACACGAGAGTCCGAAAGACGATGACTTACTCGATTTTATAAAGTCAGCGCATGCCAAGCAAAATAATCCAGCAAGGTGGGTGATAACCTGCCGTGATCATGGCCTAACGGATGTTAGCGGCAATGCATACTTTGATATGGTCAACGGTATCTGGGGGCCAGATATTTCTGATGCATCCTGTATCAAAGAGCGAAGTGTTGCAGATGCAGTTGCAGCATCATTTGATCCTGAGTGCTTGGTGGGTGTCGCACAACACTTTATAAACCAGAAAGAACTCGCCAAAACAGCAATCAAGCTTGAGCAAGACGCTAAGGTCCTTACCTATCATGCAGATACAGAGACTTATCTTTATCAAGAGCATAATGTCTTTAGTGATTTTGATTCACACGCGATGATATCGATGCGTAAACCCGAGCAGTTTGCAATTCAAAAAGTAACAGCGGGCTCTGAACAATTATTTGTAAGTGTTCCTGATACAGCGATGGATGAAGTTGCTATCGCCTGGTGCAAGCATAGAAAGCTACAAAGTGCTTTAGGCGGGCCGGTTGGAAAAGAGTGGGGCTCACCTGATTGTGATTATGACTGACAAAACTGAGCAAATGCGAAGAGCAGAACCGTTTAATCAACTCAACGACTAGGTGATGATGAAATGAAGATGTATAAGCCAGACAAACAAATTATCACTCGTTTGTTGATGTTAATCGATCCCATGTTTTTTTCTCATACTGATAGAGAAAAGGATAAACGTCGCCAGCACTATTACGAAGAGAATAGAGATAAGGTCGAACGATTTCTTTATCGAGAGCTGTTTGGTTTGACGTTTGATGGTCAAACAGAGGATGACCCTTTAACGTCGTCACAGCGCCATTTGCTTAATGCCCATACCACTGCTTTAACCGGTATTGGCAAAAATTCCTTTCGGCTTTGCGAGTTACAAGGCACTGATTTTGACTTAACTAGTTTTGATTCACTGTATGACTATGATCTTGACGCATATGAATACCAACAAGAGGCTATAAAGGCAGACTTTCCAAGCTGTTTTGTTGATCGAGATTACCGACTGTACCTAAATCATAACTGGGTGAGGGTGTTAGACAGTAAAGGTCATTTCTATTATTCAACGCTATCAAGTTTAAGTTACTACTTGTATGACGCGCTAGAGGAGGTAGCGACTGAGATTATTGAGTCACTGATACCTTATGACTTAGTTGATGGGGATGACCATGGTAAAAATGTCGATGGTGGCATGCTCTGGGATTTCAAAACTGACGCAAAGGGTCTTGAAGCAGAATTAGAAGAATTACAATCGAGAAATCGAACTTACTTAAGTGAAACCTATGATCAATTGAATGATGAATTTCAGGCTGAAATCACAAATGAAATTTACTTCGAAAAACAGGGTGACGAAGTAGACGGACCCTCTTGGAATGTCATTGTGAATAACGCCGAGACAGCCAGAAAGATTACGTTTATAAACTTCCTAGATGATTGCCAAGACTACCTCCAGTCTAATGAAAAGCTGGAGCATATCAAAGAGCGTGAAGGCACAAAGCTAAAGAAACTCCTAATTGATGCTTATGAAGATATTGTCAAAAACTTTGATCCGACGGTCGTTAAGCTGAAAAAGAAAATGAAGATTGTCATGTCGCCGAAGGCATTGGATGGCTTGAACAGCCTGGGGGATGATAGTGAATAACAACAGATTGAAACGAGGTAGAACATGACGACAATCGCATTGCACAGTGATATGCATTTGGAGCTACAGAAGTTACCAGAATGCTGGTTAGATTCTTTGCCCGACGTATTAATCTTGGCAGGGGATATTTCATATATAAGTGATATCGCAAGTTTGTTAATCGAACTAAGTGATAAGCATCCTGAATTGCAGATTATTTTTATTACTGGCAACCATGAGTATTACGGAAGTGAGGATATGCCGAGCTCTGAAGAGGAGCTTAAAGAATCTTTCAAGGCATATGAGCGTATTCATTTCCTTCAATGCGATACTGTTGAGTTGTTTAATATTCGATTTATTGGCTGCACTGGTTGGCCGAGAATGCTGGGCTTAGGGCAAGACCAACAGCAACACGCTAGTAGGGTTATTGGCCAATCAATCAATGACTTTTATCAAATAAGGATGGGCGACAAAACATTTACGACCGATGATTGCATTGAGTTGGGCGAACAGCAATACGAGTGGCTTGAGAAAGCGCTATCGACGCCGACATCTTGCGAGCATACCGTGGTCATCACACACTTCGCTCCATCAGTTAAAGTAGCCAATCCTAAATTTCCCATTGATGAAATGACTGCTTATTTTTGCTCATCATTCGATGATTTAGTTGACCAGTATCAACCAGCGGTCTGGGCCTTTGGCCATACGCATGCTAATTTCGATATAAATATGGGAGCAACCCGTGTTATCAGTAACCAGCATGGTTATGGCAGAGAATGCCAGGACTCATACCTTACCAACAAGGTAATCGAGTTATGAAATACCAGCTAGCTCTTTTGCAGTATGAGCCGGAGAGTCAAAGCGTAGCCAATTCCGCAAGGGGTGAGTTAGTTGTCGTATCACAGGAAAACGGCGAAGTATTGGCACGATTACCAGAGAGTCCAGCATATGATGGAACTCATTTGGCGGGTGACAGCATTAGGGTTTCTTACCAGCATGATGAGAAAGTACTAGAAAACATTTCTTGCCAAGTATTACCTGTAGCCCGCTTTAGACGAAACTTGAATAGTGTGCTGAGAAACATGGTGAATGAACGACATCCTTTGAATCGTGTATTAGTGATCGCTAAAACCAAACCTTATTGGGTTTTACCGCATGATCAAAAACTTCTACCTGAATACTTCAGGTCAATGAACTGTGATGCAACCTATCAAAGGACTGGCGATGACTTTTGATATGGATAAGTTGATTAATTGCCTAAGCATGGGTTTATCGAGTCACATCGTTATTACTGGTTCAAAAATGGATATTGAACAGCTCCAAATAGACTTGAAGGGACGGCTTGCACGCGATGGTAAAAGTACTCGTGAGTTGCTCTGTACAACCGAGTCTCTTGAGTTAAATCAGTGTGAACAAGTTGATTTCTTATTGGTGAAAGGGCTTGGTAACTTGCCCGCGCAACATAATAACAGCTGTGCAATTCGTACATATTTGGATATGGGAACCTATAACAAGTTACGGTCAATTATTTTCTGTGAAACTGAGCATTACGAAAAGCACTTTAATGATTATAACGCGCCGTTTTACAGGTTTTGCCTTGATTACCCTTTAGGTAATGAAAAGACGCTTAGTACTAAATAATGAGGGAGCACTAATGAATTTTGATAATTCAAAAGCAGCGCTTGCAGTGCAAGGTGTTTGCAAAGTACTAAGCAAGTGGAAATGCTCGGATCAGGTAAAAGCTGAATTGCTTGGGTTTGTGAGTGAGGAGGAGCTTAAGCAGGTGATATCGAATCCTGATGATCATATATTCACAACAGAGCAAGTTGAGAGAATGAGTTATGTTCTAAATATTTATCGATCATTGCATACTATTTTTAGTCAATCTAAACAGGCAGATGAATGGGTTAATAAACCAAACGCTGCTAAGACTTTTGGCGGTCAATCTGCATTGGGCCTGATGAAAGGCGGAGCTCTGAGCGACCTTGCACTAGTGTCTAACTATCTTAAATCGCTTTTCTAAACTCAAACAAGGGTACTAATCTAGACTAATGATTAAGCTAAATCCTCATAAACTAATCAGACCTCGAGCTGGGCAAAGAGTCTTCTACTGCGGTGATGTTCACGGCGAAAAGGCCGCGCTTGATAAACAACTGGCTAAGGTTGGCTTCGTTGAACGCGAAGATATACTCATATTTACCGGTGATTTGATTGATCGTGGTGATTTTAGCGCCGAGCTAATTGAGTTTGCTAGTTGCACGCCTAACATTTACAGCGTTATTGGGAATCATGAATCGATTTTTTTACATGGTATGCATGATCCGCTATGCAGGCATACGCATACGAGTTCAAATGTAGGTGGGCAATGGATAGAACAGTACACTCAAGGTGAACTTGAAGATCTAGCTGAACTCATTAAACGTACGATGAGCATCGCGATCACTGTAGAAACTGACAAGTATAGGATTGGAGTGATCCATGCTGCAGCTCCTGATGACTGGCAGCAAGTGATGAACCCAGAGACCGTAGATGAAGAGGAATGGTTGTGGCGCCGGAAACAGTTTGAGCAAGCTTCAGCAGGTCAAGAACACGTTGTAAATGGCATTGATGCAGTTGTGCATGGGCATGTATCAAATTACAAAACGGTATCTGGGAATCATATCTGGATCGATACACTTTAGGGTGTTTGACTGTTTTCAGGTGAAACGACCAGCTTTTGTTGTATAGGTTATTGATAATATTTGATTTTCGCCTGTAAGTTTTCTAAAAACTATCATTTACCATGAATTACCAAAACAAAGGGTAATTCATGGTAAACCTGTTATTTTACTTTGATAGCCTTATCACGACTTAACCTTCAAAGCTCTCATTTGTGCGATCGATGATTTAAAGGAGCGGTCAGGTGAACGATCAAAATCATAAACACCGTGCATATTAATATGCGACCATGCGATAACCGAGCCAGTGGCAATAGAATCTATGACATCCTGTTTCTGAGATTAATGATCGTATAGGGGTCAGCTCACGAAACGGAAAAAATCGTACGCTAAGACCT
>TARA_R110002072_G_scaffold121598_7_pt1 | contig 18721 bp, 12 predicted proteins | sample TARA_R110002072 | Tara Oceans TARA_R110002072 (sample SAMEA4397118) | marine metagenome | biome: Polar Biome; feature: [SRF] surface water layer (ENVO:00010504); material: water (ENVO:00002006), including particulate matter (ENVO:01000060) such as... | depth 5 m | reverse complement strand
TATATATTATGCGCATATCTAATAAGTCAGGCGTGGTTGTGGATATCTTGCGATTCCGCAGTTTAAGTGCGGTTTTATAGTGTGTTTTGAGGTGGTCAACCGGGTCGTTTCGCCGAGACGCTGTTTGACTGCAGCCTGCCCTGGGAACACTCGTGCACAGCGCACCTTGCACAGTCATTGCACTGTTTACGGTGCTGCAGCAGCTTCTGCAGTAGCGTGTCGCCTCGGTGGCGACGGGTAAATGTTCGCGGTCACCCAGGCCGTTCCGGCCTGCCGAATTTGCCTTCCAGCACCGCTTGATCAACGCATTCGCGCACCGTTATCCGCCAGGGGCCTGATGTCGAACAGGCAGGTTCGCGCGGGCGTATGCCAGCGAGCTTGCAGCCTGTGTGTGGCTTGACCTACCTGCGCTGAAACACACACAGTAAATAATAGTTTTATGTTAAATGCGCTGCCGAGACTGCCCTATGCAACATATTGCAAATGTGCTCCATGCATAGGCCCTAGATCCTGGCCAGGTGCCAGTTGATCGCGCGGACACACCACCAGCACTAGACCTCGTGGCGAGTTCTCTCACGCCATTGCAGCACGACACTGTAGATCACTGGCAGCACGAGCAGATTGAGTATCATCACGGTTACCATCCCGCCTAGCATCGGTGCGGCGATTCGCTGGGTAACATCCGACCCGGTTCCAGAGCTCAGTGCGATGGGGATCAGCCCAGCGATGGTCGAAACAGCGGTCATGACCACTGCCCTCACCCGATCAGACGTTGCGGTGGCAACTGCGGCCTTGATGTCAATTGGACTCAGTGCCCCCTTCTCACGGCGCAGGTTCGAGACCTGCTGGTCGATAAAACTCAACACCAGCACCCCTATCTCCGCGGCCAGCCCGGCCAGGGCGATGAACCCCACCGCTACCGCTACCGAGACATTGAAACCGTTGAGATAGATAAGCCAGACGCCACCGATCAGGCCGAAAGGAATCGATAGCATGACAACCAGTGGCTCAATCGGACTCCTGAAATGGAGGTACAGCAGCAGGAAGATCACAAACAGGGTCGCCGGTGCGACGATTTGCAATCGTGCGGCCGCACGTTCCATATGCTCGAACTGACCGGACCAGTTCAGGGTGTAACCGGGAGGTAATGCTACAGCGCTGTCTACCAGAGCCTTTGCATGTTTAACATAGCCGCCGATATCGGAAGACGCGATATCCACATAGACCCACGCATTGGGACGTGCGTCTTCTGATTTGATCACAGGCGCGCCGCGCGTGAATGCAATATCGGCAACCATTGCCAGTGGAATAGGTGCACCGGCAGGCGTCGATACCAGCACCCGTTCCAGCGCTTCCCTGTCCGACCTCAAGGCACGGGGAAAGCGAATATTCAGCGGATAGCGCTCCACTCCCGAGACAACCTCGGTCACATTCATCCCGCCTACTGCAGTGATGATAACGTCCTGCACCTGTCCCACTGTGAGCCCAAACCGTGCCGCGGCCTCGCGGTCAATGTTGATGTCGAGGTAATAGCCCCCCACTGCCCTGTCACCGAACGCTGAGACGGTATCCGGGAGTGTTTTCAGTGCTTGTTCAATCTCTCCAGTGATGGTCTGCAGCACGTCCAGATCAGGTCCCGAAACCTTGATGCCCACAGGTGTCTTGATACCGGTTGACAGCATATCGAGGCGTGTCTTGATCGGCATGGTCCAGGCATTTGACAGGCCTGGAAACTGCAGGGCACTGTCCATCTCATCCATCAGCGCCCTTGTGGTCTTGCGCGGGTCAGGCCATTCCGATTTGGGTTTCAGGCGCACGGTGGTTTCTATCATCGAAAGTGGCGCCGAATCCGTGGCGGTGTCCGCTCGCCCTGCTTTGCCAAATACCGACTCGACCTCTGGAAATGTCGCCAGTATACGGTCCGTTTGTTGCAGCAACTCTCTCGCCTTGGTGACAGAGATGCCGGGAAAGGTCGTCGGCATATAGAGAATGTCGCCCTCATCCAGTGGCGGCATGAACTCGCTGCCGAGTTTACTATAGGGGTAAGCTGTCAGCCCCAGCAGGACGATCGCGCACAGGATGGTCACGCTCCTGTACTTCATCAGCAGGTTCAGCAACGGGGTATGTATGGCCCGCATAAAGCGACTCAGAGGATTGGCCTTCTCCGCTACCAACTTTCCGCGCAGGAAATAGCCCATGAGCACCGGCACCAGGGTAATCGCGAGTATGGCGGCGGCCGCCATCGAGTAGGTCTTGGTATAGGCCAATGGACTGAATAGTCTCCCCTCCTGTGATTGCAATGTAAAAATCGGCACGAACGAAACCGTGATCACCAGCAGTGAGAAAAACAGTGCCGGGCCGACCTCCCTGCAGGCTTTCTCAATCGCTTCCCAGCGCTCCCGATTGTTCAGCGGCCTGCCCGCGGAGACAGTTGCCCGGGCCAATTGCTTGTGTCCGTTCTCTATCATCACGATGGCGCCGTCGACCATCGTCCCTATGGCGATAGCAATCCCGCCAAGCGACATGATGTTGGCGTTCAGGCCCTGTATTCGCATCACGATGAAGGCCATCAGGATACCCAGCGGCAGCGTAATGATGGCGACAAATGCCGAGCGCGCGTGTAGCAGAAACAGGATCACCACCAGACTGACAATCAGCAGTTCCTGCAGCAGCGAAGTGGTCAGGCTGGAAGCCGCGCGTTCAATCAGGTCGCCGCGATCGTATACCGGCACGATCTCAACGCCATCCGGCAGACCCTTTTTGAGTTCGTCGAGTTTGGCACGAACCGCCCTGATGGTGGCGAGCGCATTCTCACCATAACGCATGACGACCACACCCCCGGCAACCTCCCCTTCACCGTTAAGATCCGTCAGGCCACGACGCAACTCGGGGCCGATTTGAACATGGGCCACATCCCGAATACGAACAGGCGTGCCGTGTTCATCCACGGTCAGCGGGATGCTGTTGATATCATCAAGCGATTCAATGTAACCCTGCGCGCGCACCATGTACTCGGTTTCAGCGTGTTCAATCAGCCGACCGCCGACATCGTTATTGGATTGCTTGACGGCATTTTTAACAGTTTCCAGGCTGATGTTATAACGCAGCAGTGCATTGGGATCGACTTCGATCTGGTACTGCCGCACGAAACCACCCACAGAGGCGACTTCGGATACGCCGGGCACTGTTTGCAACGGATAGCGCAGATACCAGTCCTGCAGCGAGCGCAGGTCGGCGAGATCGTGTTGTCCACTTTTATCGACCAGCGCGTACTCGTATATCCAGCCAACACCGGTTGCGTCCGGGCCCAGTACTGGCGTCACATTCGGCGGCAGGCGGCTGCCAGCGGTATTCAGGGCCTCCAGTACGCGCGCGCGTGCCCAGTACAGATCGACGTGGTCGTCAAAGATGATATACACAAACGACAGCCCGAAGAACGAGTAGCCGCGCACCACCTTTGTCTGCGGCACAGACAGCATCGCCGTCGTCAACGGGTAGGTAACCTGGTCTTCTACCACCTGTGGTGCCTGCCCGGGATATTTGGTCAGGACGATGACCTGCACATCCGATAGATCGGGTATCGCATCCAGAGGGCTGCTCAGATAGGAATACAGTCCGACAACGGCTACAAGCAGCGCGGCCAGAACAACAAGCAAGCGCTCCCTGATTGAGGCGCTGATAATGGCCCCGATCATTGCGCCACTCCCGGATTCGTCATCTTGGCCGCAGCCTCACGCAGCTTCGATTCGGAATCGATCAAAAACTGCGCTGATACCACCACGCGCTCACTGTCCTGCACGCCTTCGCGCACCTCGACATAGCCACCTGACTCTATACCCAGAGTGACGTCGCGCGGCTCGAAGGTACCCGCTTGTGTCTCAACGAATATCTGGTTCTGCGTGCCGGAGCGCACCACAGCCTCGCTCGGCACGACCAGTGCAGTCCTTGCCTGGGACTGGATCGCCACGTCCACCAGAGTCTCGGGACGCAGCATGCGTTCGGCGTTATCAAACACCAGGCGAACCCGGGTGGTACGTGTCGCCGGTTCTGCGTACGGATAGATGTAAGCCACAGTGCCTTCCAGTACTCTGCCCGGGAGGCTCACAAGGGTGATTTTTACCGCGTCCCCTACCGCTACCCACGGCAACTCGTACTCATAGATATCGGCGTACACCCAGACGGTATCCAGGTCAACAATTCGCAACAGCTCTGTCTCTGGCGTCACATACTGGCCCTGGCGTGCGCCGATATAAGTGACAATGCCCGCAGCGGGGGCGTGAATATGCAGGTTCTCCTGCACTGAGCGTGTCTGTTCCAGTTCCCTGATCTGGTGCTCCGGAACATCCAGCAATGACAATCTCGCGCGAGAACTTTTCGCCAGAGCTGCCGCGCCCTTGCGTATATCTTCAAAGTGACTGTTATTCAGCGCCGTACTATTGTCCAGGGCCAGCAAGTACTCCTGCTGCGTCACTACCAGTTTCGGCGAATAGATATCCAGCAGTATCTGGTCGTTGGCAACAGGCTGCCCTGTTTTGTCGACGCGCAGGTTTCTGATCCAGCCCTCAACTTTAGGGTGCAGTTTTACGACTTTTTCCTCCGCGTAATCCACGCGACCGACAGCGCGCACTGTCCGTGAGATAGTCTTGATTTCTGCGATCGCAGTGCGCAAACCGATATTGTTCTGCACCACGGGATCGATACGGACCGTACCGCTTTTCCCTTTTACGTCGTCCTGTGCATACACCGGGATATAGTCCATGCCCATCGAGTCCTTGGCCGGCACTGGCGATGTGACACGCGGGTTCATCGGGTTTCTGTAGAACAGCGGCTGTCGAGGCGCTGGCTCTGTAGCGACGATCGTATCGCTGCTGTCGCCACTGAGGAAATAGCCCACGGCTGCACCCAACGCCAGGCAAAATACGCCTGTTATTACGGATAACCTATTCATAGATATTGCCCCCCCCGACCGCCGCAGTCAGTCGTGCGATTGACTGGTGTGCCTCGGCAAAGGCTTTCCAGTACAGTAATTCAGAATTGAACAGAGTGTTCTGGCTGCGCGCCAAACTGAGAAAATCCACCTGATTGACCCGGTAGCCTGCCAGCATTGACGCCATAGTCTGCCTCGCCTGCGGCACGATGCCGGTGTCATAGAGCAGCATTTGTTCGCTGGCCTTCCTGTAGTCTGTCGCCGCCGCCGCTATGCTTGAGAACACAAGGTTTTTCTGGTCTATCAATGAGTAGCGCGAGCGGGAAAGCTCGCGGCGCTGTTGTTGCACTGATTGTGATTGCCGGGAGCCGGCGTACAGCGGGATATTCACGCTGAGCATTACTGAGACAAAATCCTGGCGCGATTCACCGAGTTCATTATGCTCGCGATTTCCGTAAGCGACCCCTACCTTGAAATCGGGGTAGTACGCTTTCTCAGCCAGCGCCAGCCTGGACGCCGAGGCCTCCACCGTCGCCTGTTCTCGCTGCAGCAGTGGCCGCACATCCTCGGCCCGGCTATAGAGGAAGGCGACGGGGGCGATGACCCCGGCAGGTGGCGGCATGGTCGACGGCAGCGCTACAGGTGCTTCGGGCGCAGCGTCCATCAGTACATTCAGGCGAATGGTGTGCTGCTCCCTGATGGCACTGAGTTGCAGTTCAGTATCCAGCAGCTTTGACAGTTCCAACTGCGCGAGCAATACATCCTGTTGCAGCCCCTCCCCCACCTCGTACTTTACGTTTGCCACCTCGACCAATTGACGCAACACCGACTGGTTGTTGTGGACCGTTTCGATCGCGCGATCCAGATAGAAAATATCCCACCAGGTTTCAGTGATGTTCATGTCGAGGTTCAGGCGCATCTCCTCGACCGAGTAAGCCGCCGCTTCTGCTTCGAAAACGGCGATATCCTCATTGAGTGAGCGTTTCCCTGGGAATGGAAAAACCTGGCTGATCCCTAACTGGATCTGGGTCATGGGTTCCTGGTTCAGGTCGAAATTGTCCCAGGGAAGATTCATCGCGTTGAGACTGACCACCGGATCGGGCAGGCTCGATACCTGTGGGGCTATATGCGTGAGCGCCTCGTAGCGCTCGCGCATCATCGCAAGGCCGGGATTATTTGCCACAGCGCGAGCGCGCGCCTCTTGCAATAGCAGCACGGAATCCCCCTGGCCAAATGCAAAGAGACTGCTGGAGAGCAGCGCAAACGCCGTCAGTCCCAGCGCTTTAACGATCGGTTTTACGCGCGCGATCAGAGTCGCACACCGTGCATAGTCGTTGCCGCAGGCAGCGCTACCTGATATTGAAGTTTTCAACATACTCACCGTCTTCCAATCACTGCCGAACGCAACGCATGGACGCTGCGCCAGACGACACATCGTAGTGGGATTGTGGAACTAGCGACCGTGATGGCCGCGCAGGCCTAGCTCAACCTGGGAGGACGATAAAGTTCAGAGGGAGGGGAAGATGAAATCGCTGGCGTAATGTTATGGTATTGCACATCTAAGCGCGCAAGGAGCCCGCTGTAGCCGTCGGCGCCGCCCAGTACCGGGGATATCATTGCGCATGCGGTAGTGCATACCCCGCCGCCGCTGCAGGACTGGCAGTGTGCCGAATCGACGGATGCTGGCGCGGGTTCTTCATGACACGCTGGATGTGAGCTCTCCAGCCGTCCCTCTGTTGCCGGGCTATTGGCGGCCGGGTCAACGGAGGTCGCAGGCACACTTTCACCCGCGGCGCCGGACAGCCCGCAGACGGAGGCATACGAAGCCACCGGCTGTACCAGTGCCAACAACACCATCAACATTGTCAAAACCCGTCTCTGCATAGGATCCTGGCCCGCGGTTCACCTGACAGAGTATAGAACCATGGGAGCAATTTCACAAAACCGGTTATGGCCCATAGGCTCGGCTAGCCTTGCGGGGTTTCGTGCGCTGTGATGTCCAGTTCCTGCACTTCCGGACGGCGTCTGCGCCGTGTTCTCGCCGGGATCATACTGCGCATGGCCTCCAGCTTCCCAAAGCAGAGCAGCTTGTCGCCCGCCTCCAGTAGCCTGTCGGCGCGTGGGTTGGGAATGACTTTGGCGCCTCGATACAGTGTGAGAACATTGACATCACTCTCCGCCAGCCCGGTCTCGACAATCTTCTGGCCGACAAATCTGGAGCCTTCAGGCACATAAATTTCGCTGACACCATAGCCTTTGCTCACGGTGAGTCGCTGCCTGACATCGATCTCGGGAAAGTCTACCTGGGCCGCAATGTACTCGATCACCGCGCCCGCGACATCCAGACCAGTCGCCGTCTCGATACCTTCAAGCCCGGGGGAGGAATTCACTTCCATAACCTGCGGGCCGTCCTTGCCCTCGAGCATATCGACACCGGCGACCTGCAGACCGAGTATCTGGGTACAGCGTACAGCGGTCTCCCGGTATTCTTCACTGAGTTCGACCGGCTCAGCGATACCCCCGCGATGCACGTTGCTGCGAAACTCCTGCCCCTGTGCAACCCGCCGCATCGCCGCGACGACCCGGTCACCGACGACGAACGCGCGAATGTCCCGCCCCTTGCTTTCGGCGACAAACTTCTGGATCAGTACGTTCTGTTTTTGACTTTGCAGCAATTCGACGATCCCCTCCGCTGTTTTCACAGATTCCGCCAGCAGCACACCGATGCCCTGGGTGCCCTCTATCAGTTTGATCACGACCGGCGCACCCCCTACCCGCTCAATCGCGGGGAGTACATCCTTGCGGTCTCGCACGAAGGTGGTGCGCGGAATTCCCACATGGTGTCGGCTGAGGATTTGCAGGCTGCGGAGTTTATCGCGGGAATTGGTGATGCCGTGCGCCGTATTGGCACAAAATACGTCCATCTCCTGAAACTGGCGGACAACCGCTGTGCCGTAATAGGTAATGGAAGCACCGATACGTGGCAGTACCGCATCGTAGAGCTTGAGGTGTTTTTGGCGGTAGTAAAGATCAGGTGAGCCACGGTCGAGATCGATGGCAAAACGCAGTGTATTCAGTACATCGACCTCCTGATTCCGCTGCAAGGCCGCTTCCTTGAACCGACGGGTGCTATACGCGTTGGGCGAGCAAGAGAGAATGGCGAGCTTCATTACAGGTTCCTCTGGATGGATGCGGGTTGGAACATTGATGCGAGTGAGTGTTATCGGGCGATATCACAAGAGCGACCGCATAGTGACGGACGCCATAGTGACAGAAGCGCCGTCAATATTCTACGAGAATGCTCGCAGTGCCATATAGCCCAGATAGCTCGCCAGTAATGCTGCCGCGATTTTCCGATTCATGGTCGCGCGACCGTAGAAAAACACGAACAGCAATACCACCGTGAATCCGAGCGTCAGCAGTATATCGACCACACCTCCCGCAGGGAGGGGTAGCGGATTGATCAATGCGCTGATCGGAAGAACAAACAGGCAATTGAAAATATTCGATCCGATCACGTTGCCTACGCAGAGGTCGGATTCATCATTGAATGCTGCGATGATAGAGGTGACCAACTCCGGCAGGCTGGTACCGATGGCCACGACCATCATACCGATGACCACGGGAGACAGGCCGAGCAACTCAGCCAGTTTAGCGCCTTGTGATATCGTAAGTTGCCCGCCGATTGCCAGCGCTACAATCCCGAATACGGTAAAAAGCCAGTCGGCCTGGAAGCTGGCTACCAGCCGCGGTGGAATCATCGTGTTGAGCTGGTTCATATTGGCAATCAATGGGTCCTCGCGCTGACGCAACACATCGCTAATCGTGAGGTAGACAAAAATACCGAACAGAAGCAGCAAAATGACGCCATCTGAACGCGAAATCTGCGCGGCCGTGCCAACGAGTGGTTTGTCCAGTGTCATTACCAAAAGCACGGTGGAACCCAACAGCAATAGTGGCAGTTCCCGACGTACGATCTGGCCCTCGATTTTCATGGGTTTGATCAGCGCCGCCACACACAGCACCAACCCGAGATTGGCGAGATTTGATCCCACTACATTGCCAAATGCCAGTTCCGTCTCATCGCTCAGTGCGCCGATTATGTTCACCACCAACTCGGGCGCGCTGGTGCCGAACGCCACCACCGTCAGGCCGACAAGCAGTGGTGAGACTCCGTGCCGGCTGGCGATACCGGATGCGCCGCGCACCAGGCCCGTGCCGCCAAGAAGCAGAAGTACCAAGCCTAAAACCAGTAGAGCGAATGTCACTGAACACTAAACCTTAATGTATTGAGCAGGCATGGTAACAAGATTAAATGATGGGCGCATTGCTGACATCTGCAACCGCTGACATATAGGTATCCGGTTGCAACTCCTCCTGGAATTGCTCGAGCTCTTTTTCAACCGCGGACACGTTTCTGCCATACAGCGCGATATGAAAGGCTGCATCGCCCTCATAGACCAATGGCAGATTGGTGCGCCCGATAACAATACCGTCACTGGGCGCAGTCATGGGCACTTCGCTGGAACCCAGTGGATCAGCGACCATGGCGATAACCTGTCCGGCTGACACTTTGGCACCCAACGGCACCAGTGTACGCAGCACACCGCTCTCTGGTGCCCGTAGCCAGCTGGTCTGGTAGCTGATGACGGGCGGCGCCGGTGTTTTCTTGCGCTGGGATTTACTCAACATGCCAATATTGCGCATCACGTTGATAATGCCCTTGAGGCCCGCACGGATGTACATCTCTTCGAACCTCAGGGCTTCGCCAGCCTCGTAGAGAATGACCGGGATACCGGCCGCCTCTGCGGTTTCACGCAGCGAGCCATCGCGCAACTTTGCATCCAGCGCCAGCGGTACACCAAAAGCCTCGGTCATGGCCAGACTGATCGGGTTATCGAGATCAGCCCGAATTTGCGGAAAATTGGACCGATGGCGTGAACCGGTATGCAGGTCGATGCCATGCGTGGATTTCAGCACGATCTCCTTGTGAAAGGTGTGCGCTACCCGTCCCGTCAGCGAACCCTTAGCAGAGCCGGGGAACGAGCGATTAAGATCGCGCCCATCCGGCAGGTAACGGGTGTGATGCAGGAAGCCATAGACATTGACAATGGGAATGGCCAGGATCGTTCCCCGTACGCTCCTCAATGCTTTATGCTGCAACAGCCGCCGGATGATCTCGACGCCATTGATCTCATCGCCGTGGATGGCAGCACTGATAAAAAGCGTCGGCCCCGGCAGTTTACCGCGGATGACCTGCACGGAAATCGACAGGTCGTCATGAGTGTACATCGGCGCCACCGGTATCTCGACAACAGTGCGTTCACCGGGGCCGACGTCGACACCACCAATGACCAGTCCGGGCTGTTTTTTCCGCGTCACGATTTCTGGCTCTCTTGCCTGTCCACGATCTTGCTCTGAATATAGGATTTTCCGGGGTGAATGACGTAGTTCGTCTTCAGCGCGGTGCGGCCCAACAGCGCCCGAAAGCGCATGCTATCGCGATCTGTCAGGGTGACTTCAGCGACAAAAGTATCGTCCCCGATCGCGATTCTCGTCTCAATGACATAGCGCAGCTCTTCATGTCCACCCGAGTCGCGCACCACGCGGCGATCCTTTAGCGGCGCTTCGGTTTCAATCACGGTGTCCGTGTCGCCCTGCACTGGATGAATAGCGAACCGCACCCACTGATGACCGTCACGCTCGAACGGCTCAACCATAAAAGCGTGCAGCGCACTGGTTCGTGCACCGGTATCAATCTTGGCCTTGACCCTGGGAATACGGAGATCGGGAAATCCAATCCACTCCCGCCAGCCGAGCGGCTTTTTCTCACTCATGAGACTTCGTCCCGGATATGACTGTGCTTCATTCTCACCACAAAATCTCCCCTGCCCCGAGCACATAGAGGCGATCCGCCACCAACTTCCTGATCTGTTTGGCATCGTTCAGAAGCAGCGCCTCTGCAACGACAGCGATCGCATTGTCGAGTGAAACACGGCGCAACAGCCATTTGATCTTTGGCAGTTGGGCCGCGCTCATACTCAGTGTGCGGACACCCATGCCCAACAGCAGCATCACGGCGATCGGGTCAGAAGACATTTCGCCACAGATGCTGAGTGGAAGATCTGTTTGATGGGCGATACTGATCACCCGCGCAATTTCATGGAGTACCGCCGGATGAACGTGATCGTAAGAGGCGGCGACCCTGGGGTTGTTGCGATCGAGTGCCAGCAGGTATTGGCTCAGGTCGTTAGAGCCGATGGAGATGAAATCCAGCTGGTCACGCCAGGACGCCAGCTGGGAAATCGCGGACGGGACTTCTACCATAATCCCTACCGGTGGCCGGCGCACGTTGACACCCTCTTCCTGCAACTGCTGCAACGCATCGTTCAGCAGCGCGTGGAAACCCGCAAGCTCGGAGGTGCTACCCACCATGGGCAGCATGATGCGTAAATTGTCCCGACCTTCAGCAGCGCGCAACATGGCGCGAATCTGACTCATAAAGAGTGAACTGTTATCGAGACAGAAACGGATGCCGCGCCAGCCCAGGGCTGGATTCTCTTCTTTAATCGGGAAATACGGCAGCGGCTTGTCGCCTCCAATATCCAGTACCCGCATATGGACTGGCTTGCTGCCGTAGGCTTCCAGAATCTGGAGATAAACGGCTACCTGTTCATCTTCAGAGGGAAAGGTGTCGCTGACCATAAACGGGATTTCTGTGCGATACAGCCCGAGGCCCTCAGCGCCAGCCTCCAATCCCGGCGAGATATCAGCCAGCAAACCGCTATTGGCGTACAGCTTGAGGGTAGTACCGTCCACTGTTTGCGCGGGCAGGTCGCGCAGCGCCCGCAGTTCGCCTTTCATCTGCTGTTCGGCCTTCAGTAGCTGCTCGTACTCGGCGAGTACCGAGGCATTGGGGCGGATAATTACCCGCCCCCCGTTGCCGTCCACGACCATTGCGTCCCTGTTCTGGACGCCTTTGATTTCCCCCACGCCCATCACGGCGGGTACGCCCAGCGCATTGGCCAGTACCGCTGTGTGGGAGAGGTTTGAGCCCTGGAAACAGACAATTCCAGCGAGCAGTTCAATCGGCACCCGCGCGATGTCGGAAACACTCACTACCGCACCGACCAGGATCGTCTGCGTGCTGGGAAGATCCTCCTCGCGCGCATTTCGAAGGCCGCGCCAAGCGCTGTACAGTTTGTTGCCCAGGTGCCGGATATCCTCGTGGCGCGCCCGCAGGTAAGGATCTTCCATTGCGAGAAAGACGTCGGCGTGGTGGTGAATGACGCGCTTCAGTGCGCCCGGAAGGTGATGGCCCTCCCGTATCAACTGGGCCACACCGTTGATCAACGAAGGGTCTGATAGCAGCAGGCAGTATGCGTCGAACACGGTGGCGACATCCTGCGACAGCATATCACCCAGGCCTGCCTGCTCTCGTTTGACGTCTGCCAGCACAGACTTTACGAGCTCATGCCACTCATCGAGTGTGGCGTTGATATCATCACACTCGCCATCGTTAACCGAATACAGGTCCACATCATCACACAGCCTGACCTGGCCAATACCAATTCCGGGCGCGCCCTTGATCCCTGACAGGCTGCGTGCGCTACTCTTGTTGATCTCCTGCCAAATCGATTCTGTCGACACCACCAGCGCCAGCTGACTGCCGAGGGTCACCAGCACGGCTGATTCCTCCGCAGACAACACGCGCGCCTCCCTGCTCTGGGCCACCAGCACCCCTATCACGATCCCGGCCCTGACTATCGGTACGCCGAAAAAACTACTGTAGAGCTCCTCATGCGTTTCCCTGATGCCATAGAAAGCAGGATGACGTGCGGCATCGGCAATATTGATGGGGTGCCTCGATTGCGCTACCAGTCCCACCAGCCCCATGCCGGCGGGAATGCGCACGCTGCCCACGGCGACCGGGTCCAGGCCGCGACTGGCGAGCAGCGCCATATCGCCTCTCTCATCGGCCAGATAAAGGCTGCAGACATCCAATCCCATATATTGCTGAATAGAATCGACGATCACGGATACCTGCTCCGAGGGCGAGTCGGCTTCAGCCGCGGCCTGAACGATCCGGGTCAGGTCCAAAATTACGGACATGTCGTTTCTCTTTTCATCTGCAGTCTATTGCAATCCTGGTACTCAATCACACTCTTGCGACATAAAACGCCACCGGCTCTATCGGAACCTCATCGGAAGGCATACGCGATGCGCGGCGACGCCAGTGGCAGATGGATCCGGACTATTCCCTTGCGCGCCACCCGTCAACTAACTAGGCTGGGGACTGTTTGCACAGTAATCCAAACACATTTACAGGCAAGATAACAGCCGGGAATATAACACATGATCAAGTCGCTATTACTATCTGCAGACGGCCGCTACCGCAACGGCAGCGAAGAACTGGTGCAACAGTGGCGAGATGCTACTGGCAGCAAGCTGTGGCTCGATATCCAGAGTGAGATCACACCTGAGGTTCGCAGTCTTTTGCAGAGTTTCGACTGCAACCAACTTGCGCTGCTCGACGCGGGGAGAATGCGACACCCGCCAAAAGTGGAGAATTTCGATGCAAACTGTTTCATCCTGTTCCGCGGGATCAGTGAACTCGATGACTCACTTGACCATGTGCCGCAGCAGTTGGCGGTCTGGGTTGGCGAAGACTACCTGATCACATTACATCGCGGGTCGTCGGTCAGTGTCGAGAACTTGCTGGGGCGCGTCAGCGAGGAGGACCTGCTCCAGTCCCCCGCAGTGATGGCACTGGGCCTGCTCCACTATGCGTCGGGGCGCTATCTCGCCAAGCTGATGGCAGCGGAGGAGAGAATTGGCGACCTGGAAGACCAGCTATTGGGTGACAACCCCAACGAGGCCTTGAAGTCTCTGGTAGCCTACCGTACCCGCCTGCGTAAACTGCGTCGTACCTTTAATTACCACCAGCGCATGGCGGAGACCATCCTGCATGATGGCGCGCCCTTTCTCGGCACTGGCGAGGGCGATTCTTTCCATGTCCGACGCGATCTCTATGATCGTTGCGAGCGCCTGTCCAGTTTGTGCACACTCTATTATGAGTTGTGCGGGGACCTCATCGACGGCTATATTTCACTGAGCTCACACCAGCTCAATAACACCATGAAGATTCTGACAATCATCACGGCGATATTCGTTCCGATCACGTTTATCGCCGGTCTGTACGGTATGAACTTCGACAATATGCCCGAGTTGCACCATGAGCACGGTTACTTTTTCGTACTCGGACTCATTCTGACCGTCGCCGTGGCCATGATTGTGCTGTTCAAGAAGATACGCTGGCTCTAGTCCGAGATAGGCCAGCGTTCATCTTGCGTGTAGAACGCAAAGCGGTCTTTTATCATCTCTTCCGTCAAACCGTACTCGGACAGGTTGTATTCGTGCTTGCCGTGCTTGCCCTTCGGGTTAGCGTCCACATGCGCCTGCATGGCAGCGCGGGATTCATCGCTGAGCGGCAGGTCGAATGCCCGGTAAACCTTTTCCACAACGGCCATTGGCTGCTCGACGAACTCGCGCTGTGAGCAGTCGATGAAAAGCTCCGGCGGCAATTTTTCGCGTTGCGCCAGGCCATGCTCCAGCGACATGGCATACCAATCCATCACCGCCCTGCCGACCTCGCCAGCGTCCAGGTGACTGATATCGCCCGCATACATACCCATCACGACCTTGTTCATACTGTTAATACTGGGCACGACAAGTACCGGATCGCGGTGACACCAGATGAAACGCGCATCCGGAAAAACCTTGAGAATCGCATCGATGCCCCACATATGGGCCGGGGCTTTCAGCATCCACTGTTTGCCAGGGTTGCGCCAGTTGAGCATTTGCATCAAGCGCTTCTGGTAGGCATACATGGGCTCCAGGTCACGTTGTAACCACCAGCTTCGATACGGCTCCAGCATGATCTCAAAGCCGAGTTGCACCCCGTCAAATGCAAAAGCATGCAACAGGACGCACTCTTCCGGTGTATCGGCATCGATATAGTGAATCTTGGCGAACTCCGAATTGCGGGTTTGTTCCAGCGCCTTTACCAGATAGGGATAGCGCGGATCCTCCTGCCCGGGAGCGCTGTCTGGCCAGGGGTCTGGAAACTGCACCTCCCACTGTAACAAGCCACGATTGTCGGGCGCTGCAACGAGCAGGTTCAGCAAAGCCGAGGTGCCGGAGCGCGGCAAACCCGTGACAAAGATAGGTGCCTCAATCGTCTGCTCAGCAATTTCCGGAATTGTCTTGAACGCGTTTTCACATTTCAATCGGGTAGCCAGCAGCATGACTGCCCGGTCGCGACAGCGCTGGCGACCCTCGGGGTCCTTTATATTGCGATCAAAGGTTTCCAGCAGGACCTCCAGGCCCTCGCGATAAGGCAGATCACCGAAATCGTCGAAACCGGTTTGCTGCTTGGCCTCGGCGATCAATTCATCGGCGTCGAAGGTTACGGTAGTCTCGCTCATTTCAGGTCCGCCAGTTTTGCCACACGGGTCTTGAGTTCGGGGTGCTGCTTGGCACCAATCCAGCGCCAGCACATGGTGCCCATATTGTGACCCGCGGTCTCTATCCAGTTCGGCACGCCGGGATCGGTGTGAGACACCACCACTCGCACGCTACCATCACTGTTGTAGTGGGCGGTGTGCTTGTTGACGTGGATTGTATGGTGGCGGTAATCGAGCGATTCCATCCACCAGTTATCCAACTGGAAGTTCCAGGTCTGGCATTCTGGTATTTCAGGGGCATCGATGATGAACACCTCGTCGTCGGCCAGCTGCCAGGCGCTGTGAAAATAGAATATGTTCGGGTCGCCACCGATCAACTGGCAGTAGGCCTGGTCTGCAGGCGGTAATTCGTTCATGGTGGGCAGGAAACTCTCTGACCAGTTTTCAAACAGGGTGGCAGAACCTTTTACAAAACCGATCGCCCCCTGCAATCCGCGCTCCAGCTTCTCGGCGGAGAACGGCTCGGGCCGCTCGTCGCTGGCGCCGATACGCTCAATTTTCAAATCGGCCGCTTTCTCGTTAACGCGATCCTGAAACGTCTGGCGCACATTGATCGAGTTTGTCTCCGGCCCCATCGGCAGCCAGTTACCCGGGTGTTTGTTGCGGCTGATGATGAGCTCAAGCTCTCCATTGGGCCCGATCTCCATCTGCCGGGTATCAATATGACCCGTCACTTCCATGGTGCCACCGGAGGCGTATTTATTGATGATAGTGCTAAAGCCCAGGTAGTCGACGGTGCCCCGATTGCCGGTAATACGGTAGTCATGTTTTGGGCTCAGCGGCGCGCTCTCGTAGCGGTTGTCCGGATTGTCAGCACCGAGCTTGATAGTCTCGTGGGCACCACAGCGCAGTTGCGGAAACAACGGGTCGCGAAATTCCAGAAAACTCTCCAGGCCACCGCGCAACAGGCGCGCAAGATAGCGGTAACCTTCCGCCTGGTTGAATGCATCATGCGGTGCTGCAGGGCTGCGAATAATCTTTCCGGCATCTTTCAAAGCGTCGCAGAACTCATCCCAGGCGGCGCCCTCGAGTACTCTCTTTTCGGCATCGGTCGTGGACATACATTTTCTCTCTCAGGTTGTGGGAATATTTGCTGCGACAGTGATACCAAACGCCCTGCAATGAAGCAAGCGCAACGCCTGCTGTAGCGCTGTGGGCTGGACTTAGATCCGAACGGGTCTACGACTTTGAACCGCCGTGACGGCTGCGATCACTCTATGGCGGCGAGCTCGAAACCGGCCTCGAGGCGAATGTCCCGTGAGGAGCTACCGACTCGAACACTGTAAGCACCGGGTTTTGCTCGCCATGCGTTACTGTCCGGACAAAAAACAAGCAGTGCAGACATCTGCAGTTGCATTGTGACCTGTCTCGACTCCCCCGGCGCAAGCAGCACCTTGGCAAACCCCTTCAGACTCTGTGGCGGCCTGTCATCCCCTGGGACGTGATCAGCCACGTACAATTGCACCACCTCAGCGCCGCTGACTCCGCCCGCGTTGCTCACGGTCAGCGTTAATGTCAGGGTGTCAGTCGGTGACAAACGTACAGCACTGGTCGTCAGATCGCTGTACACGAAGGAGGTATAGGACAGACCGTGCCCAAAGGGAAACAATGGCTGGATGCCATACTTGTCGAAATGGCGGTAACCGACCATCAACTCCTCCTCGTACACCACAGTTTGCCGATCACCCGGGAAGGTGCGCGGGGTGCGATGTGCGGAGCAATCGCGCAGCGAACGGGGAAAGGTCACCGGCAATTTTCCAGAGGGATTGTTGTCACCGAACAGCGTTCTGGCAATGGCGGCACCGCCCTCCATACCGGGATACCAGCACTCGAGAATCGCGGGCACATCGTCGAGCCATGGCATCGCAATAGGGCTGCCGTTGATCAGCACCACAATGGTGTTGGGATTCACCGCGACTGTCTCGCGGATAAGCTGTTCCTGCTCCGCTACCAGCTCGAGCTGCTTGCGATCCTTCACCTCGGAATCCTGCCCCGGGCGATGACTCAGGCCGACAAATAACAGTACAGCATCGGCATCGGCGGGCTCGGACACCCACTCGAACCGGCCGCGATTTTCCTGTCGCAATCCCTGCCAGGGGGTCAGTTCATACGGCGGCCACACTCCTGCACTTCCGCCCCATAGCGGCAGGCAGTTGCGCTTCTTTAACTTGGGTCCGACGGCTGCAACCTTTCGTGTCCTGACTGGGTCAAGCGGCAACAGCTGCCCTGCATTTTTTAACAGTGTGATGCTCGCTTCGGCCATCTCACGCGCCAGTGCCTGATGCTCTTTGGTATTGCGCAGACCGCGCTGCGGTGCGGGATCAAGGTGGCCTGTCACGACCATCGCATACAACAGGCCTCGCAGGTTGTCATCCAGTTCGCTCTCAGTGAACTCACCCCGATCAAAGCTGGCCTTGAGTTTTTTGAAACGGTAGCGAGAGCCCTTGCCGGGCATGTCGAGGCTGAGGCCGCCTTTAACACAGGCGGCAGTGCTGCTGGTACCGCGCGCGGCGAACCAGTCGGTCACGACAAACCCCTTGAAGCCCCACTGCTGGCGTAATTTGGTTTTCAACAGGTCGGCATTTTCGCAGGACGGGACCCCGTTGACAGAATTGTATGCCGCCATAATCGACCACGCGTCAGCTTCTTCAACAGCCGCCCTGAATGCCGGCAGGTAAATTTCCTGCAGCGCTCGCTCGCTGACCTCGGCGCTGACACGCACGCGATTGGTTTCCTGGTTGTTGGCCGCAAAGTGCTTCACGCACGCTGCCACGCCCTGCTTCTGTGCGCCCTTGACGACGGGGACGACCAGACGACTGTTCAAGTACGGATCCTCGCTCAGGTATTCGAATGTGCGCCCATTCAGTGGTGTGCGTGTAATGTTGATGGCCGGGCCGAGGATAGTTCGCCCCCCGACTGCCCTACACTCCTGCCCCAGGGCTTCACCGAACCGGGCCATCAGTTCCACGTCCCAACTGGCCGCCTGCGCGATACCAGAGGGAAATGCGGTACAGCGTTTGCCGCTGGAATGAAAGCCGACCCCACGGGGGCCATCAGTCAGCCGGAACTGGCTAATACCCAGGCGTTGCACCGCCTTGGTCTTCCACAGACTCTGGCCGGCACACAGCGACAGTTTTTCATCAAGGCTCAAAGCCAGCAGCAACTCATCCACCCGCGCCTGTTCTGCTGATGCTGTCAAATCACACCCTCCGCCATTTGTTTTACCGCGTATTCACAGGCACGCGCTGTGAACGCCATGTAGGTGAGC
>TARA_R110002072_G_scaffold45565_3_pt1 | contig 18726 bp, 24 predicted proteins | sample TARA_R110002072 | Tara Oceans TARA_R110002072 (sample SAMEA4397118) | marine metagenome | biome: Polar Biome; feature: [SRF] surface water layer (ENVO:00010504); material: water (ENVO:00002006), including particulate matter (ENVO:01000060) such as... | depth 5 m | reverse complement strand
TGAATCTGATTTATGTAGAGCAGTGGCGATTGAGTGTACTCGCGTATCCCATTTGGATTCTCCTGTTCTTCAATGTAGTATGTCATTCTTTGACCCTAGTACTTCTCTAACTCCGCCACAAAATGATGTGGAAACTTGTTTTCAGAAAGATAGTGATGATACTTTCTATATGCAATGGCATCCCGTGACAGGAGCAGCCGGTTACATCGTATATGCAAATCTCAATATGGATGTGACTACCACAAGTTTTACTCAACGATATGAACTACCTAAGACCGCTTATAATTTTAATACGGAAGCATACCCAACTACATCATGTTTCTCTTTTATCGTTACTGCACTTGACAAATACGGTCGTGAAACCCTACCATCCCAAATGTTCACCAATTGCCCTCCCTAGTTACTTGCATTAAAAAGATATATTCTATGGATTAAAAGTGAAAAAACTTTTCAAGGCATTTTTAATAAAAACAATAAGGATTATGTCTTTTGTTTACAATTTGTTTTCTGTACGTACTGATAGTGATGGTTATCCCATTTATGTATTGCTTTTAACATGCGATTCCCAAAAAACTGCCGTTAAAATGGTAAGAACTCAATTATTTAAATCATCTGATCCGCCAAAGTCAGATACCTCGGAGAATAGTATTGTTGACGACCTCTATGAGGGGCTAAGATCCAATCACCAAAAAGGCAAGTTCACACATACTTACGTATGTGAACGAGCAGAAGTTTTTGCCGAGGAAAGTCATGCTAAATATCTCACTTTTTTAGATCAATATGAGAAATATAAGAATTTCATGAATTAAAAAAGCCTAATTATGCTAAATAATTCCTTTTCACGGTCATCTTCAGGCCATTCGCGTTCAAACTTCCCATCTAATAATAATTTAGAGAAGACTTCTTCTCTGCTCATTTCATCATGCAATGGATCGCGGGGATCAAGATTACATTTAATGCAATCGTAAATTGTTACATCGCAACCTTCTCTCATGTCTTCCAGGTCTCCACAATATGATAATTGAGCGCTGAATCTATCTGAAGTCTGTTTGATCATCATTAAATTGTTTAGACGTCCCGCTTGACTCGCGATATGTGATCTTTGAGGCACTTGAACGTTTGGAAGCACAAGATGATAGCGAACATCTCCATAATCTAAATTCATCCGAGATTCATAAAAATCGATCAGACCTTGAGGAGGTCTCTTGGAGCCAAGATCTACGACTTCTCCAACTCTCGCGTAAGTCGTATCTTCCTCTTCTGAATTTCTAGAAGGCTGAATAAACTCAATTGCGTACCAATTTGCTCTGCTTAAACGAATAAACAGATTTGAAAGCTCTACGGCGTGTACGTAAAGGGGATTCTGATGCAACCCAAACTGTCCAAAATTATCTGTCAAGTTAAAATGTATCTGTAATCCACGCCCCCACGAATAATGCTCAAGAAGAAAATCTTTGAATCCTCTGGTGTATGCATCGCGGACTTCAGTGTAATCCCTCATTGGTGCTTCTCTGACCATAAATGAAGTTTCGAGTAGAAACTTCTCAAAAATGGGGTTCTCTTCACATTTTATAAGTATTTGCGTCAAGCTCCAATCTTTGACCAGTTCGAGAAAAGCAAGTGTTGTTAATGACTTAGGTTCATAAACAGGAGCATTCATGATTTTTATTTCAAAATTCAATAAAAAATAAAAAAGTTTTTTTGAAAAGCAATGTATAATATATAAAACACTCTTGTTGCGAATAATTTTTAACATTCGTATAAGTTTTACATATTTCGAATTACGGCATGAGATCTATACCATCTATAAGGATTCTATAGAAATTATTTTTTCTTTATTTTTGAATTGAAAATAAAATAGTTTTCATTTGAATATGGAATCTTCACCAATCTCCCATTTGTCAATTACGCCTGAGTTGGCTGGTATCAAGAAAGTCATTCAAACCAATATGGTTGTAATGGTTGACATCCCCACTGGATCTGGTAAGAGTATTGGAATTCCATACAAGTTGGCTTGCGGAGAAAAACCTATGAGGGTGTACTGTTCTCAACCCACTATCGCAGCAGTACTCGGGTTAGTTGGATATTTAATGACTCTTGTGCCCAAATGGGTTAACGTTGGATGGGCTGCTGAGGGTACCAAGAAATATAACAAGAACTCCGATGTTGTCTATATGACAACCGGGCATCTTCGTAAATTGTTTCTTGCATGCTTCAAGGAAGGCAAAGCTTCTGATTGGACTCATTGCGATGTTATTCTTGTGGATGAAGTTCATACTGGATCTAAGGATAATTCTATTGTTCTCGATCTTTGGGTTGAGATGAGAAAACAGGGAGTGAAAGTTCCTCGTCTTGTCATGGCCACTGCAACTTCAGCAGGAATGGATTCTATGATCAAACGTTTCGACGCAATCGTATACAAATCCGAAATGCGTCGATTTCCCATCAAACAAAAATACTCTACCAAAAATTACACAACCAAGGATGACGACCTCATCTTCGAGGATACCATCGGAGAAGCCATTTCTTTTCTGACCAGCATGAAAACTCATGGTCTCGTCTTTTGTTCGGGATCTGGGGAATGCGAAGATATCATCCACGGCCTACAACAATCTATTGAAACGCACGGATTGGCTGAAAAGTTGAAGAAGAATATCGAAGTTTTACCTTGTTATTCTCAGTGTAAGAGAGAACAGATCATGACAGCGATCACCGAAGCACCAAAAGACACAATTCACATTGTGGTTGCTACAAATGTAGCAGAATCTTCTCTCACCATCCCTGATGTGGCTTGGGTCATTGATATGATGACGGAAAAGAGATCTTCGATTGTGGGTGGTAAATTTCATTTAGGCGTGGAATGGATCAGTAAGAATTCTGCTGATCAGCGCGCCGGTCGAACTGGTCGAACGCTAAAGAATGGAGTTTGCTTGCGTATGATGCATAAGGATGCCTACGATAGATTGATCCCGTTTCGACCCCTTGAGATTCGTAGCTCACCTATCTCTGATGTCCTCATCGAATTGTTGGATATCGGACTTGACCCTACAAAAGTTATTAGTGATTTGGACCAAACTCGTTTGGAGGAAGCAAAGAAAGTGTTAATCGAGACAGAATGCATTGTTTTGGGTTCTTCTGGTTTGCTTAAGACAGCTAAAGTAACAAATTGTGGTCGTTTCGTAGCCAAGATGCCCATGGATGTTCACAACGCAGCCGCTTTTTACCATTGTTACGGTGATAGTAGTACCGGCGAGGATAACTACTTCTGGGAGGTTGCAATGGCAGTTTTGATCGACACTCATGGCCCTAGCATGTTTTGGATGCCTCGCAAAGAGAAGAATCAATCTTTCCCAGAATACAACGCTGTTCTAGAAGGACACACCGACAAGTATTTTTCTGAATACGAATCCAGTTCGCCCGTTCTTTCCCTTCTGTTGGGATTTGCAGATTGCATGAATGATCATTCTGAACGTAACATCAATACTGCCCCTTGGCGTTTTGGCAAGTGGGCAAAGGCACATTCGTTCAACAATAAGAAATTGAAAGAAGTGTGTGCCTCGCTCAAGAGAGTTATTCGTCTCCTGCAAACTTACGGATATCGATGCGATTATGAAAAGAGTTACAAAGAAGAATTGAAGGACGCTCACGATGAATTTATCGAGAATGGATTTATGAAAGTCTATAAATCAAAGGAAATTTCATACAGACCTCGCTTCCGCGGCCCAAGTCATTTTGATAAGATGGAACGGCCGATCCTCATTGACTCTAGTAAAACTGTGGTTGACGATTCGCCCGAGCGATGCTACTCTCTTTCAGAAATCTCCATCGAGAATAAGAAGACCAAGAAAATCACCATCATCTCTTCCCTCTGGTTCCCAGCACCATCATGGTAAGGGTTTGTTGGCGGCTCGGACGTTTGCTTCACTCAATTATGGGTGTTTGATTTAAAAAGTCTCATTCGTTGGGGTGGGAACAAAACTTTTTTAAAACACAACTACATCGTCCACCAAGAAAAACATTACTAAGTGTCACATATGGGGCAGGTGCCTCCTTCGGGATTGATACACTTAGGACAGTTTTCCATACTACAATTTGGACAATTCATCCAACCTTCGTCTTCCATGTGCTGTTCGCATGCATTGGTATCGCAAGAACTACAATCTTGAACCATCAGGTTATCCATAGTAATAATTTTATCTTTTAATTCGCCGTCTGCTTTGCAATAGGTGCACGTAGAACATAATATGCATGTCGAATTGTATGATCTCAAATTATTACAATCGAAGCAATATTCGACGTACATGTTGCATCCTATACAATTTATGGCATTTGATGAAATATTAGAAGGTATTGGGTTTATACGCTTTAATATTCCTAGATTAGGTTCCGGGAGAACCAATCCGCTAGTATTTTCGGGCGTTTTAGCACGAATAGTTCCCATAAAATCTTCGTTGAGCATCAACATTTTCTTTTTGCAATTATCACAGCGTTTAGTTCTTGTTAATGCGTATGTATCCAAATTGTAAACTGAATTAATCGTTGCGCAAATAGATTTTGTGATTTGGGGTTCAATGCGGTACTTAAGTAATTTGAAATAAAAATGCTTGTTGGTCGATTTAAGATTCAATACAGATGCAAAATCCAACTTATCTACGATGTATGAAAGAACATCCTTAGGCAAAAGTGTTTCCAAAAAACAGGGCTGATCTTCATCTAATCTCATCAACAAATTCTCTTCCTTTTGAAAATTATTTGACATTTTGAATCTTCTAACTCGAAAATCGAGTGCTCGATTGTTCTTCCTATTGTATAACTCTACATCATCATCCATAAAAATAACTAACTTCTTTTTCTCCATAACAAATGTAGGCTCTTGATTATCCAAGATATCGTATTGAAAATTTAGATATATGGATCTTTCCCCCACTAGTTCCTTCATGGTAGCACGATATAAATCATAAACCGGGTTTTGAATAACAATTACCAAGTGGCTTCCAGATTCGAGGATGTGATTTCTGTTGGCATAAGAATTGATCGCAATTTGACGAGGTCTTCCGTCATTTCCCAGGAACGATTTATCTAGTATAAATGTGTTCAACAAATCGGCCAAATCTTCAGCATACTGATTACCGCCTTGAATAATAGAAATTGGTTTATCTGATTTCCTAACATCGTTCAATAGACTTTGCAAAGTACTAATATAACTCATTGTGAGATATTTTGATATTTTTAATTAAAAATCATCCAGAAAACTTTTTTAATCGAGATTGCTAAGGAAGGCCTTACCAATTTTCTTATCAGAAGATGAAGATGTATCAGTTCTTCTATCGTCGTCAAAGTTGGAGATTTTACTCATGATTAGAATTAAGATTATTGCGATTACAGTGACAATGATAGCATAAATGAGTCTTTGCCTGACTGCGCTACCCTCTTTTGGAAAATATCTTTCAAACAATTCGTCAGTTAGGTCCCTCCATGCAAAGGCAGCAATTGTACCAACTGCGATTGATCCAATAATTAAAGCCGTATCAATAGGCCGACCTGTGTATTGGGATATTTTTCGCAAACCATGTTTGCCACCTCCCATTGCAAATTCTTTTAGGGTTGAGAATTAATTTTAAGAGACATTTTCAAGATAGGCATGTGAATTTTCCATATCGAATTGCGTAACAGGATCTTTTTGTTTTTCACTTACGTATTTTCGTATTGCTCGGATAGGACTACGCCGCAAATTGTACTGATCTTGATATTTTGTCAGTACTTCATTGATGGAGTCGTAATCATTAGCGTTTTTCAATTGCACGGCTATTTCAGTTTTGGAGTATTCTTTTACGTCATGGGCTTGAAAATAATCGTTTATGTCTTGTATGAATAATTCTCTATTCACCTTAGTTCCACTTTCAAATACATCAGTCATGATTTCTAATTTGAAAATTTTGTCGTGGGATGAGAAATCATCAGATGGGTATAAAATACAGGCCAACGATTTATTCTTAATTAGATGCTGTATGTATGGTTTGATGGTGGCTTGAGTATGCCTATTAGTAGATCTAGGACACTGAAGATAGAATTCATATTCGCAGCCGTTGTATTTGAATTTAGACAATAAAAAATATGTTAGACTTTTAGTATCTTTTTCTTTTTGCTTGTACACCGTATGAGATAAATTCTTGATGAAAAGTTCTTTCATATTGTAATCAGGCCAAGAATATGTATCACCTTTTATTAATCCATCATGCATAGTTGGAAATTTATGCTTACCGTCGAATTCTATGTGTTGGGAAATGTGACCTACGCCATCTTCCTCATACCCTAAGGCAAACAAATCCATCCCAGAAATTTCAGGATTGAATCTAACAATATAAGTACCGTCGTTATCCTTGAATTCGGGATAAATGTTAAATTGAGTGCTTACGATAGCTAATTTGATTATATCTCCTTCTTCAAAGTCAAACATGTATGTTTGGTGTTTTATTAATCGAGGTTCATTTGGGTCAGATGGCAAAATTATGCATGAACGTTCCATCAGACCACGGAGAAATCGAAGTGGTGTATTCGACTTGACTGATTCTAATTCTTCTTGATACCATTTAGATCTCAACTCCTCCCATTGAAATGCTTGAATGAAAACGAGATGGCACATTATTCCTGAACTATTCCGTTCTTTGTATATTTTGACCTCATCTGGGTCGTCACAATCGTAAGATCTATTCGATCTGTAAAGTAAGCTCATGTGATTGTAGATTAATTCTTCGCGTCTAATAGTTTCTGGCATATTCATAATTGATATCAAGTGTAATTTTTACACCTCTTTTATTTCTTAAAAACTCTTCTTTAAATTTTAATTTCAATGTTAATGGAAAAGCAGATTGTTATTTATCATGGATGAATTAGTCGAAGAAGTATGTCTTATGCATGCCGATGAAGAAAATCTGTATTCAGAACCAATAGAATTTATTTGGCCTAAAGATATAGCAATTTTATTGGCCATGTCTGGTAATTTTACTATGTGTGATATGGCTTGTTTTATGGAAGCATTTAGATCAAGCATAGATTTGTTTTGTCGAGCCGAGTTGATGAAATATCTTGTCTTGATGGATTTCCCGACAAAGGTGAAAGTAGAACCACAACAAATACGTATGATTAATCGACTAAAAACCGTACATACAAGAAAGGCGTATCTAAGTTTCGTTGACGAATGCAAATACAGATACAGATATTCGGCACCATTCTTTATTGGTCGGCGCGTCGTCCAAAAGTCGATTAGATTTCAAGGAATTCTTGAAAAATCATTCTACCTGGATAAAGATTTATACGTTTTAGATATATACGGAGTTTTATATCACATCATAGAGAATTCATTAGCAAAAGATGAATTGGGTCATGTGGATATTGTATGTAGAGGTGTGAAAAGTTATTTGATCCATAATGATGATGTACTAGGTGTTTGTGGGATGATAGATAATGATGAATTAAAATATATGATGTTAAATGTCGTCAGTCGGGAAGTTCCTAAATCTATGATGTCTTTAGTTAAAGAATTAGGAACTCCCAAATCACGTAATTTTCGTGCATTAATCATAAGAAACACTCAAGAAATTAAAGCATGCAGGTATAGATACGAATTTCCATACTGCAATTTCAACGAATTTCGAAACAAACAGATAAAGAAAATACTATGATTAAAAAGGAAAATGGATACTCGCTATATTTACAATAGAGGAGATCAAACTTTCTTTCCCGATAAACCTGAACGAGTCGGTGGAATTAAATTGGGCAAACCAATATTTTGGTTACTTGTAATAATTGTCCTGGTTATTGTAATGACACTAGCCGTAATTTATTTTGATTATTTCTATCCTGGTAGGATCTCTGAGGACGAAACTGATTAATTTTTTAAAAAGTTTTGTAAGGAAAAGAAACTTTAATTAGATAATGTCGAACGAACACGAGAATGAGCATGTGGAGAAAATGGAAAATAACGTAGGATTCAGATGGGAGGAATATGGAATCAAATTTGTTATCAGTAGATTGAGATTATGGTGTTTGATTGTACTTCCTCTCGTAGGTTTTGGGTTTAGCAATGTGGTATTGAAATTGTTGTTCGCGGTTATTTTTGGTTGGAAACATAGTAGCAACGTGGAAATAATCACTTCTCATTTGATGACTATGGCTTTTATGATTTCAACTGCGAATGAGCTAGTTTTCATGAATTCACAGCAACATCAAACTGACTCAAAGGAGAAAGCATTTTTCGTCTGTATAGCTTACTTGTTACTGTTGGGCGCCATGTTAGGAATCTTAGTCTAATTTTAATTGTAATTTGAAGGTGATGATAAAAATTTAGTCATATTGGATTGGAGATAGATGTGATCTTGCGAACAAAGCGATATTCCATTTTTAAAAAATCGTAGCGTCGGTTTTAGAGTCGTGCAACGGGAGTATTTTCTTCTCACATCCACGATGGATTTTTCAGATATCATTTACCCACAAAAATTAAATGTCAGCGCCAATTCGTCTCAACTCGAACAACTCGTTGATCTATAAAACCATCATCAACCACAATTTCCAATTTAAATCCCAACCACCTAAGACTTTTTAAAAAGTCTATACCAATTATTTATTCGTATCGACTTAGTCTTGTGCATCCATTGGTGTTGGAGATTATGCTTTCGAGTGCAGTACAATTATCATCCATCAATTCTCCACTAGCCCAAAGACCTAAAAAGAATTTTCCGTCGAGGCATCCCATTTTGCTAGATCCCATGAGGCGCATTTGACGTACTTTTGTCCAAATGGGATCAACGCACTGCGTCAGATCATCATCCAACTTTGCTTTTACCAACATTCCGAAGGCATGCATGTCTTCATGGTTGTCAAAGTAAAAGTCACGCATCACAATGTGATATGAAAATTTCTTAGGTATCAAGGTTTCCATATTCAATGCGTACGAGGTTGTAAACACGAGCATTGCGTGATTGTTTTTGTGTTCGGGATAAATCCGCTCAAAGACATCTCGAATCGCGGTACACACCTTATTCATGGTATCGGGACCATTCTCGAACAATTGAGGATCCATGTCCAGATCAAACCAGACTCGTTGTTCTGAGTTAGCGCAGCCAATGTATTCATAGATGTGAGCTGGGGTAACTCTCGTTTTAGCCAACAACTCCATGTACTCTGCAGCTTCTTCGATCGACTCAAAGAAACGAAAGCGCTTGCTTAAAATGTCCTTGTATTTCTTGTCTTTGGCCAGAACGATACCTCCTTGGCGTCTACGCTCTCCTTCTTCTCCAACAAATTGATCATACAGTCCTGGTTTACCATCAGCACCATTCAATCGCGAATACCATTGTCCTCCACTCATACTACCTAATTATATCCAAATACCTTTTATTTCACTTTTAAAAACTTTTTAAATTCATTTTTTGTACACAATTATACTTTACCTATTTTATGCCACTTGAAGAGAAACTCGTCATTATCGTATCTTAGTTCCCAATTATTGCCATTGACATCTTCAACCATAGGAACCGCGACTGTATGACCGTCGCCTTCGACGTCTTGAAATTCAACCAATGATGAATTTTGGTCATCCACATGAACGAATTTGAATGGTGTCATAATCGTCATAGTTTCAAAATCTCCCATGATATAGGTTTTGTGCTCATCAAATATCACTGGATAAGCGTCAACACTGGTAATCGCACTATTTATAGTCTCGGTCGACCAATCTGAGCAATCAAGAGTGTAAATTTCATTCTTCACGTAGATCATCTCAAAAACCAATGTTTTCTCTTTGAGTTGTATGATGGCAACGCACGCGCACTCACTGCTGTAAGGAGTAAACCTCAAGATCTTCCAGTCTTGCTCCCCGTGCGGAAGATTCTTAATGACACATAACTTTCGAAACGGGGTCGCAACGTCATCGATTGCGTTCTTCCCCGAATTTCTATCCAACGGAGAGAAAACAAAAGAATGGTCAGTTATTCTATGCAAGCCCAAGTAACCAGTATCGTGGAATGCCCATCTCTCTTTTCCCATCATTGTCAAGTTAATATCTTCAATTACTTTTGATTTCAATAAAAAATCATCAAAAAAATATTTTTCGCATAACACACAATACATCAATCGAAAAATACTTGGCCGAGATAAAAGAAGAATTTATTTTGATGGTGTCCGGAGGAGTAATTGCTGGAATTGTAATTGGATCCATAATTCTGGTGGGGGCTATTATTACAGTTATAATTATTCTGGTTATTCGGGCTAGGAATAATGCAACTGCCGATAGTGTAGTTCCAGTTGCAGATGTCACGTGTAATGTTAATGCAGATTGTACCACGGGGGCGTGCGATACCTCTCGAAATCTCTGCGTGGAATGTCTTGATGATACTTTATGCAACGGACTTAGATGTAAATTGGATACTTTTACATGTGAAGAATGTTTACTAACGACAGATTGTAATGTTTTGGATGGAGAAACTTGCCAACAAAATATATGTTGCAATCCTAATGATCCTACAGTCGATTCTGTCACCTATTTTGACGATCCGATCAATCCTACTCTAACAATCGCATACACTCCAAAGCAAAAGAGATCCGTTCTTAATCGTGTAATGGTTTCAATTACTGACCCGGCCACAAATATCGGTTTTGGTGGATCGACATGTGACCAAGTGATGACTGATTGTGAACCAACAAATGCATGCCCCTCCCCCTGTACTCAATTTACCACTTTAGACGAGACAATCGTTTTAAATGAAGCATCATTAGGATTTAAATTTTATAGAGGCCTCGTATATAGATTAGTCATTCAAATATTTTATACTTGTGGTGAATTTGAAGATAAGACTAACGCGGTCATTCACGATTTTATCACCCCAACATGCCCCCTACCCAGCGCAGAAGTGAGTGATGTAGTCAAAGTTGGATTTGCTCCAGAATATGTAGTTATAAATTCGCCCAATACAGATCCGATAGATACATATGATGTATTAATCGATGCCAACTTTATTCGAAACCCCTCATGGGCCGTAGTCGTACCTACTATAGTTGCGTCTATGGGTCCTGGACCTGCTAATTTGCAAAAATTGGATTTGCCGCAATCGTTGCCGGCAGGAGATTATCGTATCAGAGTTGTCAGAAAAGGTGTCGGAGGCTCATGTGACAGTAGACCCAGTAATGTGGCCGTATTGTACAGCGCTATTTAAGATTAAATGATTATAAAAATCTCATCTTAAAAAGATCTAACAGTGAGATGTTGATTGGATTTGTGGGATTTATCGGTGTTTTGGTCCTAATCGTATTGGTTATTTCCATTATAGTTCTTTTCATTGTTTATGTAAGGCCGATTAGGGATAAGAATTCATTATCGGTCAAAGATGATATTTCAGATGCTTCTGATAGCATTGTAAATGCCATAAATATCAAAGGAAATCGTCAAATTAGTCTTCTTACTCAACTGACACAGTCTGTAGATGTTAATATTCTACCGCTTAATAGTCAAGTTGAATCGCAATTGGAAATATTATTTACCGCGGCTATTAATGCATCACAACCATTAACCGTGGATCTCAACAATCCATCATCGTTACAACCTGTTATGGAGGCCGCTCTTACTTTTGCTGCAAATAATTTGCAATACGATGTTCTATCCACACAGAATGGTGTGTGGACCGTTGATCTATCCATTGCTACAATTAATGCTATTGAGACTGCATTTGAAAATGCATTAGGATCTACTATTGTAACTGTCAATTTGAATACAAGTCCAGTTACAGTTACATTAGATGCCGCATCATTATTAGCATTAGAAACCACAAATGTAAATGTATTAGGCCAGCCTATTTCCGTCACTGTAACAAATCCAACTAGTAATACTGTTACTATAGATAATGCTAGTGTTGCAGCCATTGCAACTGCAGTTGCAGGACAAAATTTAAATGTGAATGTATTAGGACAACCTCTATCAATTACTGGATCTATCAATTTAGGAGATGTAAGCGCACTCACAAATTGGTTGGCTGCCAACGACCTATCCATTGACGATTCAGCCATCATTGCAGCTATAAATGGAATTTCCACGGATGATATTACAGATGATGATGTTACTTTGGTCGTGACGCCTAAAATCGATGTGGGTTGTGCTATCAGCGGATTACAATGGCATACATTTTGGGAAAGACGTTATACTGAGTTAGGTGTATTGGTTTCATCCACACAATATTGGAGTGATGGTGTAAGTTTGGCTACTATTATTCCTCCCGGATTAAGTAAAAATACTTGTCGTACTGTAGATGGTGTATGTGTTGCTTTCTCAGGCAATACAACCGAGACATTAGGATTAGCTGCGGGAACTTATGGTAAATTGAAAACTATATTTGATCATGGTGGCGGAGTTGTAAGATATTCTTTTAATGGTACTGACCCAACCAATGACACATTCCCAGAAGCAAATAATAGAATGGTTTTGAATTTGAAAGGCGTGGACCTCTCCCAACTCCGATTTAGAGGGACTGCGACTAATTCAGACTATACCGTTTGTTATGAAATTACCATTTAACCAAGACTTTTTAAAAGTTATGTTAAGACGTGGGGTGTATTTGTTACAGCATGCTGGTAGTCATATCCCCTAGGCGAAGTATTTCAATAGTCACAAATACTTCATTAATTAGTTCTTGTTGCAAATTAAGTGATGGTTTTTCACCGATGGCATTCTCTATCGCGCATAGAAATAGAGAATACGGAAGATATGAATGAGGGCATCGATTGCATTCATTTAGAAGATACAAAAATGTTTTTCCAATAGCCATTGTTTGTTCCCTTGTGTAGCCAGAATTCATCAAGACGCGAGCTGTCCATCCTGGGAGCAATGCCCCATTACATGCCCTAAAGAACAGCTTAAAGAACTTGGTATGGTTAATTCCTTTCATATATTCCCTCATTTCCACAACTTCACTTTCAAAATTTTCTAACTCTTCGACTGTAGTAAACGCCTCTGACATTGTCATCTTTTGTTTTATCTTGTTTGTAAATTTTTTAAAAAGTCATTTTGGACGTTCACATAACAATTCAAGCCTTTTTAATTGACGATCATGAATTCTATGATACCATAATAATAGTCGTGATATCTGTATCCATCGAGAGTGACGCTAATAGAATCTCCGTATCTGTTAATGTTGTTTCCATACGAATTGACTATCATTCTTTTCAGTTCTTCTAAAGATGTGGCAGTCTTATCAATAATATCATCGGGACCATTATTAATATCGTATTCTTTTGCATCAAAAAGGTCGTCCATATGGTTATAGATGTAATTTTTGGCCGATTCTATATCATGAAATGCTGGGAACACACCGTCGTACTCATCTCCAAGAATATCTCCGTAGCTTCCAGAAAAAACCACGTAAACTGTTGATCCAGGTGTTAATTTTTGCTTTGCGAAAAATCTAGCATTATTGTCATGTTTTCCAGCCTTACTCGCCATTGAAAGGCCATTTGGGGCACAATAGGCTCCTCTGGGAAAATCGTCATGCTTCCATGAAAGATGATATTGTTTAGTAGGTCCTTCCATTTTTAAGATAGACGTTTTATCTTTCTATTTTTTAAGTGAAAACACTTTTTAATTTGAACGATGATTACTCATCTCCATTCTGGATGCGCTTGACTCGAGCTGTCCCCATGGCAAGAAGGACGTCGAATGCCGTCTCGTCGGACGGGAGATCCAATTCAGGCCCCAATCCTGCAAGCAACAAAGACAGACTCTTCTTGTCCATGTGAACCATGATCTTTTGGTGCCACCAGTTTTGGCGAAATTCAGCTTCCGCCTTTTTGTACGCATCGGAGAGGCCTTGGACCAATTCCGTTTTGTACATGCCATCGAATGGTTTGTCTCCATCCGTCGCATCCGCAGCTCTGTCAAGTGCAATGAAGCCCTCATCCACAGGTAGCGCGCCCTTCTCCTTCATAATATTTAATAATTCTAATCTTACGACAATAAAGTCGGTTACCGATTTCTCGGGCGGGTCAGTATTATTGTCACTCATTTTTTCTTTGAGTAATCCACTAATGTTTTGTTTTCCAACTAGAAAATTTTAAAAAATCTTTTTTAAGGGTGACTATAAAATATTCAAAAAGAGTTCTTATTAAAAACCACATATAAATTTATACGAATGTGAAAATAAAAAAATTTGCTAATGAAATCGTCTAATATTATCTCTATCAATTGTGGAGGGAGAATTTTCCAAACAACACCGGATACCATAGGAACTTGTGAAATGTTAACTGTCCAGTACAATCAAATAGCGGAAGATCAAACTCTTTTTCTTGACAAAGACCCTAAAGTATTTTCTTATGTTTTAGAAATGATGCGGGGTGATATGACATTCAAAGAAACACCTAACAAAATTAAGAAAAGACTTTTCGTATTATTAGAATTTCTCCTAATGCATGATATGATCAAAGAAGAAGTCTGGTTCAGACTAAACCCAGGCTTTGAGTTGTCATATTGTCACACACCCACAAATCAAACGATACGTCCTTCTAAGACAACGGCTAATACATCAGAGGGGTATTTTAATGCCGTAAAAGGATCTAAAATTAGCAATTTTACAATAACATTTGGAGGATCACTAGATAGAGCAATGTTACAACTGGATTTATATAGTTCGGGTAGATACTTATCAGGATTCACCGGCATTGTCAATAAAAATATCTTTGTCTTTGACGTCAATATAGAATTATTACGTGATAGTGAGATTAGTCTATCTTGCAGAATTGATGGTCCGTCATCGAGAAGGACATTTAACGCCGTGTATAACGAGGATTTAAATTTTTACGTCGACAAAATAACCATGAACGGTTCAAATTAAAAATGCATCCAAAAGCATTTTTAAGAGAGGCTATAAATATGTATAATTATGTTAGTGTTAGAGAAAATGTCAATAATACCGTTTTCTACATCAGACCACTTCAATTTGTCTAGACCACATCCTATTTTAGGCATTGCTACTTCGGTCATTTCGTATATAAGCATCATATCTCTCATTATTCTTAGACTAGCCAACAAATCGGACAACAATGGTTTTTCGTAGTACTTAGCTTTGGTCACCAAGTAAAATATGTATATAGAATTTCCCGTTTGTTGAGAATCTGACTCAAAACCTACAACAGATCCAATCTTTGATTTGGTTGCAACTAATTCATTTTGGCGGCCAAATCTTTCCTTGAAAGTCCTTGCAATACCGGCACCCATATTAAAGCAACTTGATACACAATGAGCTAATGACTTAACATCAGTATCAAATAAGTTCCCAGTATGATATTTGATTGACATATTCTTTTTCTATAGTGTTTGTGAAAATTATTTTTTAATTTGTTTTAGATTAATACAAAAGCCAATTAGCTTTTTATTGCCCATTTACAATATGAATACATACTCAAGATAAAACACCCGTTGAACGATTGATTATATTTGTATGTAGTAATGTACAATATTTCAAGGGGGAAAAACCTACCGAAATTGAAATAGATAATCTCCATGCCATGTTGATGGAACGATTACCTCATGGTCCCGATGATTCTGCTCACATTTATGCCGATTGGTGGATGAATAATAATACTAAAATGAGTGGAATTATTCACACGTGGAGAGACACATGTAATGATCTCCGATCAACCAAGAATATTCCTGTTTTGGACGATTCTTCGTTTGGATTTAAAACGCAAGCTATCCACATAGCCGATAATGGTTATGTTCGTTCATTTGAAGAATGTATAGGAACAACTATCATCGACGAAAATGGAATTGCTCTTAAGAGATCACCTTGGTACGATTATCTTGAATGTGATGATAGCCCTGAGAAGGAGAAATTATTGAAACGAGCTCAATATTTGGACCCTCTAGCAACCGTGGAGATTAACAAGGTATGATCAAAGCATTTGATCGAGAAAGGCGAAAAATTAACTCTGAAAGAACATGGTCAAGTGCTTATCGATGCGCAAAATTGGGATCTCATTGACGAGTTGTTGAAAGATGTGAAGTCTATCAACGAGTTGGATAAGAAAGAATGGGCTATGTACGATGAGTTGGCCATATCATACATTGGCCTTAAGAAATACGATGTGGTGGTATCTCTATACGAGATGGGTCTTCCTTTAGTCGAAGATGTTGAGGCGATGAATTTCTTCAGAAGTTCATTCGGTGAGTTGTGCAAAAATAAGGATTCAAATTACCCTAATGAGAATTCCAAAGTGCTGGGATGTCCTATCAATAGTAAAGGGGATATCACCGATGAGTTTGTCGAAAACATGGCATTTGATATGATCGGCATGTTTATGCAGGAAAATGAAATCGATCGCGAAAGAATTTGTCAAATCATTCGCATTTTGGACTTGAAAGAAGAATCTTTAACATTGTTTCGGCAGTCAATGTGTTCTTACGCTAAATCATACATCCGAAATTTTGAGCGGTACGAGCTTCTTCGAGAGATTCTACTCGAATACAAGTAGATGAACTTTTTAAAAAGTCTTATGGCATCTCGAAGTCTTTGAAGCCTAGGACTTCTTTGGCCACTCGATCATAGTACATGTCAGAAATGCCATCAGATTCTCCTTCTCCGATGTTGAGAGCATCAACAAAAGATTGTAGAGGAGCCAGCAGCGAGTAAAAATTGGTAGGGATTGATCCGTCGTAAGCGTAGTCAGGGTTATCTTGGATGTTACCCATTGTAACAAGGACTTCATCAATTTCAGAGTAAGAGAACTCGACCAACTCTTTCACATCAAACCCGCGAGAGGTTCCCAAAAGTTCTTCCAGGTAGTCCTTTACAATCTTTTCAATCGGAGTAGACATTTCAATGGTAATGTTTTTGATTTTTAAATTGAATAAGATCCAAAAGTCTTTTTTAATGATGCGAGAGAACCTCATTCATGAATCGAGCAGTCTCGTCGGGTCTATATATAATATTGCGTGCTGCTCGATAGAGAGTTGGATCATTATATTCAGCTCGATGAAGTATCTCTGAAAAATTCACAATTTGATTAACTTCAGCCGACGTCAATTTCAGATGTTTGTAATCACGCCATCTAATTTTTCTTTGTTTCAGCATGAGATCGTGGTCGTTTAGGGGTTTCCCTTCTGATACATAGAGCGGAAAAACTTGCTTGTAATAATCAAAACTTTCTCGGACGAAATAATTATTGAAATCGTGACGGAATGATTTTTGATTATCCCAAATCGGTCCAACGTATTTAGCCCGACTAGACTGAAAATCATTCCAACATATGTTGGATGCTGTCATTGCTTTGAGAATTGATAGCTTACCAGTCTTGATACAATTCAATTTGAGAATAGTACGATGCTTGAAAACGAACGACATGCCTGTTTTTTATCTTTATAGAATTAAAAAAGATTTAAACAATTTTGAAGTGTAGTTTTAAAATTCAAACTAGCAGTGCAAGCGGGTGGGATGTTCAATGATGATTTTGATAGACAAGCGTTAGGGAGAGAATTGATGGATGCTCGTATTATGCTATCTAAATTTATCATAGATAACGACATTCAAATTCATACTCGAGAAGTTATTTCTATAATGAAAGAACATTCTACCGTCGATCTTGATGTAAAGAAAAAATATCTAGCGGAATATGAAATTGCTGAGCGAAAATTTCATCACCAGTGGATAGACAAGATATTATTGATTATGTCTTTAGCAGCGATGAAAGAATTTGTCAAACAATGTCATACCAGTTTCAAGAAGTACCAATTTCAAATTGAATGGATGGTATTCAGAACTGACCCCAAACGGCAATACAAATGGGATTGACAATATTTGTATGATTAAAAAAAGTCTTTCAAATTTTTTCTAAATAAAAATAAAAGAGCTCTCGCATTCTTTTACATTACCTCACTCGCTTCTACAATGAATAAATTCCCAAATGTATTGGTAGCCGAGAATCATGGAACCGTGTTTGATGGTTCTGAAATTGTTTCCTTTCTAGTGAAGAATCGTGAGACTATTGTCCATGCCGAGAAAGCAATCGAGAAAGGTTATCTTTCTAAGTCGAAATCTATAAACCGGATCCGAATCGTTTATGTTTGGATTAATGTCAATGGCGTATCAAACAAATCCGACTTCTACATCGAAACGATACACAACGATGTCTACCAGAGAATTGGATTTAAGGCATCCATTCGTAGTTCCTGCTCGAGCCACGATTTGAACGCATTGCGATTTCGAGTTGAGGCTAACAATGTCGATGGTGAACTGACACATCTTACGCTTTCTGAGATTCGCAGCCGCAACATGGATTCGGAGGGTAACTTTGATTTGGCCGTCAAGTTTGGAGAACAACATCATATTGTTTACGACAAAGAACTTGAAGAGTCGTACAAGAATAATCGTAATTCCTCTTTAGGCAAGAAACGGGAATTAGAAATTTCATCTGAGAAGTCCAATGAACCAGAACCTGTCCAGAAGACTTCCCGTGTTGTCGGTCCTTCAAACCAAACTCCAGTTCGAATCCGTATTCCTCCACCTCCGGCCGAACCCCTTCAAGATTTCAAGAGCATCGGAAAGCGATATCGTAAGTTGCCGGTCGAACAATACCGAGATCAATGCGTCGTCGAGATGAAAAAGAAATTGGCTGCGATGTTCTCATTCGATCCCAACGCCAAAGATTTCAAGTTCATGATCAATCTTACTATCGAAGAGCTTTAGTGGTGGG
>TARA_R110002072_G_scaffold174802_3_pt1 | contig 18745 bp, 20 predicted proteins | sample TARA_R110002072 | Tara Oceans TARA_R110002072 (sample SAMEA4397118) | marine metagenome | biome: Polar Biome; feature: [SRF] surface water layer (ENVO:00010504); material: water (ENVO:00002006), including particulate matter (ENVO:01000060) such as... | depth 5 m | reverse complement strand
CCTTTTTCGCGAATGCGGTCTATGACTTGCATGGCACTCATATGGTCGATTCCCGGATCTACACCAATTTCGTTCATAAAGACAAGACCCTTTGATTTCACACGGCTATCAAGGCTCATCATTTCATCGCTGATGTATGAGGCCGTGACCATGTTTTTACCAAATTCCAGACAGTCTTTAGCGACTTCATAATGATAGCGTGCAGGAAGCATTGATATGACAATATCAGCTCCATAAACAGCTTCTTTTCTTTGTTTTTCATTAAAAACATCAAGAACAACAGTGCGCGCATTGGGATGTTTGCCAATCAAACTTGTTGCCGCTTTGATATCTACATCACCAATGGTTAAAAACAAATCCTCTGCATCAGACTTGTCCAATAGATACTTGATTAAACTGCTTGCCGATCTTCCTGCTCCAATTATTAAGATATTCCTCATTCTAATTTTGTAAATTTGAGACTTGAATTATTAGGATACGAATGTAGTAAATTGTTCACGTTTCAAAAAAGGAAGTATGTATAAAAATATGGTTATTTCGGGAGCGGTGTTTGCGATGCTGTCTGTAGTTTTTGGTGCTTTTGGTGCACATACATTAAAATCAATGATAACTACTGATGCTTTGGCTACTTTTGAAGTGGGAGTGAGGTATCAAATGTATCATGCGCTTGGACTTCTATTTATTGGAATGTCTCATTTGCTCAAACGATCTGTTCAAAAGCCGGTTTTTATTTTATTTACATTAGGAATTTTCTTATTTTCAGGATCCATTTACCTGCTTTCTCTCAATGCCCTATTGCCATTTGATGCTCAAGTGATTGGATTTGTCACGCCTCTTGGCGGTACTTGCTTTATCATTGGCTGGTTGTACTTTTTGTTGAAAATTTTTAAGTTAAAGTCGATATAAATCTTCTTTTTTTAAGGGCTTTCTACCTAAATATTTTTTACTTTTGTAGCCCACAACAATCCTATAAAAATAAGTTATGGTCAATAGTAACCAAGCAACTAAAACGATTTCGCTGGACAACTACGGAATCAAAAACGCAAAAGTTAACTACCAACTCTCTCCGGATGAACTCCACAAAATCACCATCGATAAAGGCCAAGGCGTTGAAGCAAATTCAGGCGCATTAGCTGTTAATACAGGTGAATTTACAGGACGTTCGCCCAAAGACAGGTTTATTGTAAAAGACGACATCACCCGTGATAAAGTATGGTGGGGCAATATCAATATTCCTTTTCCCACAGATATGTTTGACAAATTATATGACAAGGTCACAGATTATCTTTCCGGAAAAGAACTGTTTGTGAGAGACAGTTATGCCTGTGCACATGACGATTTGAGATTGAACATTCGTGTGGTCAATGAATACCCCTGGTCCAACTTGTTTGCTTACAATATGTTCTTGCGTCCTGAAGAAAGTGAATTGGCAGGCTTTTCACCGGACTGGCTGGTGATTAACGCTCCCGGTTTTATGGCAGACCCTGATGAAGACGGAACTCGTCAGCACAATTTTGCCATCCTTAACTTTACAAAAAAAATTGCCTTAATCGGCGGAACGGGCTATACCGGTGAAATCAAAAAAGGAATATTCTCAGCCTTGAACTTCATTCTGCCCGTTGATAAAAATACCTTACCGATGCATTGCTCAGCCAATGTGGGTGAAGACGGTGAAACCGCTATTTTCTTTGGTCTTTCCGGAACAGGAAAAACAACTCTTTCTGCAGATCCCAACCGAAAATTGATTGGTGACGATGAGCACGGCTGGACTTCAGACAATAAGATATTCAACTTTGAAGGTGGTTGTTATGCCAAGGTAATTAACCTAACCGAAGAACAAGAACCTGATATTTACAGGGCCATTAAAAAAGGAGCGATTCTGGAGAATGTGATTATGGATGGCAATGGTGAAGTGGACTTTAAAGACATCACCATAACGCAGAACACCCGTGTGAGTTATCCCATTTATCACATTGACAATATTCAAACCCCATCGATTGCTGAAAACCCAAAGAATATATTTTTCCTCACGGCAGATGCTTTTGGTGTATTGCCTCCCATATCAAAATTAACACCGGGACAGGCGGCTTATCACTTCATAAGTGGTTATACTGCCAAAGTAGCCGGTACTGAAGCGGGCGTGGACGAACCTATGCCTAACTTCTCTGCTTGTTTTGGAGCACCCTTTATGCCACTACATCCCACCAAATATGCTGAAATGCTCAGCAAAAAAATGAAGGATGCAGGCGTTAATGTCTGGTTAATTAATACAGGTTGGACAGGGGGTCCTTATGGAATTGGAAGCAGAATGAAACTAAAATACACCCGAGCTATGATTACCGCAGCGATGAATGGTGAATTAAATGATGTAAATTTTGAGCAACATCCTATATTTGGACTTGCAATGCCCACACATTGTCCCAACGTGCCGGACGAAGTGCTAAATCCAAAAAGCACCTGGAAAAATGCCAAAGCTTATGATGTACAAGCCAAAGAGCTCGCAGCTTCTTTCAGGGAAAACTTTGCCAAGTTTGAGTCGTATGCCAATAAAGAAATTCTTGGCGGTGCTCCCATGGGTTAATCTTGAAAATAAATAGATAAAAAAAGCGACACTTTAAAAAGTGCCGCTTTTTTTAATTCTATCTTATTGTCAATTATTTCTTTTTATTGGCCTCCACGATGTACTTCTCCAATGCCATGGTCATCGAAGGTGTTTCTGGAGTAGGAGCTTGAATGTCCACACGCAAACCACTTTCTTTAGCGGCCTGTACTGTGGTGTTTCCAAATACGGCTATGCGTGTTTCATTTTGTTCAAAATCAGGGAAATTCTCAAAAAGTGATTTGATACCGCTGGGGCTAAAAAACACCAGAATATCATAGTATACATCTTTCAGGTCTGAAAGGTCACTTACCACAGTTTTATAGAATGTGGCTTGCTTCCACTTAACTTTAAGCGCGTTTAAAGTTTCAGGAACATCTGGTTTTAAAACATCTGAACATGGTAATAAGAAGCTTTCATTCTTGTATTTTTTAATCATTGGAGAAAGTTCCGAAAAGGTACGTTTCCCCACATAAATCTTACGTTTTCTATAAACAACATATTTTTGAAGATAAAAAGCCACGGCTTCAGACAGGCAAAAGTATTTCAATGTATCAGGAACTTTAAAGCGCATTTCTTCAGCAATTCTAAAAAAATGATCCACAGAGTTTCTGCTGGTGAGAATAATTGCGGTATAATTATTCAAGTCAACTTTCTGAGCTCTTACATCTTTACTGGAAACCCCCTCAACGTGAATAAAGGGTCTGAAATCAATTTTTACTTTTTGCTTATCTACAAGTTCAAAGTAAGGAGAGTTTTCGATAATAGGTTCTGGTTGGGAAACCAAAATTGTTTTCACTTTCATAAACCTGGTTATTTTTTTGGTTAAAATTTCACTGTCTTACCAGTATCTTATACAATATAAAATAGGGTGAAATTTCAAGTGCGCAAAGATATAAAATAAAATAAAACAAATGGCCTCTCACTAACTTTTCCTGAACTTTATAACTGTATCCCAGTGAAATGATGTTGAAAACAACAATGATTACAACCATGGAAATTAAAATATAAGTTGATGGAGCAATGGTATAAAGTAAAATGATATTGAAAATCAGAAGTAAAAGAGCTATTAAATTTTTATAACTCAATTTTTGATACAAATAAGTATCCATATATTTTTCCACTGAAAAAAGGGTCGCGATAATCTTCTCAATGTAAAATTTCAAACCAATAAACAAGGTATAAAAACCAAATATTTGAATATATACAATCTGATTTTGAAGGCTGATATCTTCCTTAATATAAACGAGAATAATAAATACAAATAAGGAAGCTGAGATTATTTGAACGAGAAGCAAAAGCGTGTTAAAAGGATTAAAAATTTGTGAATTTTTGCCGTGCACCAAAAAATATTTATTTGTGAAAATGAGCTGGATAAACTCATTAAATCGGGAGGCGTTTATTAGTTTTGCTGTTGCAACTAATGCTAAGCAGAGGAAGATTAAAAGTGTAATCCAATCAGGTATAGCCGTATTTCTAATAATTACATCCAATGCTTTGTTTTCTTTAGACAAATTTACTTTAAAATAAACGCATTTTATCAGCAGCTATAACATTTTTTAAACAAGCTGTCAATATAAAAATGAGTACATTTGTGCAAAAATTTGGGGAATGTCCAAAGCACTGGTTGTTATACCAACATATAACGAAATCGAAAACATAGAACGACTGATTCGAAATGTTTTTTCGCTACAACGAAATTTCGAAATACTGGTTGTTGACGATAATTCGCCCGATTTGACATCAAAAAAGGTGGAGGAACTCCAAAAAGAATTTCCTGAAAAACTACACCTGCTTTTGAGAGCTGAAAAAACAGGATTGGGCACAGCATACATCGCCGGGTTTAAGTGGGCGCTAGCAAGAAAATATGAGTTTATTTTTGAAATGGATGCCGACTTTTCACACAATCCGAACGACTTGATTAGGCTTTACAACGCTTGTGAAAAACAGGAATATGAGGTCGCTATTGGTTCCCGCTACGTCAAAGGAGTCAATGTCGTCAACTGGCCCATGAGCAGGGTGTTGATGTCGTGGCTGGCATCTAAATATGTGCGATTCGTCACCAGAATGCCCATATTTGATACAACTGCCGGGTTTGTTTGTTACAGAAGAAAAGTGCTTGAAACCATCAATCTTGATAAAATACAATTTGTGGGCTATGCATTTCAAATTGAAATGAAATTTAAAGCATACCTGAGTAAATTTAGTATTATTGAAATCCCTGTAATTTTTACAGACCGAACAAAAGGAGAATCAAAAATGAGTGGTGGCATCATTTCTGAAGCTGTGTTTGGGGTACTGTCAATGAAATTTAAAAGCTTGTTTAACCGCTATGAAATATAACGTATGCACACTGTTTTAATCAAAAATGCCAATGTAGTCAATGAAGGAACTATTACAAATTGTGATGTGCTCATCCAAAATGAAGAAATTGAGGAAATTGCAACAAGCATTAGCGCAAAATCTTCAGACACCATAGTTATAGATGCTGAGGGAAAATATTTATTTCCAGGAGTGATTGATGATCAAGTACATTTTAGAGAACCCGGTCTCACTCACAAAGCAACTATTGAAACAGAATCCAAAGCAGCCATTGCCGGGGGAATCACCACTTTTATTGAGATGCCAAACACATCGCCACAAGCAACCACTGTTGATCTGCTTGAAGATAAATTTGAAATTGCTAAAAACACTTCCTGGGCAAACTATTCCTTTATGTTTGGAGGTACTAATGATAATTTAGATGAGATTTTAAAAGTTGACCCAAAGAAAGTCGCCGGTTTAAAATTGTTTTTAGGATCTTCAACTGGAGACATGCTTGTAGATGACCCCAAAGCACTAGAGGAGATATTTTCTAAATCAAAATTACTAATTTCAGTTCATTGCGAAGATGAAACGACCATTAAGAACAATTTGGAGAAACATCTTGAAAAGTATGGTGAAAATATTCCTATAGAATATCATCCAAAGATAAGAAGTGAAGAGGCCTGCTATTTATCATCCTCTTATGCTATAGCTTTGGCAAAAAAAACCGGAGCCAGATTGCATGTTTTTCATCTTTCAACCGCTAAGGAGACGGCACTTTTTGACAATAAATTACCACTTGAAAAAAAGAAAATAACGGCAGAAGTTTGTATTCATCACCTTTGGTTTTCTGATGCCGATTATAAAGAAAAGGGAACACTCATCAAATGGAACCCTGCAGTTAAAACCGCAAAAGACCGTGAAGGACTTTGGAAAGCATTACTAGATGACCGCATTGATGTTATTGCTACAGACCATGCCCCGCACACGCTTGATGAAAAGAAAAATGTATATACAAAGGCTCCTTCAGGAGGGCCATTGGTTCAACACGCTCTTGTAGCAATGCTTGAAAATTACCACCATGGAAAAATAACATTGGAAAAAATTGTCGAAAAGATGTGTCACAACCCGGCAATACTCTTTGAAATTAAAGGTCGGGGTTTTATAAAAAAAGGCTACAAAGCAGATTTGGTTTTGGTAGATTTACACGCACCCTGGACTGTTAATAAAAGCAATATATTATACAAATGTGGCTGGTCACCTTTTGAAGGGTTTACTTTTAAATCGAGAATTTCTCATACATTCGTAAATGGAAAAATTGTATATAACAATTCTAAATTTTCAAAAACAAGTAAAGCACAACGTGTTGAATTCAATCGGTAACATAAAAAAAGGCTTGCTCACCTCTCAACTATTCTTAATGAGTTTGGGGATGTTCATTATGGGCTGCCAGGATATAAAATATCCTGAACGACCCAAAGACCTTATTCCTGAAGATAAAATGGTGGAAGTTTTGATTGATGTACATTTATTCAATGCTGCAAAAAGTGTAAACCGGCTTCCGTTACAACAAACGGGGATGACCCCACATCAGTTTATTTATGAAAAGCACGCTATTGATAGTATTCAATATGAGCAAAGCAATGCCTACTATGGAGCTGACCTAAATAAATATGAACGCATTCACAACAGCGTTAAAGACTTTCTGGAATCTGAAAAAAGAGAAATAGACACTACAATCGCCAGGGAAAAAAGAAAGATTGATTCCATTAAGTTTGTTACAGATTCGCTCAAACTTAAAAGAATTGAAGGTTTAGATACTTCAAAAGATTCAAAAACACTGAAAAAGGCAGAGCAGGATTCGATTAATTAGAGTGACTATTTATATAAGTTTTTGTAATTATCTCAATGGTTTTTGACAGTGGAATAAAATCATAATAAAGCACTTGTTTGATTTTACTATTATCATAATGCCTTTTTTTGACTAATGCTTCCGCTGTGCTTTTGAAAAGCATTTGTTTGCCAAAATAAAGCTTGTTTTTTAAGAACTCCAATCGCCATGCAACTCCAAGCATCCATGGTTTTAATTCTTTTTTTGGTGGGGTTTTATTAAATGCTATTGCAATATTTGAAAGCAATTGTTTGTAAGATTTGTTTTCAGAAACAAGAATAAAACATTCATTTTTAATAGGGCTTTTCATCAATTCGATACCAATTTTAACTACATCAACAACATCCACAAATCCCATTTCGCCTCTAGTATAATAGGAAAGTCCTTTAAAGACTTTATTGAATAAAACTCCGGTTCCCTTGTTCCAAAAACCGCTGCCCAAAATCACACCGGGATTGATAATAACTGCATCAAGACCTTCCTGAGTTCCTCGCCAAACCTCCATCTCTGCACCATATTTTGTAATGGCATACACATTATTATCATCATCAGGATTCCATTGTGAATCTTCCGTTGTCATTTTATTTCCTGTTTTTCCAAAAGTGGCGATACTACTCACGTGACATAATTTTTTCACTTTGAAATGCAGGCACAAATTGACGATGTTTGCAGTGCCTTCTATATTTGACCTTTTTAATTTCTGAAAGTTTTTAGGGTCAAAACTTACATAAGCAGCAGCGTGATACACATATTCTACTCCTTCAAAGGCTTTAGTCAAAGCGGGAATGTCATTCAAGTTTGCTTCTACCCATTCAATTTGATTGAATAAGTTTTCCGGCGCCTCTGTATAATAAGAAAACACTTGTTTCACCCCCTCAAGATTGCTGTTTGCTCTATGAATTGCCCTCACTTTTTGCCCGTCTGTGAGCAAAAAATAGATTAAATGAGCCCCAACAAGGCCTGTACCTCCGGTTACTAATATCATATCACTAAAATACTCTTTTTTAAATTTCTTCTTCATCTTTTGCCTGATAAATCTATCTTTGCAAAAACTTTTCCTGATGCTTAAAAATTTTGTAGAAGAATTGCAATGGCGAGGTATGATACAAGATGTCATGCCTGAGACTGAAGAACATTTACTTGAAAAAATGCGTGCTGCTTATGTGGGTATCGATCCCACTGCAGATTCTTTACATATTGGGCATTTAGTAAGTGTGATGATGTTGAGGCATTTCCAAAAAAGCGGACACAAACCTTATGTTCTCATTGGTGGAGCCACAGGAATGATTGGGGATCCTTCAGGCAAATCTCAGGAGCGCAATTTGCTGGATGAAACCACACTGCGCCACAATCAAAAGGCTTTAAAAAACCAATTATCCCGTTTTCTTGACTTTGAAAGTACTATAGAGAATGCAGCGGTTGTGGTCAATAACTATGACTGGATGAAGGATTTTTCATTTTTGGATTTTATCAGGGATGTGGGAAAACACATCACGGTAAACTATATGATGGCAAAAGATTCAGTTAAAAAACGCCTTAGCGGAGACGCCAAAGAAGGCATGTCGTTTACCGAATTTACATACCAACTGGTTCAAGGCTATGATTTTCTGCATTTATACCGCGAGAACAATTGCAGCCTGCAAATGGGCGGCAGTGACCAGTGGGGAAACATCACTACCGGAACTGAACTTATAAGACGTATAGCAGGAGGAAAAGGCTATGCACTCACCTGCCCGTTGATTACAAAAGCAGATGGGACCAAATTTGGCAAAACCGAGGGTGGAAATATTTGGCTTGACGCCGAAAGAACTTCGCCTTATAAATTTTACCAATACTGGCTCAATACCAGCGATGAAGATGCTGAAAAATACATCAAAATATTTACTTTCTTATCTAAAAAAGAAATTGAAACCTTAACCGAAGAACACAAAACTGCACCTCATTTAAGGCAACTTCAAAAGCGTTTGGCTGAAGAAATGACAATTATGGTACATTCAAAAGAAGACCTGGATAATGCTGTTGCCGCATCAAATATCCTCTTTGGAAACTCGACTTCAGATGATTTAAAAAAACTTGGCAAAGCAACTTTTCTGGATGTATTTGAAGGGGTGCCTCAAACAGAGGTTTCGCAAAAGCAAATTGCAGACGGAATGGATATAATCGCTGCCTTAGCCGACGTGGGGGGGTTTTTAAAATCAAACAGTGAAGCACGACGGGCTTTGAAAGAAAACTCTATTTCAGTGAACAAGGAAAAAGTAAATGACACCCATAAAATCACTGAAAAAGATTTAATTAACAACACTTTTGTACTGCTTCAAAGAGGAAAGAAAAACTACTTCATTCTTAAAATAGCTTAATGAAAGAAACCCTTGAAAAATTTTTCCAAGGGTTTTAATCAACTAACTAACCAATTATGAAAGCCCAAAATGGATATAATACTTTACTTATTCCAATGGACAAACTTTCAAAATCTAGGTCGTAACTTTCTGTTTGACATTACATTTTTAAGAAAAAAATAACAATTTTAAAGCACCATCAAATTACAGCCTCTAATATCACTAGCATCAAACCTTCCCAGTACTTCAAAGCTGTTATCTGTATACACTTTACCTAAATCTTGAGTAGCTATAAACGAACAGGAATGATAATTGGCAAGGTCAATGATGTTCAATCCGCCGGTTTGATGGTTTACTAATGTGAGGGCATCTTCAGTATCCCTGGTGAGCACTTTCATCCAGAGCGGACATTTAAAAATTCCATTGCCTTTTGAGTAGGCTTGCGACAGCAGTTCAGTCATTCCATACTCACTGTGTATTTGTGGAACCCCAAAACCGTCTTTTAAAAAAGCGTGTAACTCACTTCTTATGAGTTCCTTTCTTCTTCCTTTCATTCCGCCGGTTTCCATGATGATGGTATTTTTTAGTGAAAACTGCTGTTTTTCAATAAGATCGAGTAATGCAAAGGAAACACCAATCAATAAAACTTTCTTCCCGGCGGCATCAAGACTTTTTAATTTTTCAGCAAGTACTTCAAATTGATTGAGGTAAAAACCGCTTTCGGCATGATTGCTTTGGGTGATAAAGTCATTGACCATATAGATTAAAGAAGATCCTTCTCTTTCTAGATAAGAAGGCAGCAATCCCAGTACAACAAAGTCTTCAACTGGACCATAAAAGTGATTGAACCCTTTATTGAAACTTTGTTTATAAAGATTTAAATCGGTTATAAAATGGTTGCTTGTTTGGCTTCCGGTGGTGCCACTGCTGGTAAAAATGGCTTGTGGTTTACTTGGGGTGGAAACTACTTTTTTTGACTTAAAAAATTCAATGGGTAAAAACGGGATTTCATTTATTGTATTTATTTCTGAAGGATGCTTATACAACAAGTCACAAAATGAACGGTACACGGCATTGTTCTCAAACTGATGTTGAAAAACCTCTAGGGCTTTTTGTTCAAACTCCTTAGCAGAACTGATTGTAAAAATTGAATCCAAACTCATTTATAAGACAAACTTGTATAAAAAAAAGCTTCCGCAATTTACGGAAGCTTTCTTAAATTTTATGACTTAAATGTCTTAGTTTACAACTAACTTTTTTGTTGATGTAATGTTGTTTTCAGTTACCTGAACTAAGTAAATTCCTGATTTTAGAGCAGAAACATTTAAAGTATTGTTTGTAACTGTCTTAGAGATAACTTGTTTGCCTAAAACATCAAATACAGCAACCTGAAGCGGTTGATTGTTATTTGTTTTAATAGTTACAAGACCGTTTCTAACTGGGTTTGGGTAAAGGTTTAAACCTAATTTGTCAAATGAACTTGTACTCAAAGTACCCGCAACAAATTTGATGTTGTCAAAACGATTGTTACCATTTGAGGAAGTAGCTCCATCAAGAGTTACACGTAAGAAAGCAGTGGCAGCATTATTCAAGTCTGCAGGGGCTGAAGCCTCAACAAGAAAGAAATCAGTAACATTAGTATCAGGAATAGTTCCAAAATCTGTGAAATCTGTACCATTTGTACTCCAAGACCAGGTTTGAGTATTAAAACCTGAAGCAGTACCTCTTGTGGCATAACTAATTTCTAGATTTTCTTTGTTTGTCATTGAAAACTCAAACTGGATGTAAGAACCATTGTTTGCATTATCTGTACCACCTTGAATAGAAATTGAACCTCCTGAAACATCTCCAACTTCCGCGTTGATTTCAGTTCCGGCAAAACTAGGAATCCATCGGTAAACAAGATCTCCATCTCCATTGGTTTCTGTTTCATCTAAAATTCCGCCACCAACAGTTAAGGAGCCGGCTCCTAAATCAGCAGCTTGTGGGAAAGCGTCGGGATCAGCTAAAAAGCCAAAGCCCCCACCTGGTAAATCATTGCTGTTTTGATTCCAGTAAGCAACAATATCCTGTGCTTGATTTGGAATTGAGAAAATAAGGGCTAAGCCCAAGAATAAAGTAATTTTTTTCATTTTAAAAAATATTGTGTGATTGTTTATGGTGCAAATGTATAAAAAAAGAATTGCATAAATGAATAAATACTCATTTTATAAAAAAATTAATAATTATGTAACATGTTCAAAACAAAACTAATAGCTAATTGGTTTGCCTTTTTTCTTAATTTTATCAAAGTGTTACCATATTGTTATTATTCACACACAAATTTTCACCTGAAAGTAATTTAATACTATCTTTACTTTGTCAAAATAGTACTTATCAAATTAAATTATGAAGAAAAAGGACATTAAAATTTTGCTGGTTGATGATGAGCCAGATATTCTGGAAATAGTTGAATACAATTTAACTGCTGAAGGCTATCAGGTTTATACAGCTGAAAACGGTATAGAAGCTGTTAAAAAAGCAAAAAAGCACCTTCCACATTTAATTATCCTCGATGTGATGATGCCTGAAATGGATGGTATTGAAGCCTGTGAGAAAATGAGAGGGGTACCAGAATTAGCCAATACAATCATAACCTTTTTAACTGCAAGAGGAGAAGATTACTCACAAGTAGCCGGTTTTGAAGCCGGTGCAGATGACTATATCACCAAACCAATAAAACCCAAAGTTCTGGTAAGTAAAGTAAAAGCGTTATTGAGGAGATTCAAAGAAACCTCTTCAGAGGAAGCAACAGTAAATTTAGGAAACTTGGTTATCAATCGTGAGGAATACAAAGTGATTAAAAACAAAAAGGAAATTACGCTTCCGCGGAAAGAGTTTGAATTACTAGCCCTTTTAGCCTCAAAACCTGGCAAAGTGTTTAAGCGGGAAGACATTCTTGATAAAGTTTGGGGAAACGAAGTGGTTGTTGGAGGAAGAACGATTGATGTTCATATTAGAAAATTACGTGAAAAAATTGGAGATAAAAGTTTTAAAACTGTAAAGGGAGTCGGGTATAAATTTGTTGTTTAATGTCTAAAAAGATAAAAAAAACATACCGTTTTGCTGTTTTTACATCTCTATACCTTAGTATCACAGGGGTTGTTTTATTGACCCTTTTTTTATTCTTAATTGACCTATTAAATTTTTACTACATTGGAGCCTTTGGGATTTTTTTCTTTTTCTTCTCTTTTTTAATAATTCAATTTCGTGTTAAACACTTTATTTACAATCAAGTTAAAAAAATATACAACGATGTGAGTTTGCTTGATGCTTCAACTTTACATCCAAAGCATATTACTACAGATATGGATTCCCTCACTCGTGAGGTAGAAAAGTTTGCTAAAAATAAAAAACTGGAAATTGAAACACTAAAAGTGCGAGAAGCTTATAGAAAAGAATTCATGGGCAATGTAGCACACGAGTTAAAAACACCCTTGTTTACAGTTCAAGGATACATACTCACACTTCTCGACGGTGCAATGAAAGACAAATCAGTGAGAAGAAAATATTTGCAACGTGCTAGCAAAGGAGTCGATCGACTCATTTACATTGTTAAAGACCTCGATATGATTACCAAACTGGAAATGGGTGATTTAAATCTTTATAAAGAGAAATTTAACATCATTGAATTGGTTCAAAATGTGTTTGATTTACTGGAAATGAAGGCAACAAAAAAAAATATTACCCTCACTTTTGACAGAAACTACTCAAGTTCCGTTTTTGTTTATGCAGATCGGGAACGCATACAACAAGTGCTCACAAATTTAATTGTTAATTCAATTAAGTATGGAAAAGAAGCAGGTACTACTGAAGTGAGTATAGAGGATTTAATCAAAAATAAAGTGATTGTAAGGATTACCGATAATGGAGAAGGTATTGCTAATGAACACCTCACCCGTATTTTTGAACGTTTTTTTAGAGTGGACAAAAGCGGCTCCAGAAAAGAAGGAGGTTCCGGATTGGGACTCTCTATTGTAAAGCATATATTGGAAGCTCACGGCGAAAAAATTTATGTTGAAAGCGAGCCAGAAGTGGGCTCAGAATTTTCATTCACCCTCGAAAAGTCTAAAGTACAAGCTTAAATCAACCGGGTTTTCCTGACTTTTTAATCCTGTAAATAAAAAACTACTATTAAGTTTACTTACCTTAAAATCTTCCTGTTTGCATGAGGGCACAATTCCTTTTGACTTAAGTCTTTTTGCAAGATATTCCTGTTCAAATTGACCCGGTGTGGGAATAAAAAACGCTTTTTTTTCTAAAACAGCCAAATCCATAATCGTTGTGTAACCCGATCGGGAAATAACTAATTCACTTTCGTTGATTGCCTTTTCCAAAACCTTTGAGTCCATATAATTATACACTCTAAAGTTCTCTTCAGTATAACAATGCATTTTCTCTTCGACCTTACCCAGAACAAAAAGAATTTTTTTATCCAGCCCGCGCAATTCAAGCATCAACTTTTCCTCCAGAAAGGTGCGTTGCGGCTCGGGACCGGAAAGCAACACCAGGATGTCATATTTCTTTTCAGTTTCTTTTTTCTTCATTCGGCTTAAAGGGCCAATGTATTGAACAATTGAAGGTGTTTTATCTGGATGACCCAGTTTGCCACTCAAATTGCCCATGCCCTCAAAGTCTGGTACCCAGCAAGCATCAAATTTTTTAATAAAATCAAGATGCATCATTGTGCTAAGCCATGTGGTACTCCCAGTAAGTACATTTAATTGATGCGTAATAAAAACTGAAGGAACATTTTTGCTGCGCACGCCCAAACGGTTATCTGAAATAATCCCTTGGATTTTCCCATCCACAACCAATTGCTTTACTATTTTTTTTTCAGCTTTTATGGCTTTCATCATTTTTGGGCTGTCAAATAACAATTTCCATTTAAACCCGGAAGCTCTTTTGGCGTAGGTAATTTGATAAGAAGGCAACTCCAACCATTCTAAATTTGGAAATTCTTTTCGCAACAGCGCAAGTGCAGCACCATCTGAAGCCAGCAAGGGCTTGTAATTGCTCTCTAAAAGGGCGTTGATAATGGGAATACATCGCGTGGCATGTCCCAAACCCCAATGCAAAGGTGCTACCAAAATTGTTTTTTGCTGCTGCATAAAAACAAAGATAATCATTATTATCACCGGGTATTATTTCCTTAATTTTGCCAAAACTTTATCTTATTGTTGTGGGAAGCAAAAACAAATTAAAACGTTTTAATGAGAATGAAACGTTCTCTAATGTCATTCAGCCTAAAAGGGAAGAGCTCACCTCAGGCACTTTTGATTTAAAAGGTAACTGGAACTCCAACTTCTTTAAAAATGATCACCCCATTGTTTTGGAATTGGGCTGTGGCAAAGGAGAATATACCATCGCATTAGCACACCAATTTCCTGATAAAAACTTTATTGGTATTGATATAAAAGGAGCTCGTTTTTGGCGGGGAGCCAAAACGGCTTTAGAAGAAAATTTACCCAATGTCGCTTTTATACGCACTCAAATTGAACTGATTGAATATCTATTCAGTCAAAATGAAGTCTCAGAAATTTGGATAACCTTCCCCGACCCGCAAATCAAATACAAACGCACCAAACACAGACTAACAAACCGGGAATTTCTGAATCGCTACAAAAAAGTGCTCAAGCCACAGGGCATCATCCACCTTAAAACGGATAGTGAGTTTATGCACGGTTACACACTGGGACTCTTGCACGGTTTAGATCAGGAAATACTTTATGCACATCACGATGTGTATGGCAATGAATACTCCCCAAAAGAAGTTACAGGTATTCAAACATTTTATGAAAAGCAATATCTCGAAGTAGGAAAAAAAATAACTTACATTGCCTTTAAGCTTGGGTAAATAATTTTATTTATCTTCACTCAGTAATTGAATTTTCATGGAATTCATTCTGTATTTAGTTTTTGGATATACCTTTGCACTTCTCGGCGTTATACCCCCTGGTTTGCTCAATATGACGGCTGCAAAAATTAGTGTCAAAGAAAACAGGCGTAATGCGTTTCTTTTTTCTCTGGGAGTGATTACAACAGTAAGCATACAGACATATTTAGCTCTTCTTTTTGCCCGTTATCTCGACAAACACCCTGAAATCATTGAAATACTTCAACAAGTGGGCTTGGGAATTTTTATATGCCTCACACTCTATTTTTTGTTTATAGCAAAAGAGAAAAAGAGACCACAGACAGAAGTATCATTTAAATCAAAACAACATCGTTACTTTCAGGGAATGTTTTTGGCTTTTCTCAATATTTTTCCATTACCCTATTGGGTCTATTTAAGTATCACATTTTCTGCTTTTGGTTGGTTTGACTTTTCCAAAAGTTTTATAGCCTTGTGTGTTGTGGGCTCGGCTATAGGGACTTTAACCATGTTAGTTCTTTATGCGCATTATTTTGACTATGCCAAGAAAAAGAGGAAAGAGTTTCGTGTCAACATCAACTACATCATTGGTGGAATTACAGCACTCATTTCAATCATTACACTCATCAAAATTATCAATGATTTGTAATGGCAAAAGAAAGCGACAATTTTTTTTCACGGGTATATGAAGTAGTTAGACAAATTCCTTATGGAAGAGTAACCTCCTATGGTGCCATTGCAAAACACATTGGTGCAGCAGGAAGTGCCAGAATGGTGGGCTGGGCAATGAACGCTTCACACCACCTACCGGATGTGCCCGCACATCGTGTTGTAAACCGAAAAGGCCTCCTCACCGGTAAACACCATTTTGATGGAACAAATCTTATGCAGCAATTGCTGGAAAATGAAGGTATTACTGTGATAGACAATCAAATTCAGGACTTTGAAAAATACTTTTGGGATCCCGGAAAGGAGTTGTAGTAACAATATAATTTTCATAAATACAACCATCAATCATTTCCATCAACGCCCTTTAAAATCTAAAGTTTTCCTTGTATATTTGCACTTTAGAATAATTCTATATAAGCTATTGAAAAAGAATGATGAAGCTCGATAAAAAAGACATACTTGCCGCTTTGGAAACCATCACAGTTTCCGGCGAAGGAAAAAATATGGTCGAAAGTGGTGCGGTTCAAAACGTGATCACATTTGCAGATGAGGTGATTGTTGATTTAGTACTTTCAACACCCGCCCTTCACATCAAAAAACGTGCAGAGACAGACGTTATCAAAATCATTAAAGACAAGGTACACCCAGATGCACAGGTAAAAGTCAATATCAAAGTCAATGCCCCGGCAAAACCACAAATAAAAGGAAAACACATTCCCGGCATTCATAACATTGTAGCCATCGCTTCCGGTAAAGGCGGAGTCGGGAAATCTACGGTAACAGCAAACATAGCAGTTACCTTAGCAAAAATGGGTTTTAAAGTGGGTGTGCTTGATGCAGATATCTATGGACCTTCTATTCCCATCATGTTTGATGTGGCTCATGAAAAACCTCTTTCAGTCAACGTCAATGGGAAATCAAAAATGAAGCCCGTTGAAAACTATGGCGTGAAAGTGCTCTCCATCGGGTTCTTTACCCAACCCAATCAAGCGGTTATTTGGCGTGGGCCTATGGCAGCAAAAGCACTCAATCAACTCATTTTTGACGCCAACTGGGGCGAACTCGATTTTATGCTGGTCGATCTTCCTCCCGGAACCGGAGATATTCACCTTTCAATTATGCAGTCCATGCCCATCACAGGAGCTGTAATAGTTAGTACACCACAAAATGTAGCCCTTGCCGATGCACGAAAAGGAGTTGCCATGTTTCAGCAGGAAAGCATCAATGTGCCTGTTCTCGGCATCATAGAAAATATGGCCTATTTCACACCGGAAGAGTTGCCTGAAAATAAATACTATATCTTTGGTAAAGAAGGAGCAAAAAACCTGGCTGAAGATCTTGAAGTTCCCTTTTTAGGAGAAATTCCACTGGTGCAAAGCATCAGAGAAGCCGGAGATGTTGGAAGACCTGCTGCTATGCAAACAGGAACCCCACTGGAAAATGCGTTTGAATCGCTTACGCGAAATGTGGTACAAGAAACCGTAAACCGAAATGAAAACCTTCCGCCCACACAGGCCATTCAAATAACCACGATGGCAGGTTGTAGCGCAATAAAAAAATAAGTTATGACTGAACAGGAATTAAAAATGAATATTGAAAAGGCGCTGGAAGAAATTCGCCCCTTTTTACAAAGTGATGGCGGTGACATTTTATTGATTTCTATTGATGATGGTAAAAGTGTTACTGTTCAGTTGCAAGGAGCTTGCGTGGGTTGTTCAGTAAACCAAATGACCTTAAAGAGTGGCGTGGAAATGACCATAAAAAAATATGCTCCACAAATTGAAAGTGTCATCAATTTAGGTGTTTAATTAATGATTAAAGTCATTTTCACACAATCTTCTAAAACTTATTTTTGTTCATTACATTTGAAAAAGAATCCATGATTAAAACCGATATACTCATTATAGGTGCAGGTCCTACGGGACTTTTTGCTGTTTTTGAAGCAGGTCTTTTAAAATTAAAATGCCATTTGATTGATGCGCTTCCACAACCCGGTGGTCAACTGGCCGAATTGTACCCCAAAAAACCCATTTATGACATACCCGGTTTCCCTGAAGTTCTCGCAGGCGATTTGGTTGACAACCTGATGAAACAAATTGAACCTTTTCAACCGGGATTTACCTTAGGTGAGCGTGCTGAAACCATTGAGAAACAAGAAGACGGCACCTTTATCGTAACCTCTACAAGTGGTTTAAAACACCACGCTCCTGTGGTAGCGATTGCCGGTGGCCTGGGAAGTTTTGAGCCCAGAAAACCGCTTATTCCAAACATTCAACAGTTTGAAGACAAAGGCGTTGCTTACTTTATAAGAAACCCTGATGTCTATCGCAATAAAAAAGTAGTCATTGCCGGGGGTGGTGACTCTGCACTCGACTGGAGTATTTTCCTTTCTGAAATTGCGGCTGAAGTGACGCTTGTTCACAGAAGAAATGAATTTCGGGGTGCGCTTGATTCAGTTGAAAAAGTTCAGGAATTAAAAAAATTGGGGAAAATTACACTCATCACACCAGCTGAGGTTGTCGGTTTAAGCGGTATCAATCAACTTGAATCTGTTATTCTTCAAAAAGCAGATGCTTCAGAAGAAAGCATTGATGCAGATGCATTTATTCCTTTATTTGGACTTTCGCCAAAGCTGGGACCCATTGCAGACTGGGGCTTGGAAATAGAAAAAAATGCCATCAAAGTAGATAATACACTCGACTATCAAACCAATATTCCCGGTATTTATGCTATTGGTGATGTCAATACCTATCCCGGAAAATTAAAATTGATTTTATGTGGTTTCCACGAAGCCACAATGATGTGTCAAAGTGCTTATCAACGCATTCATCCTGATAAAAGATATGTGATGAAATATACAACTGTTGGAGGCGTTCATGGTTTTGATGGAAGTGTAAAAGAAGCTCCAAAGGCGGTAGTAAAGTCGATTGAGTAATTTCCAATCCTCTTGCTCTTAGCGGGGAGGGAATGTTTGAAAAATTAAATAAAATATGCTGGACATATTAGTGTACATAACAGATAGAGAGGGCGAC
>TARA_R110002072_G_scaffold151470_2_pt1 | contig 18756 bp, 25 predicted proteins | sample TARA_R110002072 | Tara Oceans TARA_R110002072 (sample SAMEA4397118) | marine metagenome | biome: Polar Biome; feature: [SRF] surface water layer (ENVO:00010504); material: water (ENVO:00002006), including particulate matter (ENVO:01000060) such as... | depth 5 m | reverse complement strand
GCCGGCCTTCCGGGTCATTGATCGGATGCAAGCAAGCAAGCCCCACGAGCAGATCGTTGGGACTGCCGTCGCCCTCCTGGCGATGGCCGAGGCGATTGGCCTCAACGCCCACGAACTGATCGACCGAGCGAGCCGGATGATGAGTGCCGTTGATGGTCCCTTCACGGGACAGATCAGGGCCATCCGAGATTACGCCAAACATGAGATCGGTCGGGAGGTTTCCCTATGAGCCGCGAACGACTGATCGCTCGGGCCATAGCCGAGATCACCGTGGACGGAGTCCTAACAGCCGACACCTTCATGGCTCTCAAGGCTTCCCCGGACTTCACCCCAGAGGATGACGGGACCGACTTCTACATGACGGCCCACCCATCCACCACCCCATTCAATTTGCCGAACGGCCCCATCTGCTGAGGAGAATGCAATGGCAGAAAAGAACCTGAAATACATCGACGTCAGTGAGAACAAGAAAACTGGCCGTCGATACCTCAACTTCATCACCCCCATCGGGGTCGCCGTCTGGCCGAAGCTGGTCGAGCCGGATGAGTACAAGGGCAAAAAGTCCTGGAAGACAGGCCTGAAGTTCAAGGCCGAAGATGTCCAGGACTTCCTCGACGAGGTCCAGCCGTTCCTCGATGAGTACATCGAGGAGATGCACAACAAGGCCGACGCCAAGAAACTCAAGGAATACAAGAAAGGCTGGACTGTCCGCGAGATCGGTGAGGAAGAGCTGGATGACACTGGTGAGCCGACCGGCTTCATCATCCTGAACTTCAGCAAGAACTTCACCGACAAGGACGGGAACGAGCTCGATCCGCCCACCCTGTTCGACAGCTTCAACCAGGAGACCCAGGTCCCCGACATTTGGAGCGGCTCCAAGCTGCGCATCGGTGGCTTCCTGTACCCTTACGGTATGGCCAGCACCAAGACGACCGGCTCCTTCGGGATGGCGTTCAAGATGCAAGACGTCCAGATCATTGAGCTCAAGGCCAAGGGCCAGGGCGGATCGGGCGGATCACGCTTCGGCGTCGTGGAGGGCGGCTTCGGCGGCTCTTCTGTGACTCGGGACACCGAGATCGACGATGGGGACGACGCTCCCCTGGATGATGACGAAGAGTTCTGATCCTCACGTCATAGTAGAAAGGTTCCCAGGAGGTCTAAAGCTGGACCTCTTGGGACTCAACCCGGTCCCCGCCTCCCGCCCCCGCGTCACACGATGGGGGACTCACTACTCCAAGACGTACAAAACCTGGCGAGCTTCCGCCTACGAAGCGATCCCAACATCTGACGCTCCCCCTCTCGATGGGCCTCTCAAGGCCCACGTTCGATCAGTCGTGCAGAAACCCAAGACGAGCAAGCTCCTGTCCCCCAGAGGCGACGCCGATAACTACGGCAAGGCCATCCTGGACGCGATCACCGGACACCGCTCCGATCCTAAGGGGTACTGGAACGACGACTCCCAAATCTGGCGGCTGATCTCCGACAAAGTCTTCGCCAAGCCTGGCGAGACCCCCGGCCACTACGTCACCGTATGGAAGGAAGACCCCTCATAAAATGAACTGGAAGCCTATGCGGTCGGTCGATTATATCGCCGTCCACAATTCCGCAACGCCGGCCTCGATGGACATCGGGGCTGAGGAAATAGATGTCTGGCACCGCCAACGCGGCTGGCTGGGCATTGGGTACCACTACGTGATCCGCCGCGACGGGACGCTCGAAACGGGCCGACCCGAGGAGCAGCCAGGCGCTCACGTCCGTGGCTTCAATCAACGGTCCATTGGGATCGTCCTCGTCGGAGGCACCAAGCCCGACGCCAAGACGCCCGAGACCAACTTCACTGAAGAGCAATACATCACTCTTCGTATTCTCATTGACGACCTGAAGGCCCGCTACCCGGACGCCACCGTCCAGGGTCACCGGGACTTCCCCCGAGTCCACAAGGCCTGCCCAGGCTTCGATGCCGGGCACTGGTACGACACCGGCGAGGTCGTCGAGTAACTCACCCACACCTGAGGAGCATCCCTATGAAGGACACCCGCTTGTCCCGACAGGAGGACATCGTTCTGAACCACCTGAACGAGATCGAAACCCTGTCCAGCCGAGAGGCTGAAGACCTCTACCGCATCCGTGACCTGCCGAAGCGCATCTCGGTCCTCCGACAAGAGGGCCATGAGATCGTGCGCCGGATCAAGACCGATCGGCTGGGCCAACGCTACGCCCGCTATGCCCTACTCCGCAACGAGGGGGCTCTCTATGGCTGAGCAGGCCCTCGTTTTTCTCGCCACCTTCATCGGAGTTTTCGTCCTAGTTGCCGGAGTCGTTTTCCTCGGCGCTGAATACCGGAGGGATCAAGATAATGCGTAAGACAGCCATGCGAGAGGCCTTCGAAGCGTGCTTCCTAGGCCAGCACGGGGATCACCCCCTGTCATTTCACATCCGGCACAGCAAGGCCGGCCTGATCTTCCCGAAACGCCGCCGCTACCGTGGCAAGCGATGACGGAAGACGACAGCTACGTCGTCGAGAAACGCCAATGCCCTGTTTGCGCCGAGGAAGGCCGGGACTCCTCGGGAGATAACCTGGCCGTCTATAACGACGGGCACGCACACTGCTTCGCGTGTGGTCATCACGCCAAGTCAGTCGACGACCCTCCCTCAAAGACCAACCGACCCCGTAAGGCCATCGCCGGGCTCATCGCAGACGCAGAGTACCGGCCACTTCAAAAGCGGGGCATCACTGAGGAGACCGCCCGGAAGTTCGGGTACCAGGTCGGATCATTCTCCGGCCGCACCGTCCAGGTCGCGCCCTACCGTAGAAGCGGGGTCGTCGTGGCCCAGAAGCTACGCTTCGCCAACAAGGACTTCACGGTCGTAGGCGATCTGAAGGGCTCTGAGCTCTTCGGCCAGCATCTCTGGCGGGATGGCGGGCGAATGCTCACCATCACCGAAGGAGAGATCGACGCGATGTCGGTCTCCCAGGCCCAAGGCAACACCTGGCCGGTCGTGTCCCTGCCCACCGGGGCCAACTCCGCCGTCAAAGCCGTGTCCCAAGAGATTGAATGGATCGAGAAATTCGAGACCGTCATCTTGATGTTCGACATGGACGAGCCCGGACAGGAAGCCGCCCTCGCGGTGGCTGGTCTGCTCACCCCCGGCAAGGCCAAGATCGCCTCGCTCCCCCTCAAGGACCCCAACGACATGCTCGTGGCGGGCCGGAGCAAGGAGATCGTCGACGCAATCTGGGGAGCCAGGACCTACCGCCCGGACGGCCTGGTCAGTGTCTCGGACATCCGGGACCGGATCGATAAGCCGAAAGAGATGGGCCTCCCATGGTTCGATGAGCGCCTCAATGCGGTCACCTGGGGCCGTCACCTCGGTGAAACCATTGGCCTGGGTGCCGGGACTGGTGTCGGTAAGACCGACCTCCTGACCCAGCAGATGGAGTACGACATCAACACGCTCGGTGAGCAGGTCGGTTCGATACTCCTCGAGCAGCCCCCTGAGGAGACCGCTCTGCGCGTCGCCGGGAAGGCAGCGGGCAGGATGTTCCATATCCCGGACGGGAGGTGGACCGAAGAGGAGCGGGAGAAGGAAGTCGACGCCCTCGACGGCCAGATGCTGCTCTATGACAGCTTTGGCGTCACCGACTGGGACGTGGTGAAGGGGAAGATCAGGTACATGGCCCACTCGGGCATCCGCCTGATTTACCTGGACCACCTCACCGCCCTCGCTGATCCCTCCAACGAGAGGGAGTCCCTCGAGACCATCGTTGCGGAGATGTCGAAGCTCGCCAAGGAGCTTCAGATCATCATCCACTTCGTCTCTCACCTGGCCAGCCCGGAAGGGAAGTCCCACGAGGAAGGCGGACGGGTCACCATCAAGCACTTCAAGGGGGCCAGGGCCATCGGCTTCTGGGCTCACAGCATGATCGGACTCGAGCGGGATCAGCAGAACGACGATCCCGAGCTCGCCAAGATGACCACCATGCGCGTCCTGAAGCATCGCTATGACGGTCGCGCGGTCGGCAAGACCTTTGGCCTCTCATACGACGACGAGACGGGCCGACTGTTCGCAGTCGATCTCCCCGAGAAGAAACCCCAATCACCCTTCCCTGCCGCAGACGACGACGGGGAATACTAGAGGAGTACCCCCTCCCTATGAAACTCATCGTGACCCTCCACCCGGACGGACCTCTTCCGTCCGCTGAGGAGCTGGGCGCGGCGCTTATCTCAGCCGCCAAAGCTCCGCCCCCACCGGGGCACACAGATGGCTATGTCGGCAAGCGTGGTTCACTCACCGTGGACCACCGCCGAGGCCAGAAATCTCTGACCGTCAAGTACAAGGGAGTGAAGTGATGCTTGTAGGCATTACAGGAAAGTCAGGTGTCGGCAAAGACACCGCCGCCGACGCCCTGGTCCGCAACCACGGCTACGTCAAGTACTCCTTGGCTGAGCCCCTCAAGGCCGCACTGAACGCCATGTTCGGTTGGAGCCCTGACCTGTGGAACGACCGGGGATGGAAGGAGGGGACCATCCCCTCAATCGGTGCATCGCCCCGCCGCCTCGCCCAGACCCTCGGGACTGAGTGGGGCCGGTCGATCATCAACCCCGACCTCTGGATCGGCATCGCTGCCAAGAAATTCCAGAAGGTGGGGTCATACAAAATGGTGATCCCCGACGTCCGCTTCGACAACGAGGCGGAATGGATCATCCAGGAGGGCGGGATCGTCATCGACCTGACCCGTCCCGGAACCGCAGCCGTCGAGGCTCATTCGAGTGAGGATGGCCTCACCGCCGACCTCATCACCCACTCCGTTGAAAACAGCGGATCAATCAACCTCCTCCACGCCCACATGGCGGACGTGGTTGGAGCCTAGAGGAGTATCTCATGAAGAGACTGATGGAAGCCATTCGCAAGTACTTCGCCCCTCAGACGGTCGAAGATGTCATGCGTAACTTCACCGCCACCACTCGCCGGCTTCGCTCGGTATCGGTCAAGTCAGCCCGCCTGGCTGGTCGCCTCGAGCAAGAGGCGGAGACCAAGCTGACGCGCCGCGACATGTTGTACGCTGAGGCAGACCGCGCCGCTGAGGTTGCGCGGAAGCTCGAGACGCTGCTCTCGCCGGAAGGCTGATCGAGCACCTCGACTTTGCGCAGAGAGGCCACCTGGGGATTTCCCTCGGGTGGCCTCTTTCTATTTAGGAGGCACAATGTGCTGGTATTCGATTTAGAAAGTGATGGCCTTCTCGACACCATCTCGAAGGTCCACTGTATCAATCTCATCGACCGGAGTGATGGTCGCGAATACCGCTTCACGGACCACGAGTTCTATCAGAACCTCGACGGGTCCTACAGCGAGAAGAGAACGCCAAGGGACGGCACGATTGCCGACGCCCTTAACCTACTGTCTGAGGCCGAGGCCTTGGGCGGTCAGAACATCGTCCGATACGACCTTCCGGCCCTCGCCAAGGTCTACGAGGGCTTCGCCCGGAACCCGGACGCCACCATCCGCGACACCAAGATCATGTCGCAGGTCATGTACCCGACCCTCTTCGACAAGGACTTCGCGATGTCGCGGAAGGGCAAGCTGCCCAGCGACTTCATCAAGCGAGGCCACGCCGGGAGTCACAGCCTGGGAGCCTGGGGCCTGCGCCTCGGGAAGACCCAGAAGGCAGACTTCAAGCCGAAGGACTACGGCCACACCTGGGCCACCATGCCCTTCACGGAGGAGATGGACGAGTACTGCATGATCGACGTCCGGACCAACGTCGACATCCTCGAGCACTTCGAGAAGAGAGCCACCGTCCTCACCACGGATGAGGCCCTCGATCTCGAGATGAGAGTCGCTGAGATCATCCAGCGCCAGGAGCAGTTCGGCTGGTCATTCGATGTCGAAGGTGCCGAGGCCCTCACCCACGAATTGCAGGGAAAAAAGGCAGGCCTGGAAGACGAGCTTCGCGCCACCTTCCAGCCATTCTTCGTGAGGCAGCAGGCCAAGCTCTTCCGCCCCGCCGCCACCCAGCGCCGGTGGGTCCGCCACCCCAAGGGAGCACACACCCGGATCATCAAGGAGGAGACCGGGGAGACATACCTCCACACGTTCAAGAACGGCCGCACCCAGAAGCGCAAGGTCTACCGAGAGGTAAAGCAGCGTGGGTGGTGGGAGTACCTCGATGAGGGAGCCTCCATCTGCAAGGTCAAGATGACGCTGTTCAATCCCGCATCCCGTGATCACATCGCGAACCGGCTTTCCGTCCTCTTCGGATGGGAGCCGATTGAGTACACGGATAGCGGCAAGCCGAAGGTCGACGAGGACACCCTGAAGTCCCTCGAGTATCCCGAGGCCCAGAAGATCATCGAGTACCTGATGGTCGACAAGCGTCTGGGCCAGGTTGCCGATGGCAAACAGGCCTGGCTGAAGCGCGTCAAGCCGGATGGCCGCGTCCATACGAAGGTCAACCCACTCGGGACCATCACGACGCGCATGACGCACTACGACTTCAACATCGCGCAGGTCCCCAGCTCCAAGAAACCATACGGCTCGCAATGCCGCGCCCTGTTCTACGCCCCAGACGGGTACCTTCAGGTCGGCTGCGATGCTGAGGGGCTGGAACTTCGAATGCTCGGTCACTTCATGGCCAAGTGGGACGGAGGCGAGTACGTCCAGGCCGTCACGACCGGAAACAAGGAAGACGGGACGGACGCCCACACCCTCAACATGATCGCCCTGAAGTTCAACAGCAGGGAGAATGCCAAGACCTGGTTCTACGCATTCATCTACGGGGCTGGGATGTTCAAGCTCGGCACGATTGTTCTCGAGGACTTCGATGAGGACACCCGCCGCCGCTTCTATGAGAAGTACCCGGCCGGTCGAGCCCGAGATCAGGCGATCTCAAGACTCGGTAGCCGATCCCGAGCCCGCATCGCTGAAGGCATTCCCGCCCTCGGCAAATTCATCGAGGCCGTGAAGGCCAAAGCCAAACGAGGATACGTCAAGGGCCTGGATGGCCGGCGCATTTACACGCGCTCGGACCACTCCGCTCCCAACACCCTACTTCAGGGTGACGGGGCCATCACCATGAAGAAAGCGTTGGTGCTCCTGGACGACAACCTCCAACAACAAGGGCTGAAGCCCGGTAAGGACTACGAGTTCAATGCAAACATCCACGATGAGTTCCAGATAGAGAGTGCCGAAGAGCACGCCGAAACGGTCGGACAAGCAGCAGCCGAGGCCATCCGACTCGCAGGTGAACACTTCAGCCTCAGATGTCCACTCGCCGGGGCCTATGCCACAGGGCGTAGTTGGGCTGATACCCACTGATCCCTACCTGGCGGGACTCGTGGATGGCGAGGGGAGTATCGGCCTGTACCGCACAGGCGGGAAGTACTTCAGGCCCTCGCTCGCCATTGGGATGGTCGGCTCGAAAGAGCAGGCCGTCCTTCAGCAACTCGCCCGTCTGCATGGTGGTCAGTTCCGCACTGAGTACCGCCAGGACGGCCAGATCGTCCACCGCTGGACCCTGACCACCGTGAAGACCATCGAGCCCGTCCTTCGAAGGCTCATCCCCCACCTACTCCTCAAACAGGACCAGGCCAAGCTCCTGCTCCACTGGTGCCACCTCCCGAGCTCGATGAAGCACGGGGAGTACGCCACCAAAATCAGCGAGGAGCTCAAGCACATCAAGGCGTCCACGAAAGGACGCAAGGAGAAAGCCAAATGAACTTCAGCAGTATCGTGGAGGGCGTCATCTCGCCCCTCATCCGCTACTTCGACCGACGCGCTGAACGTGCCGCACAGGCAGAGCGCCAGCGCCTAGAGCTGGAAGACGTTCGACACGAGCGCCGCGTCCAGAATGTCCGAGAAGGTCGACAGGCCGAGGAGGATTGGAACATCCGCGCCCTCGATAACTCGGGATGGAAGGACGAGTACATGACCATCGTCCTGTCCTTCCCCCTGATCGGGGCCTTCGTGCCGCCCCTCGTGCCGTACCTCATGGAGGGCTTCGAGGCTCTCGAGGCGATGCCCGATTGGTACGTCTATTCGGTCGGCGCAATGATCGCTGCGGCCTTCAGCTTCAGGCAGATCATCCCGATGTTCGACCGCCGCCGCGTCCTGAACTCACCCAATCCCACCAATTCACAACTGACAGGAGAAGACTCCAATGCTGGCTGAACTCTACGCCGTGTTCATGCTCATGGTCTCGTCATTCATCCTGGGAGCCCGCCGAGCCACCTATGAGAACATGCGGTTCTCCCTCGTTAATGCCGCCGCGTGGGGCATTTTCTGGCCGATCTTCATTCCATCCATCTGGCTTCGGCCCTTCCTCCCTCAGTGGATGCTGAAGGCCCTCGGATGGTTGTCCGGAGAAGACCTGGCGTGACCACCCTTCTGATCGATGCCGACATTGTCGCGTACAAGGTCGCGTCGACCAGTGAACGGTCCACCGATTTCAATCGGGACGGCAACCCCGCCGTCTCGGTTGATCGTCCCCGCGCACGTCGGGAAGCCGAGAAGCTGGTCAACGGGTACGCCAAAAAGCTGAAGGCAGACAGCATCATCATCTGCCTGACCGACCCGGACGTGAACTGGCGCAAGGAATACGAGCCCACCTACAAGGCCTTCCGCCAGGACACCAAGAAACCCGAGCTCCTCTCCTATGTGAAGGAGTACCTGGCCGAGGAGTATGTCTCCTTCATCCGCCCACGCCTGGAAGCGGACGACATCATGGGGATACTTGCCACCCACCCCAGGCTGGTGGAGGGCGAGAAGATCATCGTGTCCGAGGATAAGGACATGAGGACGATCCCGGCCAAGGTCTACAACCCCAACACCCCCAAGCTGGGCGTGATGGACATCTCCGAGCTGGACGCTGACCGGTTCCACATGTGGCAGACAATCGTCGGTGATCCCACCGATGGCTACATCGGTGCCCGAGGCGTCGGGAAGTCCTCCCACTGGGCTGAGGAGATCATCCATGCAGATCGGGAAGAGCTCTGGGAGCTCGTCCTCGAGGCCTACAGCTTTGCCGGCCTGACCGAAGACGACGCAATCAGGCAGGCCCGCCTGGCCCGCATCCTTCGAGCCGAGGACTACAATCTCAAGACCAAGGGCATCCGCCTGTGGAAGCCTGAGAAGCTCGAAATCAATTAAGCATCCCCCCTACACCCCGCGCGTATTTGGAACCCCTGAGTGATCATCACTTGGGGGTTTTTTGCGCGGATGGAGAAATTCAATGGAAAAACCAATCCCCCGCCTCTCCTACGACCTGATCGATCTGCTCGATGAACTCTACCCGCCGCTCTGTATCCGTCCCGGTGAAAGCCTAGCGGACGCCAACAGGTACGCTGGCCAGAGGGAGATCGTCGACCGGCTCCTTTATTGGAAAAGGTCTGAGGAGGAAGGGGCCTAAGAGGATACACAATGTGCAGCATCAAGGCCCCAAAGCCAGAGCCCATCAAAATCGACAAGCCCCAGTATCTCCACAACCCGTACCTCGACGATGCTCGAAACGGTGGAGCCAGCGCTGACGCACTGAGGACCGGTCGATCCGCGCTCCGTATCCCGCTCGATACCGGCCTCGGTATCGGCTTCCAGGGTCGGGGAGGTTCCCAAGGGACCTCACTCACTGCTGGTCCCCGAGGCAACGGCCGTAATCCTGGCGGAGGCACCACCACGCTTCCCCGGATCAACATCGTTCCCGGATCAAACCCCGGAGGGTCAGGCCCTCCCGGAGGCAGAGTCCGAGGCGGGAATACGAACCTCCAAATTCGATAGGATACCTCAATGACCTCAGCGAAAAGTCGCTGGGAGCACCTACAGGGAAAGCGTTCCGGAGTCCTGGACCGCGCCCGTAATGCTGCTGAGCTGACGATCCCCGCGCTCATGCCGCCTGAGGGCTCCCAAGAGGGCTACGAACTGCCTACTCCATACCAATCCCTGGGAGCTCGGGGTGTCAACAACCTGGCATCCAAGCTCCTGCTCGCCCTCTTCCCGGCTGGTGTCTCTTTCTTCCGGTTCCGGATCGACAGCGACATCCTGGAAAGCCTGGGCGAGGGACTGAGTGATGTCGAGGAGGCTCTCCGGAAGCTCGAGAATAAGACCCTGCGCCGCGTCGAGGAGGGCAACCTCCGGACTATGGTCCACGCCGCGCTGAAGCACCTGATTGTTACGGGCAACGCCGCCCTGCATCTCCCGGCCTCTGGTCTGGCTCGGGTGTTTCGCCTGAACCAATACACAACCCTCCGCGACGCGGGCGGCACAGTCGTCGAGGCCGTGATCAAGGAGACTGTCTCTCCCCGCACCCTCTCTGATGAGGTTCGGACTGCCTGCCAGATCGAGCCTGCCAAGAACCTGGCCGATGAGGAAGACGTCGACGTCTACACCCATATCGTCCTCGTCGAAGGCGGGAAGCAGATCGAGTATCACCAAGAGATCAACGAGCTCGAGGTCCCTGACTCACGCGGCCGCAACAAGGCCGAGGAAAGCCCCTTCATCTTCCTCCGCTGGACTGCCGTGGAGAACGAAGACTATGGCCGAGGCCTGGTCGATGAGTACATGGGTGACCTCCGATCCCTCGAAGGTCTGTCCAAGTCCGTCGTAGGGTTTGCCGCCGTCGCCGCCAAGATCATCCTGATGATTGAACCCAATGCGTCGGTGGATCGCGAAAGACTGATCGAGGCCGATACCGGCGAGGTCGTCACGGGCAATCGAGACGACGTCAGCTTCCTTCAGCTCGACAAGTTTGCCGACTTCCGGGTCGCCAAGAGCGTGATCGATGACCTCACACTGCGCATCTCACACGCCTTCCTACTCCAAAGCGGAACCGTCCGCGATGCCGAGCGGGTTACGGCCGCAGAGATCAGCGCCGTGGCGCAGGAGCTCGAGGATGTCCTGGGCGGGAACTACACCGTCCTGTCTCGAGAGCTTCAGCTCCCTATCGTTCGCCGCGAGATGGCGAAGATGAAGAAAGAGGGTGAGCTCCCGAAATTCCCGGACGCATCCATCAAGCCCGTCATCATCACTGGCTTCGATGCACTGGGCCGGGGTCATGAGCTCAACAAGTTCCGAGCATTTTTCGCGGACCTCGTGTCTCTCATGGGGAATGATCGCGCTGTGGGCCAATTCAACACCTCGAAGCTCACCAAGCGCCTCGCCAGTTCCCACAACATCGACATCGACGAGCTGCTGAAGACCGAGGGCGAAGTCGCCCAGGACCAACAGCAAGCGCAGGCTGCCCAACTGATGGACAAAGCAGCCGCACCAGTCGCCGGCGCGGTCGCCAAGGCCGCAGTCGCACAACAACCGTAAGAGGAGAAGTCCATGGCAAATGCCAATCCAAGTTCGCCGGGCCGGAAGGCCAAGTCGAACAAGAATGTCCCCCAACTCGTGGCGAACCCCGCCGTGGGGAAGGTCAAGCAGGAGACGCGACATGGCGTCAAGCAGAATGTCCAGGAGCTCGCCAATGGCGACCGGATTTTCACCCGCACTGACCTCGACCCGCGCTTCGACCGGGGACGTCGCGGCCGTAAGTCCGCCGAGTAGGAGGTAGTCCATGCACAACGTACCGATGGATAGCAGCAAGCCCTCTGAGGAAGAGGTTGCTTCTCACGAAAGCAAGATGGTGGAGAAGGCCAACGCCGAGTCCGCTCCCGGTGAGAAGCAGTCCTTCTCTCAAGCCGAACACGCCGTCCCAGAGCGTCCCGAGAACATCCCTGAGAAGTTCTGGAACGCCGAGAAGGGCGAGCTTCGCCTCGACGAGTTCGTGAAGAGCTACTCAGAGCTCGAGCGCCAGCGCAGCCAGAAGGCTGAGGAACCAAACCCGGATGCCCAGAAGCAGGGCGACGACGGGGAGAACTCCGAGGAGACCAAGGAGTCCAGCTCCGAGGTCGCTCCCTTCGAGGAAATCCGCAGCGCTGCTGAAGCTGAGTTCGAGGCCAATGGCTCTCTGTCTGATCAGACCTATGAGGTCCTCGAGAAGCAGGGCTTCTCCAAGGCCATGGTCGACCAGTACATCGCCGGGGCTCAGGCTCAGACCCAAGCCGCCGTGGGCCTGGTCATGGACAACGCAGGGACCACCCTGGAAGAATACCAGAGTGCCACCGCTTGGGCCGCTGAGAACTTGAGCGAGAAGGAAATCGAAACCTTCAACAACGCGCTCGCTTCGGACGAGGCCGCACCGCTCGTGGTAAAGGACCTTGTCTCTCGGTACCGCAAGGAAGCCGACGTGGAGCCTGGGACAACTGTCTCTGGGTCCGGCTCGACCGCCGCTGGCCACTACCGCTCCCGTGCTGAGATGGTCGCAGACATGAGTGACCCGAAGTACAAGACAGATACGGCCTTCATGCAGAAGGTCGCGCAGAAGATCGCCGCAGCAGAACTCGCCGGCGTGAACCTCTTCCAGTAGGGCGCTCCTCACCTACTGGCGTGGTGGGTGGACTCTGATCCCCCACCACACCCCTTCGCCGGATCATCCGGCACAGCCCACCTGAAAAACAGAACGAACACGGCAGGCCCCCCGAGGGGGATAACCTGAGCGAGGACGTGATGGAAAGACAGGGCAACAGAACCCTCAACATCAACGCTCACTTGGAGTGACATCCAATGTCTAACGCTACGCCTTCCCGTCTGGGCTCCGCCAATGGTGGTTCCGACAAAAAGGCTCTTTTCGAAAAGGTATCGATGGGTGAAGTCCTCACCGCCTTCGAAACCTCCACAGTCCTCAAGGGACTGACCCGCCAACGCAACATCACCAGCGGTAAGTCCGCCTCCTTCCCGGCCATGTTCAAGGCCGGTGGTGGCTACCACACGCCTGGTGAAGAGCTGCTTGGCCGCTCTGTTCTGCACAACGAAGTGATCATCCCCATCGACGACCTGCTCGTGTCCGACATCTTCGTCGCGAACATCGATGAGGCGATGAACCACTACGAGGTGCGCCAGGAATACACCCGACAGCAAGGCCTGTTCCTTGCCCTGGAATACGACAAGAACATCGCCCGGAACCTGATCCGGTCTGCTCGTGGAGCGGCCCTGTTCACTGGTGACACCGGTGGTTCTACTGTCGTGGACTCTGACGCTGACTCAAGCGCGACGTCCCTGGCTGGCTCTATCTGGGCCTCCAAGCAGGGTATGGAAGAGAAGGACGTCCCGGTCGAGATGACTGCGGTGAACGCCGCCGTCCGTCCCGCCCAGTGGTACCTTCTGGCCCAGGAGCCCACCCTCATTCTCAACAGTGATGTTGGCGGTGACGGTAGCTACTCCCAGGGTAAGTTCCACATGATCGGTGGTGTCGACGTCATCAAGTCGAACGCCTTCCCGTGGGGTACGGACGACAGCTCCAACACCGAGCTCCCGTCTGACTACCGCGTGGACATGAGCGACACGGTCGCCTCGGTCTTCACTGAGGCCGCAGTCGGTACGGTCCAACTGATGGGCCTCGGCTACGAAGTCGCACCCGATGCGCGCCGTCGCGGTACCCTGATGATCGCTGAGTATTCGGTCGGCCACGGCCCGATCCTTACGAAGGCGGCTACGGAAATCGCAACTGCCTAACCCAGTCTGGCCCGAGGCTCTCTTAACGAGGGTCTCGGGCTATTTTTTCGGAGGACGCTATGTCTACCAATCCTCTCGTCCCCATGACGAAGCTCGACGCCGTCAACACGATGTTGGCGACCATCGGCCAGTCCCCGATCAACTCACTGGATGTGACTGGCATCCGGGATGCTGCCATCGCTGAGCTCCATCTCGACAATGTGACGCGCGAGCAGCTCACCAAGGGATGGTCCTTCAACTCCGACGAGGACTACCCGCTCGCCCCAGACGAGAATGGGAACATCCTGATCCCCTCGTCTGCCCTCGACGTGGACCCCACGGACGGCCTCAAGAGGTACGTGCAGAGGTCCAACGACGGCACCATGATGCTTTACAACAAGACCGACCGGACATTCACGTTCGACTCCCCGGTCAAGTGCAACATCATTTGGGCCTTCGACTTTGACGAAATTCCCCAGGCGGCTCGCACGTTCTTCGCGACCCGCGCTGCCCGCTTGTTCCAATCGAACATCGTCGGATCAGACGTCCTGTTCCGGTTCACCCAGCTCCACGAGGATGAGGCCCGCCAGGCCCTCCAAACGGCTGAGGACCGAAACCTGGACCTCAACATCTTGAACAGCCCCACAGAAACCAATGCGGTAATTTACCACCGGAGAACCGGAGTCAGGAGGTAGTATGTCTCTTGTCACACGGTCGATCCCGGCCCTGTACAATGGGGTCTCCCAACAACCTGCCACCCTCCGACTGGCCACCCAGGCCGAAGCCCAAGTGAACGCCTACGGGACGGTGGTCGATGGTCTCCGCAAGAGGCCACCCTCACAGCACATCGCCCAGGTCTCCGAGGACGCCATGTCCGGAGCCCACATCCACGAGATCAACCGCGACACCGCCGAGCGGTACATCGTGGTGGTCACGGATGGGGACCTGGCGGTCTACGACATCGAAGGCAACGAGAAGACTGTCGACTTCCCCCTCGGGAAGGACTACCTCGATGTTGGCGAGAGCGACGTATCCCAGTCCTTCGCACTGGTGTCGATTGCCGACTATACCTTCGTCGTGAACAAGACGGTGGATGTCGCGGTGGCCACACCGAGCACCGGCATTCCCATCAACTACGATGACTGGTTCCTTCCCCGGAACTGGCAGTACGGGAACGGCGCTGAGCCGAACCTGGGCCGGTACTACAACCCCACCCAAGGAACCTATAAGGGGATCAAGCAGACCTTCTCCGATCTCCCCAATCCGGAGGACGACGACGACACCCCGCCCTCCGAGGGCGACGTCTGGAAGATCGCCGGGTATGACCAGGACAGCTTCGGTGCCTACTACGTGGTGCGCCGAGGGGGTGTCTGGGAAGAAACCCACGCGCCTAACGCCTCCATCGGCCTGGACGAAGCGACCATGCCTCACGCCCTCGTGCGGGAGAGCGACGGGACCTTCTCCTTCAAGCCGTTCGCCTGGGACGTCCGCCGCTTTGGTGACGACAAGTCCAACCCCGCGCCCACCTTCGTCGGTCAGAAGATACTGGACGTGTTCTATTACAAGAACCGCCTCGGCTTCGTGTCTGATGAGAACGTTGTCTTCTCAGGGGCCGGTGACTTCGGCAACTTCTGGCGAACAACCGTGACCGACCTCCTCGACAGCGATGTCGTGGACGTCGCGGTGTCCTCCACGAAGGTCTCGCTGCTTCGGTACGCGGTCCCCTTCAACAACAACCTCATGCTCTTCGCGGATCAGACCCAGTTCGCGCTCAATGTCGACCAACTTCTCACCCCCTCCTCGGTGTCCATCGATACCGTCACGGAGTACGAGATGTCGACCAGGGTGCGCCCTGTGGCCATCGGGAGCGACGTCTACTTCGTCACCGAGAGTGGCGACTACTCGCGGGTGCGGGAGTACTTCGTCTCGGACGGGAACTCCAATACCACGGACGCGACCGACATCACGGCCCACGTCCCCCGGTACCTCCCCAAGAGCATCTCCAAGCTCACCGGGAACGCCAACGAGGACGTCCTCTTCGCGATCACCGACGAGTATCCGAACCGGGTCTACGTCTACAAGTTCTTCTGGAACGCTGACGACAAGGCCCAATCAAGCTGGTCCTACTGGGAGTTCCCGGAGACCGACGACATCCTGTCGATCCAGACCCTCGACAACGTCCTGTATCTCCTGATCGAGCGATCCACCGGGGTCTACCTCGAGAAGATCGACGTGCAGTCAGGGGCCACCACCTCAGGACTCGCCACGCAGGTCCTCCTGGACCGCCTGGTGTATGTCACCGGGGCATACGACGTGGACGGCGACGTGACCACCTTCACGCTCCCCTACGATGTGGCCGAGGAGAACCAGGACGACTACCGATTGGTACGCGGTGATGGTTTCACCGGGTCGGTCCTCTCCCTGATCGATCCCTCTCAGTACACCTGGGTGACTGACAACAAAATCCGCATCCCAGGCGAGCACATCGCCGGCGATGTCTGGGCAGGTCAGTCCTACACCATGGAGTACGAGTTCTCCGAGCAGTTCTTCATGCAAGGAGACCGCCCGATCACCACCGGCCGGCTCATGCTGAGGACCTTCACGGTCTACTTCACGTACACGGCATTCTTCTCGACCTCGGTCGCCCCTTACGGGACCGACGCGCTGATCGAGGAGGTCGTTCCTGCAAGTCTGTCCTCCTTCACGGGCAAGACCCTGGGCTCCGAGAGCCTTCAGGTAGGAGAGCCCTCGTTCTTCACGGGCCGCTACTCCTTCCAAATCTACGGAGACTCAAAGGCTGCCAGCGTGAAGCTGATCAACGACTCCCACGTCCAGAGCTCGTTCCAAAGCGCCGAGGTGGAGGCTTTCTACCACAATCGCGCAAGGAGCATCGGATGAGGATAACGGTTGAGCCGGCCGAGGAGCACCATGCCCGCAATCTGTCCCCGCGCCTGAGGGCGTCGGACGCTGCGGAGGTCATGGCCTCGGACGGCTTCTCCCCTGATGAGGCCCTGGTCCACTCCCTTGGAGCATCGGATCGGGACCTCGCCTGGGCTGCCATTGAGGTGGCCACAGGGAACGTGGTCTCCATGTTTGGGGCCGCGCCGATGTATGCCGGGAATGAGGAGATCGGAGCCGCCTGGCTTCTCTCCTCCCCGGACATCGACAAATACCACCGGGAGGCCTGGACCCTGTCCAAGCGCCACGTCGATCTCATGCACGACCGATACCCGGTCCTGACGAACTTCATTGACGTCCGGAACGTCACCTCCCTGCGATGGCTCGGGAGGCTCGGCTTTGAGCCGGTCAGGTTCCACCCCTTCCATGGTGTGGGCCGTCTCCCATTCCTCAAATACGAGAGCAAACGATAATGTGTGTACCACCCCAATTTGTCATGGCCGGGATGCAAGTGGCCTCTACGGTCGCTGGCATCGCGGGTCGGAACTCGGCCGCAAATGCCCAGCTCGAAGGGCTGGCCGACCAGCGCCGAACACAGGCGCAAGAAATTCAGGACCAAGCTGAGGTCCGGATGGGCGACCGCGTCCGTCAATACCGCCGAGAGCGGGCCAGAATGCGAGTTGCAGCCGGAGAGGCCGGCGTCGCAGGTGCCTCCTTCGAGGCCTCCCTAGCCGCCTCCCTCGGAAACCAGAACCAGGACCTCGCGATCCTCAATAAAGAGGCGCAGCAGAAGGACCGGGCATCCCAGACCCAGTACTCATCCGCCGTAGCCCGCGTCCAGAAGCCCAACCTGATCCAGTCCGCCCTCCAAATCGCAGGAGCCGGCGCGGGTGGATACCAGCAGGGTCTTCAGGTCGGCAACCTACAGCGTCTTCAAATCCCAGGAGGATAACATGGCGAGAAACCAGCGCCAGCGCACCACGCGCGTCGCGGTTCAGTCGCAGGGGGACCGTAACCAGCCCCAGCTCTCCGTGTCTGCGCCCTCCCAGGTCAGCACGCGGTCATCTGCCGCCGATACCGCCGCCGCCCTTCAGGAGGCTCTCGGTCTTAGCGCCGATCTGTACGCCTCTGAGGTGCAGCGCCGCCAGGACGAGGACTTCGCCCAAGGCCAGCGCGACTACGAGACCGGAAACGTGGAAGACGACCAGTCTCGCGCCTACAATCGAGCCGTTTCTCAGCTCTCCGCCCGTGCGGCCTGGGCTGAGGACCGGTCTGCCATCCAAGAGGCCATCCGTCAGAACATCGACCTCGATCAGGCCAGCCCTGAGGAGCTCTCCCAGTTCATCTCCAACCAATTCCAGGAGAGGTATGACGGCCTGGACGACCAGGACGCTGCCGAGGTCCTCATTCCCCGGATGCAACAGTTCCGGGAGGCCCAGCTCGAGGCTCTCCGGGAGCGTCAACAGGAGCTGGTGATCTCTGAGCAGCAAAGCCAGCTCAACATCGCCGCCTCGGACGCCCTCTCGAACATCACCCAGTCCGTCGAGGACGAGATCGAGGAGGCCATGGCCCGAGGAGACTTCAGCGGGGCCGTAGATGCCCGCGCCGAGGCTGCCTCGCGGTTCGACTTCAACGAGCTCCACCAGTACGCCCGGACGTTGTTCGGGAACTCCGCCTCCAATGAGGTGATGTACCGGGTGATTACCAACCTGGCCATCGAGAACGCCATGCCGGAGCTGCTCGACGCCATCCCGGACACCTGGGAAGGTGGCACTCCGACATTCCGCCACATCCCGTCCTATCTGGACGGCCTGCGCAACGCCCAGGTCCAGGCCCAAGCTCGGGCCGATGGACAGCAGCGCCGAGCCGCCGAAGCCCTCAGTGCTCAGCAGGAAGCTCAGCAGGAAGCCTACGCCAATCAGATCGCCATGGCGGTCCTGGCCGGCGAGGACCCCTCTGTGATGATCCACCAGGGCATCAGCCGGGGACTGATCGATGCTCGCTTCGCCTACTCCTCTGTCGGTGCATACCGATCCCAGAGGGATGACAATCGTCGTCAGGCCACAGCCACCTGGGGCCGCGCCGCGATCATGGCTGAGCTGGCTGAAGACCCTCAACAGGTCCCCGTGCTCCACATCGTGGAGGAAGGACTGAACGGAACCTTTGGTGATCTCTCCACTCCGGAGGGCCAGGCTGCCTTCCGGCAAATCCTGGAAGATCGCCAAGACGCCATCCGGCAATTCCGGGGCGTGAACTCCGATCCTGTGCTGAGGTCCTACATCGACCAGTTCGAAGACCTCTTCAAGCCGACCCGCAACCCGCTGACCGGGGAGT